>JAEEGL015691897.1_pt1 | contig 11172 bp, 11 predicted proteins | sample 9134231 | NCBI WGS metagenome assembly JAEEGL01 (sample SAMN16246548, study PRJNA631951) | gut metagenome | biome: gut microbiome; feature: rumen; material: fiber-attached | host: Bos | place: Iran: Karaj | collected 2018-10
AAAAGGATCGTATATGTAAGCTGTGACAGTGCAACACTGGCAAGAGACTTAAGAATCCTTTGCGATGGAGGCTATAAGCTGGAACACATACGCCCTTGTGATATGTTCCCGATGAGCGTTCATGTGGAGACGTGCGTCCTCTTGTCCCACCAACAAATCAAGAAGTCTTTAACCATTGATTATACGCCTGATGGCAGCTATATGGATAACATCAACAAGCACGCCACATATAAAGAAATCAATGAGTACGTGCTTGAGAAATACGGTTTTAGGCTTCATTCAGCCTATATAGCCCAAGTTAAGCGTGAAATGGGTATAGAGATGGGAGAGAACTATAATCTGTCTAAATCGGACGATTATGAGCCTAGACAAGTAACTCCTGAAAAGAGAGAAGCTATCATTGATGCTTTGAAGCATTTCAATATGATTGAGTAACAAAAATGGGAACCCATGATGGGTTCCCTAAATTTTTTATCTTTTATTTTGCATCAACTTCTCAGGATTTTCATTCATAGCATCTATGTACATTTCCAAAGCACGTTCCACTACAACAGTCTTAGTCAAGCCTGTATTATCACAAAACTCAACGAATTTATCATATATGCTACGCTCTATATTCAAATTGACAACCTGCGAATCTTTCTTTGGTCTTGCCATAATCAGCCCTCCAATCTGTCACCATATGGTAACGATTTTATATAGTTCTCCATGAATTCCCAATCAGGAATAAAGCCGTCATCGGAATATTTTTTTGTTGCATCAATTACAGGTGTACCATCTTTATTTCTTTGAATAGGAAGACATATATCAGTTATCTTCATATTTTCAAGCGTCCATTTTCGTCCATATGAAAAACGGTATTTTTCTTGTCTAATGGTTGCAGCCATGAATAAACCAATATACTTATTAAATCCATCATAATACGAATATAATGCATTTACGTCATCAGTTGCCCAATATGGTTCAGGTTGATAGAATGCTTCACCAACAGAACCATTGTAACTTAGTGATATGGTGTTTCCATCATGAATCGGATTTTGTTTAATATGATTAGCCACCCCATTATTTGAATCAATCGCCCCGATATAAATGTTTTCACCGTCCTCTTGGTCATCTGATGTAAGTCGTTTTCCTTTTTTTATATTAAAGAGCCTTCCTAGATAAAACCGCTTCCATTCTTTAATGTTTAAATCAGGAACATTACTTTTTTTATTTTTTGTAGTTAGAGGTTTATGATGAAGTGATTTAATATAATCAGTCATAAATTTCCAATCGGGAACGTAGCCTTCATCAGAGTATCTACATGTTTTATCAATAAATGGTACTCCATCTGAAGTACACTGTATTGGTAAATCAATTAAGTCGTTCAAATATTTATCTTTAGTGACTTTTCGTCCATAAGTATATTTAAATCTATTTGTTGATAAAACTGCCTGTAAGAACGTATAAACCTCTGTAGATGCTACATCATTAGGTAGAAGCAAAATTTTTGCTGAATCACCAACAACACAACCATTTATTTGAAAAGAGACAAATCCAGCAGAACCACTACGAGCAACAGTTAAACATGGTTTCTCTGAATATGTATAGTTCATCTGCTTGCAGTAATCCAAATCAATTTTACCCATTACGCCATTATTTTCTTCTCCACTTTGAACAGCTGTAAAGTTGCCTTCATTTTCGGAAATTTCTTCTTGCGTAATTCCTTTGCCGTTCAGCATTGTAAACAATCGCCCGACTTCAAATGATTTCCAATTACTTACATTAAGATTCATAAACTTTACCTTCTTTCATAAGATATGCAAGATAATTGTTTACGGTATTTTGAAAATCTGCTTCAGTTAGATTACTATAATCAGTTTTCATATATGCTTCACAGAGCCATTCATCATCGCCCGACACAGTATGCATAGCTGAAAGACCATCTTTAACAGTTTTGTTGCGATATAGGTCTAACCATTCTTCCTCAATTTCTTTCCATATTGAATTATTATCCTTATCGAACTGTTCGATACGACCAAGATTTTTTTTCTTCTTATGACCATCTTCCTTAAAATATCCAAAGAAAGTTTTATTCACAGTTCCATCAGCTTTTATATGCGACTTTCCAAGGGTAAATACCATGCAACATGCAGATGCTGAAGCTCCAGGGTAGAAAATTTCATTTGGAAGGGTAAACACAGCTTCAAGTGTATTTGCTTCAAGAAGTGCTGATTTCATATCTGAAATAAAATTGTTATTTCCAATAGCAACAGCAACAGGAAGCAGTATAGCAACTTTTATTTCTTTTACACGCTTCCCATCAGCAATACGCTCAGCATTCATTTTCTCTATAACATCTGAAAGATATTTCAAGAACACTAGCCCTTTTGTAGGGTCTTCTTTTGCGTCGGATTTCCATCCCTTTTTATAATCCTTTGGAATAGTGATAGGTTTAGCATTGTAAGGCGGATTCATCAAAATGATATCAGGGTTAGCTTTTCTGATAAATTCCTCACTCTCAAATAAATTAGCCTTAGTGATATTTGAGTTACCATCACCATGAATAAGCATATTAGTAGTAGAAAGACCAAAAGCTTTTTCTTCTAACTCGATACCATAAATATGTTCTTTAACAACATTTTGACGCATATCTTTTTTCTCGGCTTCAGTAGCTTTTTGGTGATTGCAATCCGCAAGCTCAAGCACCATTGCCTGAACCAAAAAAGAACCTGAGCCACAAGTGCCGTCAAAAACACGCTTTGTTCTATCAACATCGGTAACACGGCACATGAAGTTTGTAATATGGTCAGGAGTAAAAGCCTGATTCTTATCGGCTTTTCCTGTGTATTTATTAAATGCAATAAAGAACAGATTCAAAATATCCTGTCCTTCAGAACTATCTGTATTGATGTACTTATAAATGTTACCAACAATTTCATCAAGAACATCAAGCCAATCCTTGTTTTCAAGTCTTTTTACTTTTTGGTCATTCAAGACATTTTTCTGAAGTAGTTCAATTTTCAGCGTCTTATTATCTGAGCCATCAAGCAGATTGGTAAGGGTTTCTTCGATACCGCTTCGAATCTGTTTTGCAGATAATCCTTTCCAATAGTTTTTAAGCTTGAGCCTTGTTTCATCGTTGATAACCGATATTCCTTGCTGTTTCAATACATCTCTGATGTATAACAGTGTAGTACCTACAAACTGACTGCGGAGTCGCTCATCTATATCTTTCTTATGGAGTGTTTCATTTAATGAGTATGTGTTCTTGAGAACCTTTTCACGGTCATTCTGTTTGTTAATAGCAAAAAGAGACTTATAATGCTCCATAGTATCAAGAACAGTTTCATCTTCCAAAAGATGCTCATCATCTATGGACGATTGCCATACTTTAACCTTGTCATCATTAGTATTTGCTAAAATGGCAATAATTTTCTTGCCATAGTGAAGAACTCTTTCTTCCTGTAAATACTCAGCAAGCTGTTTCTCATCTTTTTTGACAAACTTTTGCTTTGTTTCAATCAAAACAACATAATCATCATCTTCAAAGCGAATATCAAGTTTGAAATGCTTAAATTCCTTCCCAAGAGCCTTTTCTAATGCCTCTTTAGAGCCTGCTTCCTGAACATAACTATATTCACCACCTTCAATATTAGCAGTGACGTAAGATGCACCGACTCTTTCAATCATATCGTGTCTAATCATACTCAACATCCTTTCGTTATTCGCCTTTGCGAGCGATATGTATTCATACTTCATATTATGAATGGATATTAAAGAATAATCAATATAAATCTTTAATTATCTACATAAAACTACATGATTGAATGCACGTCATTTAATAGCTAAATAAATGCAATTTAATAGCGATAAAATAGCTATTTATTGACACTCTGGCATTTAATTACAATTAAATGCACGTAAATGAGATAAAAATGGGATTTTAATAGCAATTAAAATACTATTTTATGACATGGGTGGAATAAAAAAGGTATTTAATAGCCTTTTAATGACTATTAAATACCAATTAAATTGTAATTATTTAACATTAGCTTCCGAAGTAATCTTCATCATCACGAATGCTATCAAGACTCACACCCATTTGAGCTACATCATCCTGAATTTTTTTGATAAGTTCTTGTTGATGTGATTGCTTCTTAGAAGCCGATTCAGAAACTTTTTTAGGAACCTCAGCAGCCTTTACAGGCTGCTTTATAACAGGCTCAGATACGCCCAAGTCGGAATCTGATGGCTCAGTAGTTACTTCTTCGGGTACTTCATCATTACGAGCTTCATAAGCTTTCAAAGCCTTTTCATAAGCGTCCAAATCAAAAGCACCATTCACATAATAATTATAATCATGCCGAAACGCCCATTCCTCAAAAATCTTCATATTTTCTGCTTGCTCTTTTTCTTCAATGATTTCTTCTTCAGTAGGAGCAGGGGCAGAATATGAAACAATAGGTTCAGGTGAATTAACTTGTTTTTCAGCAATCAATTCATCAAGCTTATCAGGCATATAATTGTAGCCAAGCTTATGACTTCTAGCTCTAAGCTTTTTAGGAATAGCATCTTCGGATGCAAAACCGCTTGTATCTGTGAGTACGTATGTGAAGTATTTTCCATAGCGTTTAGCATCTCCCTCACGCTCAATTTCAACACCATTATCTTTTAAGATATTCTTAAAATCATCCTTTGAAGTTGCTTTACTCATGGCGTCTTTTATACGCTTTCTCAAATCATCTTCCCAAATATAATGTGGAAGTTCTTCACCTCTAGCAATAGCAGCTTCATTATCTTGTCGAAGCTTTCTCACATACTGACTAATTTTTTCATTTGGAAGCTTACACTTGTTAGTCGTTTCATCCCATTTATCGCCATAATCCATTTCAAGTTCAATGTAATTCCTAGCAATTTCATCAACACCTTTGGCAACGTAACTGAACTTTGTTTCATCATCTGAGCATCCTTTTAAATCCGTCATAGAAACATTTGAAACTAAACTATGAGTATGGATTTTACCGCCAACACCATCAGCCTGAACACAGATTAAAACCTGTCTATCAGGATAATATTTCTTTGCAAATTCTCGTGCGATTTCAGCAGCAATAAGAGGAGAGTTTGGGTCGTTTGGGTCTAATTCCTTTTCGCTAAATGATGTTACAATACGGCGAATTTGGTTCTTATTTCGGCTTGAAGCTTGCTTCCAATACACATCCATTTGGTCTGCATAAGATGGTGGCTGATTTGGAAATAAACCTACACTTGTGATATACAGATTTCTGCGTTCAGCATTGTTATGACCTTTTTCATCTTTGCCACCAAGAGCATAATCAATTGCTTCACGACCATTCGCTGTAGCACTTATCCTAGTATACGGCATACCTGTTCACCTACCTTTTTTGTAGCTTCTTCATATCGGCTTATAAAAGCCTTTAAGTCTGAAGCAGGAAGACACTCTTTTTTGATTTCTTCTTCCTCAGCCATTTTTAGTTCTAAAGCATTACTCATGTGAGCATACTTCTTTTGAATGTGCTTTAATTTAATATCTTGATTGTAGTTCACTCCGATACGATGTATATCACTACCGATGATTTCCATTTCCGAAAAAATGTCAGTAAGGCTCTTTCGATATTCGAGAGCATCATCATGTTCTACAAATATCAGTTTAGGAAGATATTCCAAAAGTCTACCATCAAGGATTAGCCTTATTATGTCAGAACGGGTTCTTCCGTTCTTCTTAGCTAAATCATCTATTACAGAAATAAGGTCAGGAGAAAGTCTCACACAAACCTTCTCAGGCTTATTGTTATCATCTTGCTTATTTGTGTTATCCATAAATTATCGTTCCTTTCTAAAAGTAGCGGTTGGTACAAATAGGCAGAGCACGAATTCCAACCGCAGAAAAAACGCAAGTAATGGGTTTGTCTGACAAATGGTCAGATTACAAACCCTAACTTGCTAGGGGGAAGGCTTTCAGCCTTTCCCCTAGAACCCCTTTTAACCGAAAACCGATGTATCTCCAAAAAGGAGATTTCGATCGGTTTCGGTAAATGCAAAAACACTAGCAGAGCACGAGGGCTGAATTATTGCAGAGCCGAAGTTGGAACAACAGGAGTTGTAGCATTTTGAGACTTCTGAGTCTCTGCATCTAATTCTGATTTTGCTTTTGAAAGAATCGAATCAAAGTTTGAAACGATATCTTTTACGGCTTTTTTGAGAACAGCATCATCAGCAGAAACTACTTTTTCCTGAAAAGCTTTCTTCTTAAATTCTTTCTCAAAAGCACTTGTAATCACATCAAGCTTCTGACCTTTTAAACCCTCAGCCTGTTCGATAAGCTTGGCAATATCACGCTGTAAATCTGTGTAAGTCTTTTTGGATTTTGACATAGTTTTGTACCTACCTTTCATTTGATACTCTGGCTCGTTTGGGAGCCAGAGCGTTAGTTTTTATTCTTCATTTGAATCATCTGTGGAGCCAATTCTTAAAATGCCTCTGTATCTATCTGCTAAAACAGGTATAGCAAGTAAGTCCTTATTTCTGCCTTTATGAGTTGTACTCATCCACTCCTTTAGGTCATAATCAACAATAAGGGGTTCAGGACCATTCATATTGGTTTGTGAAACTCTGATTTGCTTTCTTTTATCATCACAAAACCAATCCGTATCATTTCTAATAACTGCTAATAAATCATTAGTGAAAGTTGATTTTCCAATGACAGTACCTGATGGATTATTCTTTCTGAACCATGCTGTAAACAGGTCATACAAAAATGGAAAAGGGAGTAAATCCCACTTAAATTCATCACGAAGCTCATTCCAAAATTGTCTCACAGGGTCGTTGTACTCTTTATATTCTTCAAGAGCGATTTTGCAAGACTCAGGTTCAGACAACTTATAAAAATTAGTCTCAAGAGCCTTCTTCATTACATACTCAAGAACTTCCTCTCTATGCAGGTAGTCATTCTTTATTTCAGGTATCTCTATACCTGTAAAGCACTTGGTCATCGGAATGAACAACTGTCTTCTGAAAAAAGAATCGGATTTATCTTTTATTCTTGGCAAGTCATTTAAACACTGAACCACAAAGAGATGAGGTCTATACTTTATTGGGTCTTTATTTTTTCGGTCTATGTAGACCATGTCAGATGTGATAACAGCTTTCAAGTTTGCAGCCTTATCCAAGTAACCTCCAACATCGTTCTCGTCAGTTATGATTGCAGATTTTCCTATCAACTGAGTTAATGCAAATCGTTCTGAAAAATCGGTAAGAGCAATAGAACAATGTGCTTCGTCACCAAGTAGAGAACGCCACATTTCAACTAAAGTTCCTTTGCCATTAGCACCAGTGCTACTCATAAGAAATGCACCCATATTCCATCTAACATGTGGTCTAAGGAGTGCTGATGTAATTTCCCAAAACAGATTTACAATCGCAGGGTCATCATTCAAATCAGACATCCATGTTTCCACTTCCCAATCCTCACCATTTGGCATTGCGATTATGGGGCTTACAGCGTTAGGATTGTAATTTACACATGACTTTGTGAGGAATACATAATCAGGTGTGAAAGCTTCAAGTTCTTTTGTGTCGTAATGAAATATGCCGTTATTAACAGCAATCAAATCTTTGTCATCAGTAGCACCGACTATGTCATCCCCAGACATATCAAACAGATAATCTTTAACGATACGTTTGTCTTTTGGTGTGATGCCTTCATCAACAAAATCTATCATTTCATTTACAATCAAATCTTCAGTACGATATAAACCACGATATTTTTCATATTTACCATTTGAAATATTGATGACAATATCATCGATATAAATACCAAAAATGACGCCATATTCAGTATCTTCACTTACACGAATTTTCCGTGTTTTGAAAACGAAATTTATAATGCGTGCAACTTGGTATACTGTGATGTTATCTTCCAATTTCCACCAATTCTTTTTATCAGTAGGGAATTCTTTAATATTTCGTTCTTGATATTTTTGATTAGTAATACCAAGTAATTCGTTTCTAGCATTTTTGATACTGTTGAGTGATGTGAATTTGTAATTAGATAGGAATTCATTTGTTGCGGCACATATAACATCTAGTTTAGTTAACATCTAATACACCTCCTAAAGTTCGGAGACATCAGCAAGATATCGCTCAAATTTTTCTCGGTGAATAAAATTTTTTTTCTGACCTTTCATCTTCACCACAAAATCACAATCGGGCTTGTTGATAATTGTGTAAAGCTGGTTATAAGCTATACCACTCAAAGCACTCGCTTCAGGTACTGTTAAGAATATCTTTTCGCTGATTCGAACTTGATTTTTTAAACTCATTAGATTGGAGAGTTCATTTTTGTCTTTTTTTGTATTCATAGTGACCTTCCTTTCTGAATTTGATAATAAAAAAGAGGATATGAACAGCAGATGGTTATAAGTAACCAACTACTGCCCATATCCTCAGAATTTTTTAAGGTGGGTCTGCGATGCCTTCCACCGTCACAGTTATAAAAGCGTAAAGTATATTTAATTTTCTTCCAACATATTATCATAGTTTCTAACTGTTTACAACACAAAATTATAAGAAAATTATCTACGTGCTTCTTGTGTCCCACCAAAAGGGGAATAAAAAAAGAAGCGATGAACTAATCACCGCTTCCTAGACTAATGAACTAAACACGAGTCATATAGCCTGAATTCCTATAAATATTATATCAAAAATCACAGGGTAAATCAATGAAAACACTGATATAATAAGGGTTTTTCTATATATTTTCAATCGCAAATCACACCCGAAAAAGAAGTAAGATAAAACTGATGTCACCAAATGTCACAAAAATTGTCACCACGATTTTTAGCTGTATTGAATACGTCAAACCCTTGATTTTACAGGCTTTGATGCACTTGTCACCAATGTCACCAATTTTTTTAAAAACTCCATCTATATATATGAAAATCACAGAAAAAATGAAAAAAGTTATTTTTTGTGGTGACATTGGTGACATTCATATTTTTTTCTTAAAAAACCTTATAAAATCAGGGCTTCTACTTATAAAAGTCGTCACCAAAGCTGTCACCAAACATATTTTTTGTCACCAAAATTGGTGACATTTTGTAGTTTTCGCTCTTTTTGCTGTGATTTTCGATTGGTGGAGCCACCCATCCCTTTACTTTTACTCAAACCTTTCATCTGTGAGATAACAGCCTAACGGCTGCGGTTTGAATCTCAGAACTAAGAATCACAATGAAAGGAATGGTATATCTATATGTCTATTACGCATCCACCACCTGTTACACCTTGGTATGAATCTAATTATTCATCTTTTTCTTCTGATAAGAGCCAATACGCTCATCTATCAGTAAGAGAAATCCACGAGGCTCTCAATGCTTCAGTGATAGGACAAAAGGAAGCGACAAAGCAAGTAGCTATGCAGATGTATTTGACACTTCACCACCACAGAACTGTCTATGCTTATGCGGGTCATACTGCCTCAGGTAAAACCTATATGTTTGAGCAGTTATCAAAACTGTTCCCAGGCTATTGCTATGTGATTGATGCAAGCGGTCTTACAGCCGAAGGCATTGTCGGCAATAAGAAATGGTCAAACCTCTTATCGCCAATCCAACCACATACACAGGCTCTTGTAGTCCTTGATGAGATTGATAAGAGCCTTGCATCACACATCGTTAGTTCAGGGGAGAATATAGCAGCCACAACGATGAACGAAGGATTGAGCATCCTACAAGGAACTATGCTTGAAATAACTTGCGGAAAGAACAACCGCTATACGCTTGATACAAGCAAACTTTCTTTCGCTTTAACGGGAGCGTTCTCTAACACAGCAAAAGACGTAGCTAAAGCTGCATCAACATCAATCGGTTTTGGAGCATCCCAAACAAAAGAATCTGCTTATGAAAAGCCTTTTGATTATGATACGCTCCGAGAACACGGTCTCACAGAAGAATTCTGTGGGAGAATCAACAAAATCATAACGCTCAACAATCTTGATGCATCTACTTATCTTCAAATGCTGAATGACACATCATCAGGTCCAATCCAAAAACTCCAAAACGAATTTAACATCAGATTCCATCTTCCTGATTCTTTGAAAGAAGAAATCGCTACGGAAGCTTTCGAATCACAGCTTGGAACACGATATGTCATTTCACAGCTTCAAAATCTCATAGAAGATTCCATCTATGAAGACGCAGACACAGATTATGTTGAGCATCTAAAGGATGATGGCTTTATTGATGCCTCATACCTTGAAACACCATTTGACTAAGAACACAAAGGAGAATTTAACCATGGAAAACATTATTTCAATCGAATCTATCGTTTCAGCACTCAGAACAAAAAGACCTGACCTTGAAATCAGCGTCAATGAAACTATCAAGAACAAGCAGAAGCTTCAGGGAATCACCATCAAATCACCTGCTACGAACATAGCACCGAATATTTATGTTGAAAGTTATTTAAAATCCTTCGATTCTGTAGATGCCATCAGTGATGCGATACTGAATACATACGAAGAACATAAATGCTTTGATGGCTTCAATGTTTCTGATATTTTGAACAAGGATTATATCTGTGAGCATGTCTATCCGCTTTTACAGCAGGAAAGTGATGAACCACTAATCAAGATGCCTATTCCAGAGGCGTTTCATGGAGCTGAGGCATATCTTGCTATCGTTTCTCAAGCTGATGATGAAAACACCTTCTCAATAAAGCTCACACCGCAGATTCTAGCATCTGCTAATGTAGATATCGAAGCAGACCACCTTTATGAACGTGCTCTTGCTAATCTCAAAGAGCAGGTAGTCATCACATCACTCTACGAAACAATCAAGCAGTTGACAGGAATGCCTGATGATTGTGATATGCCATTTCCTTTTGACGAACAGCTTTATGTCATCACCAATAAATCGAAGACTAAAGGTGCATCAGCAATTCTTTGTGATGATATCCTCAGGGATTTTGCAAAAGAGCATAACATTGAGGATGGTTTTTTCCTACTTCCATCGAGCGTCTCGGAATGTATCATTGTTCTCGACAATCATGAGATGAATATCGATGCATTGTCTGAGATGGTGCAATCCGTAAATGAAAATGAAGTAGCCAAAGAAGACTGGCTGGCATCTGAAGCTTGGTATTATTCTCTGAAATAATTGGCGACGCTCTCAGATG
>JAEEGL015749779.1_pt1 | contig 11172 bp, 11 predicted proteins | sample 9134231 | NCBI WGS metagenome assembly JAEEGL01 (sample SAMN16246548, study PRJNA631951) | gut metagenome | biome: gut microbiome; feature: rumen; material: fiber-attached | host: Bos | place: Iran: Karaj | collected 2018-10
GTAGGCTTCTGCCAGAATCCCTTAGCTGCAGGGAAAGGAGGTTTAAGTCTCGGCATACCTCTCTCACCTTCGAGGGAAGCGATAAGAGCTGTCTCTTCGCCGCAAACGAATGCGCCGGCACCTGCCTTGATATAGATATCAAAGTCGAATCCGGATCCGAAGAGGTTCTTACCGAGATATCCTTTTTCTCTTGCCTGTGCCATAGCGATCTCAAGTCTCTTGATAGCGAGAGGATACTCAGCACGGCAGTAGATAACGCCCTGATGTGCGCCCATGCAGTATCCGGCGATAGCCATACCTTCAAGTACTGAATGAGGGTCGCCTTCCAGAACTGATCTGTCCATGAATGCGCCCGGGTCACCTTCGTCAGCGTTACATACCATGTATTTCTCGTTTCCGGGGGAAGACTTAGCTGCGTTCCACTTGAACCATGTAGGGAAGCCAGCGCCGCCTCTTCCTCTTAATCCGGAGATCTTGATCTCTTCGATTACCTGTTCAGGCTTCATGGTGGTAAGAACCTTCTCTAAAGCCTTGTAACCGTCTTTAGCAAGATATTCGTCGATGTTCTCAGGATTGATGACACCGCAGTTTCTGAGAACTACTCTCTGCTGCTTCTCAACGAATCCCTCGTCTTCATCGGAAATTGCATATTCTTTAACGGGATTTCCGCCTTTGATATGCTCTTCTACGATCCTCTCAACCTTATCGGGCTGTACTTTGACGTATCTTGTCATCCAGCCGTTATCCTCATAAACGTCTACGATAGGTTCAAGATAACATGTACCTACGCAACCTGTGATGGTGAGTTCGGTATCGAGATTATTTGCTTTAAGCTGCTTCTCAAACTCAGCAGCGGTTTTCTTTGCGCCTGTGGCTATACCGCAGGAACCCTGTCCAACTACTATTTTCATCCCTTACCTCCTATCCTCTGGCTGCGATTTCCTTAAGGATCGCCCTTACGCTGTCTTTTGTAAGATTGCCGTAAGTCTCGTCTCCTTCACTTGATCTAACCATCATTACAGGTGCAAGTGAGCAGCATCCGAGGCAAGCAACGTTGTTGATTGTGAACAGATCGTCCTTGGTGGTCTCGCCGTCAACGATACCCAGCTCTTCACAAACGGTCTCATAAATAGTTTCTGATCCGTTAACGTGGCAAGCAGTACCCTGGCACATCATGAGCAGATATTTACCAATGGGTTCAAGCCTGAACTGAGCATAGAAAGTGGCTACACCATAGATCTTGGCAGGCTTGATGCCTGTGGCGTCAGAGATGTGGTTGATACAGTCTTTGCTGAGATAACCATAGATCTCCTGAGCCTTCTGAAGGATAGTGATGAGGCTGCCTTTAACGCCTGCATACTGATCCAACGTCGGTTGAAGCTCCTTGAAAGCCTCTGATCTCTTTTCAGTCATTTTTCTACCTCTCGATATAAGTTAGTTAATTTATATAGTAAGTTTTATAACATACCCATACAAAGATACTATATCAAAAAAACATTAAAAAAGCAATATCAAGTTGAGATATTACCTTATATTCTGTCAGCATGATAAAGCCTGTCATTATCATGTTGACACCATTATGTTATTTTTATATACTTTACTAAAAGAGGACTTTGCTTATAACAAAGGAGGAATAACATGATAATGAAATATTTGAAACGAACTGCCTGCATGATAATGTCTTTCATGCTGGTAATGGCATTTATACTAGCCCCTTCTCTGTCAGCTCCGGCACAAGCCCATGCGGATACCACAAGTGTTGAAAATATGAGTTTATATCTATCCAACATCAATACTGCCGGCGTATCCAACGGAGCTGAATATTTCCAGTTCACAGTCCCTGATGGCAAAGAACTACATCTCCAGGCTATTGTTGTATATCATTATTATTATGGTATCGGAAGTGATCCCGGAGTGATCAGCCTTTCTAATATAAATAAGGAACTGGGAAGTTGGCAGTCATCCAACAAAGATGAAAATAACAACTTTTACTGGGTCGCCTACCCTGATATCACATTATCTGCAGGCACTTATTACATAACATGTCCTGACAGCACCACCTGGGCATATAACGCAGATTCAGAAAGTGAAGGTTTCACAGAGCTTTATGGTGATATATCCACAGCTGCATCCAAACCAAATAAAGGCGTGGTTTCCAAGATAACCAACGTTAAAGGTGCCAAAGCCAAGGTCACGGTCAAATCCGTAAATGATGCCACAAAGTATCAGATCCGTTATAAGGTTGGAACATCCAAGAAATGGACAACATCAAAAAAGACTAAAAGCAGGACCTTCACAATCAAAGTTACCAAAGGCAAGACAGTAAAAGTCCAGGCAAGAGTGACAAATAAAGCCGGCACAGGTGCCTGGGGCAAGACCAAGTCTTTCAAGACAGATAAGAAATGATATTCGTAAATATTGCTTACACGATTTAAAACACTTCAAAAGCACCCCATGCATTTGCATGGAGTGCTTTTTTCTATGGTCCTCATATTATTATTAAGAAATTAATATATTGCATTTAGCAAAGAAAGACCTGTAGCAGTTTTAAAAACGTTCTTTCTGTACTCACCTATAACTTCATGATACTTTGCGAGTTCTCCCGCGTTTACCAAAAAATCCGCCTCCAGCAGGATCTGCCAGTCCATGCCATCGATCCCGTCGAAAGTATGATGGTGTGCCACCAGAAAGCATATTCGGTCGATAGTATCAGGATCAAGTCCAGAATCTTCATAAAACGTTCTGGCCATGGGAGGTCCATAGATCTCCTGAAGATTTCCAGGCGCGCTTCCATGTTTTTTTCTCAGCTCCGGACATGCGATATCGTGAACGATGGCGCTGAGTTCCAGTGTCAGCTGAGTCTCCGTATCCAGTCCTTCCTCCTCACCTATCGTTTTAGCATATGCCCATACCTTAAGAAAATGATTGATATCATACTGATCGCCGGCACATCTGTCTATCATTTTTTTTACGGCTTCGCTTACAGTGATCATTATTTCCTCCGTCTCAGCATCCAGCCTGGCTTCACTTCTCCTGCCATCTTCATGCGGATGATCTCCTGGGGATGAGGACAAGCTTCTATGGGCTCGCCTGCCTCGTTATACATCTCTTCAACTTTCTGTACGAAGAAATCTGTGAAAGGTCCGAAGACTTCGATCACGTCACCGAGCACCATCTTGTTTCTCTGCTCGATCACGGCATAGCCTGTGGATGGATCATATTCACGGACTATACCGGTATATACGTAATCTCTGGTATACTGGGAAGTCTCATAGTTCTGATCCTTGTTTGTAGGTTTATCAAAATAGAATCCAGTGGTGAACTGCCTGTGAGATACTTTCAGCAGTTCATCCATCCATTCTTCTTTGAATTCCCAGTTTTCAGGGTCTTTATAATATGCGTCGATAGCTTTGCGATATGCTGAAATCACGTGAGCTACATAGAAGGCAGATTTCATTCGTCCTTCGATCTTGAGAGATGCCAGACCGCATTCCACAAGTTCAGGTATGTAGCGGATCATGCAGAGATCCTTGGAATTAAGAATATAGGTTCCCCTGTCATCTTCTTCGATCGGATAATAGTTTCCAGGACGCTGCTCTTCAACAAGAGCATACTTCCATCTGCAGGGATGAGCGCACTCACCATGGTTGGCATCGCGACCGATCATGAAGTTGGAAAGCAGACATCTGCCTGAATAGCTGATGCACATCGCGCCGTGAACGAAGGCTTCGAATTCCAGATCTTCCGGGCAGCGGGCTTTAAGCTCCCTGATCTCATTGAAACTGAGTTCTCTGGCAAGTACGATCCTGCGCACCCCAAGACCATACCAGAACATAGCAGTCTGGTAATTGGTCATATTAGCCTGAGTAGACAGATGGATCTCAGCCTCAGGAATGATCTCCTTAATAAGCGAGAATACCCCGGGGTCCGATACAAGATACGCATCTATCCCCATGTCTTTTATCTTATGCAAATAATCCCTTAGCGGCTCTATATCTTCGTTATGAGCGAAGATATTTACGGTAAGGTAACATCTGACGTTTCTCTCATGAGCATATGCCAGGCCTTTTTCCATCTCATCATAAGACAGATTGCCTGCGCCGGCTCTTAAACTGAATGCCTCTCCGCCGAAGTAAACAGCATCAGCGCCATAATCAACTGCAGTTTTTAATTTTTCCAGATCCCCTGCAGGGGCCAGAAGTTCTATTTTTTTCATTAAGAATATTATCCTTTCGGTTTAATTATAGTCAGCCCGTTTCCTATAGAGGTGAGCACTGAACTTAAGCGCGGATCATTGGCAACAGTCTGATTGAATTCGCGAAGTGCCTTCACGTTAGTCCTGTGCTTTCTTGGCGGTTCCTCCGGATCCAGGGCGGGTCTTCCCTGAAAAAGAGTATCATCACATATGATCACACCATCGGACTTGAGTGCTTCTAACGAGGCTTCCAGAAATCTCATATAATGGGATTTGGCAGCATCAATGAAGATGATATCGAATTTTTCCATTCCGTCGTCCAGAAGCGAAATCAGAGCCTCCTCGCCGTCTCCGAGGAGTCCATGCACATATTTCCCGTATCCCAGATCTGAGATGTTTCGCTCTGCGATCCTATATGTCTCTTCGTCTTTCTCTATCGTGAACACTTCCGGCTTTATGACACCGTTCTGAAGCATCTTTTCGCAGAAGAACATGGACGAATAACCTACAGAAGTTCCGATCTCAAGCACCCTTTCAGGCTTTAATATCTCAAAAAACGTACTTAAGAACTCCTCGGTCTCCGGAAGTATGATGGGAACCGCAGTCTTATCGCATTCACGTCTCAGGTTACCAAGTTCTTCAGTAAGTGGCTTGTAGAAACTTACGATATAATCGGTAACAGTTTCGTTTGTGATATCTTCAGTTATATGTCTCATGACATTAACTTCACTCATCGTCTTTTTCCTCTTCTGTCTTTTCAGGTTCATCGATAGTGAGAAGGACCTTGTCGACTCTTCTTTCTTCCGCTTCGATGACTTTCAAAGTAAAGTTTTCATATCTCAGCTCATCTCCGACCACGGGGAATCTTTCCAGCATCTCCATGACCCAGCCGCCTACGGTCTCGGAATCATACTCTGATTCGTATTCATCTTCGTCCATTTCCACGATCTCAAGGAAATCATAAATATTAAGGTCTCCGTCCAGTTCGTATTCACGCTCGTTTTTGACCACGATCTCTTCTTCTACCAGATCGTTTTCGTCCCAGATCTCACCTACGACTTCTTCCAGAACGTCTTCCATGGTGATGACTCCATCTGTGCCGCTGTATTCATCTGTGACAATGGCCATATGCTGGTTAGCCTCACGCAGAGCTTCCAGTACATTTGGCAATTTAGTGGTTCTGTAAACGAATACGGGCTCCATCAAAATGCTTCTGATGTCTGCATGATCATTGACTGCAAGTTCTTTGAGAAGATCGTTCAGGTGAAGTACGCCTATGATGTTGTCGATGCTGTCTTCATAGACAGGCAGTCTTGTGAAAGGCGTTGAGTTCACCAGTTCCATGATCTCTTCCATGGAATCATCAATGTCGATGGCATCCAGGTCTACTCTGGAAGTCATGACCTCATAAGCTGAAATATCGCCAAAGTCAAGAGCTGCTATCAGGAGTTCGCGCTGGTCTTCATCCAGAACTCCTTCGTCCTCAGCAGTTTCGATGATGGTAGCCAGTTCTTCGATGGATTCATCTTCATCCACCGCTTCCTCTTCTTCAGGCTTTGAAGGCGAGATCTTGCTCACAAGCCATACTACAGCTTTGACAAGAGGTTTGAGGATTATGCTGAGTAATCTCACAAATGGAGCGATCTTAAGCGAGAACCTGGTGGCATTCTGTTTAGCAGTGATCTTCGGCATAGTCTCTCCGAAGATGATGACGAGAAGCGTGATAACTACTGTCGCGATCCAGGTAAGTTTGTCTGATCCGGTCAAAAGTATGATCAGTACGGAACTCATGGATGATGCTGCAATGTTTACCAGGTTATTGCCGATAAGTATTGCGCCGAGACTATCATCGAAGTTCTCTATGAGCTTGAGAGCGGTCTGCGCCCTGCGATTACCCTCCTCGGCTTCGTTCTCGATCCTGACTTCATTAGCTGAAGACAGTGCCATTTCGGAAGCTGAGAACAGAGCTGAGAACATTATGCAAAGAATTATTCCGCAAATAAGAAGGCCTATAGTCATTTTACCTGACCTCCTTCCTCATCGCTCTCGTCGAATATGTCTCCGACAAGTTCTTCCAGGATATCCTCGATAGATACCAGACCGATGAACTTGCCGTTCACTCCCTTTACAAGGGCGATGTTTTGTCTTGCTTTAGACATTTCTTCCAGCAATTCGTCAGCCATTGTCCTTGAGGAGACATAATAAGGCTCATCCATAATGTCTCTTACGTCAGGGATCTCATGAGTATTCAGATAAGTCTTTAGATATTCCCTTATTCTCAATATGCCGAGAACGTTGTCTATCACTCCGTCATAAACCACTACTCGGGAATGCGTGAGTGAATTTACCAACTCGAAGATCTCTTCCTTTGAAAGGTTGACGTCGATACCGACGATATTTTTCTTTGGAGTGAGGATCCTTCCGGTCTTAGTGTCCGTAAATTCAAGAACCGATGACATCATGTCTTCCTGATCGTCATCTATGACTCCTTCTTCAGCGAGATCCTCGAAGATATCCAGAAGTTCGTCTTCTGTTACGGAGATCTCCGGTTCACCCTTGGTGAGCTTGGCAGCCTGAAGGCCGATCCATGTAAGGAGTCTTGCCAGAGGATCGAAAAATTTCATCATAACTGAAAGTAGCCCTGCTGTTCGCAAGGCATATTTTTCAGGATCTTTCTTTGCAATGCTCTTAGGAAGCATCTCACCTACGAAAAATACTACAAGTGTAGTGATGATCGTAGATAAGGACACGAAACTAAGCCCCCATAATCTGGTAACCATTACGGTGACCAGGGTGGCTATAGTCAGGTGTACTATGTTAGTACATATGAGAAGCGTGCTGATGGCAGCTTCTATGTTATCAAGTATCTTAACAGCTCTCTCTGCTCTGTCATCTCCCCTGTCTGCGGATACTTTGATCTTTGACTGAGAAGCAGATGCGAAAGCTGTCTCTGCTATGGCAAATAATGCCGCAAGTAAAAGCAGAATCAGTATGAATATGATAGATATTCGACTGTCCGCGTCCATTTCGACTGATCACTCCCTTTTAGATGGACTAATTAATAATAGATCATGATCGCGATCAACCTGAGATCGCTTTATCGTATTCGTCCTTATATTTAAGGAACTCGTTATAATCGCTGGTAAATTTGCTTGTGCCGTCAAGATCTGCGCTAAGAACGAAGTACAGGTAATCCGTCTTCTTTGGCTTAAGAGCTGCCTTGAAGCAAGCAAGTCCGGGGCTGCAGATCGGTGCCGGCGGAAGGCCATAGTGGATATAAGTATTATAAGGGCTGTCTATGTTAAGATCGTCATAGTACAGTACTTCTTTAACTTCACCGGTCTCCTTAAGGATCAGATACTGAACTGTAGAGCACATCTGAAGCATGATGTTGTTATCGATCCTGTTGTAGATGACTGATGATACCAGTCTTCTCTCTTCTTTCACCTTGCATTCTCTCTCGATTATAGAAGCAACTGTCGCAACTTCATTGAGAGTATAGTTCTTAGTGATCTTATTATCGGTCTCTTCATAAAGGGAAACGACTTCTTCCTCAAAATGCTGTAACATCATGTTGATGATATCGTGCTCTGAAGAACCGACAGGAACACTGTAAGTTGCAGGCATAAGATAACCTTCCAGAGAATCTCCCCTGATCCATCCATAGTCGTATGTATCAAGTTCGATAGCACGGATGAAGCCCTCATATGTACCTGCTCCCTGTTCAGCAAGTTTCATAGCAGTCTGTTCTATGGTAAGACCTTCAGGAACAGTAACGCTTAAGTCATTTACCTCGTTGCTCTCCAGCTTCTCGATGATAGTAGCAAAATCCATCGAAGGACTCAGAGTGTAGTTACCCGCCTTCATTGAGCCGGAATATTTGGTCTTCTTCAGATACAGTTTGAATTTGAAAGCTGATCCGATAACGCCCTTCTCTTCAAGGATCTCACCGATCCCGGTAGCATATGTGCCTTCAGGGATCTCGACTGAGATCTCTTCTGTGCTTGACGGATCCAATGCGCTGTCAAGGTTGTTCAGGAACAAAAGTCCGGCAAGCCCTGCAGCGGCCACCAGAAGAAGCAGTATTATAAGAATTATGATTAATGTCTTTTTCATAAAGATCTCCCTAGTTTAAGCTAAAACGTTTTCTCAATTATTCTCTGCAAAAAATTTTTTGCAGAAGTTCAAAAAATACAAGGGACGCACAAGGCGTCCCTTAAGCATTAGTCGTTTTTAGCTCTTCCTAAATATTCACCTGTTCTGGTGTCTATCTGGATCTTCTCGCCCTGTTCGATAAAGATAGGAACCTGAACTACAGCACCTGTTTCAACTGTTGCTGCCTTGGTAACGTTTGTAGCGGTGTTGCCTTTAACGCCGGGTTCGCAGTCGATTACTTCAAGGTTTACGAAGTTCTCTGCTTCTACCTGGAATGCATTGCCCTGGAAGAACTTGATAGTAACTTCATCGTTTTCTCTGATCCACTTAACTGCATCTTCTACCTGCTCCTGTGCCAGAGGGATCTGATCATAAGTTTCAGGATCCATGAAGTAATAGAGTTCACCATCATTGTAGAGGTACTGCATCTTCTTGGTCTCGATGATAGCGTCGTCAAACTTATCTGAAGGGTTGAAAGCTTCTTCTCTTGTAGCACCTGTCAGGATGTTTCTGTACTTGGTCCTTACGAAAGCAGCTCCCTTACCGGGCTTAACGTGCTGGAAATCGAGAACTACGCAGGGTTCTCCATTCATGATAAAAGTTTTGCCTTTTCTGAAATCACTAGCGTATACCATAATTTTCTCCAATCTAATTTATAAAGCTTTATAATCTACTTCCTGTACGTCTACAGGAAGATCATTAACGACTGATACATTATATCACGATTCCGGTCCATGTTCAACAATTTATTTAAGCCTTGAACATGTCACCCTTGCCTATGGCTTCTCCGATGATCTCATAAACGTCCTTCATCATGAGGCTGAAACGCATCTCGGCTTCCATGTATGCGGCTGCCATAGGATCCATGGCTACGATGGAATAAAGCTGCTGGAGTTTCTGCATCTCCTCAGCATCCGGCTGTTCGCCGCCCATCTGCTTGATCTGGATCTCCATGGATTTAGCCTGGAAGTCCTTCATCATCTGTTCCAGATCCGGCTTGTTCTTGAGCTGCATTTCAGCACCTTCGAAGTGCTTGTATTCTTCAGATTCTTTGATAGCCTTGGCAAGCTGATGTGCCTGATCATAAACGTTCATTCTTTACACCTCCAAAAATATAGGTAATATTATGGGATTTCTCATGGTCACCTGATAGATATATGATGACAGGCCGTCTCTTACTCTGGCCTTTAAAGTATTCCAGTCACGGATACCGGAATCCAGAGCTTTATCGAGTGCGTTCAATGCCACCTGCCTTGCAGATTCCATGAGTTCCTCGTTTTCTTTGACGTAAACGAAACCTCTTGATACCAGGTCCGGTCCGGAAACCACGTATCCTTCGCTGGCGATCGCGGCAACTACGATTATGAGTCCTGACTCTGAAAGATGCTTACGATCACGAAGTACGATGTTTCCAACGTCTCCTACTCCGAGACCGTCGACCAGGATAGCGTCAGCATCCACGACACTCTTTTCTACGAAGGCCTCATCTCCCGCGATGTTCAGTACGTCGCCGTTCTCCAGGATGAAGATGTTCTCTCTGGGATCTCCAACTGATTCTGCCAGTCTGGCATGACTTATAAGGTGCCTGAATTCACCGTGTACCGGCATGAAAAATTCGGGTTTTATAAGTGAATGAAGAAGTTTGAGTTCTTCCTGACATGCATGACCTGATACGTGGATCTCCGCGATGTCTGAGTATATTACGTCTGCCCCTGCTTCGAAAAGCTTATTTACTACGTTTGAAACGCTCTTTTCGTTGCCTGGTACGGGAGTTGAACTTAATATGACCATGTCTCCCGGTTTGAGTTTAACTCCCTTATGTTCTCCGGAAGCTATCCTTGAAAGAGCTGACATAGGCTCTCCCTGAGATCCAGTGGTGATGATGACAAGATGATCGTCCGGGATATCTCTTGTCATTTTAAGATCGATGATCTCTCCTTCAGGAATGTTCAGATAACCGAGCTCGATGGCGAGCTTGACTACCTTCTCCATGGATCTTCCGGATACTGCTACCTTCCTTCCGCAAAGCATGGCGTTCTCGATAATTTTCTGAACGCGATGTACGTTTGACGAGAAAGTAGCGATTATAATACGATTTTTTGCTGTTCTGAAAATATTTTCTAACGTCTCGCCGACGACTTTTTCTGATCTTGTGAAACCCTGACGGGTCGCATTGGTACTGTCGCAAAGCATCAGTTTCACACCTTTATCTCCGATCTCGGCGAGTTTGCTGAGGTCGATGGGGTCTCCATCCACAGGTGTGTAATCTATCTTAAAGTCTCCGGAATGGAATACCACGCCCTGAGGTGTGGTTATAGCCATACATATACTGTCTGCTATGCTATGAGTGGTCCTAATGGTCTCCACTTCAAAATACTTGCCTAACCGGAAAATATCTCCGGCGTTGATGGTCCTGAGATCTCCGACTATTTCATGTTCTTCAAGTTTGTTCCTCACAAGGCCTATGGTGAGCCTGGTGCCGTATACCGGCACCTTGAGGTCTCTCAGGAAATAAGGGATGGCACCGATGTGGTCTTCATGTCCATGGGTCAGTACCATTCCCTTTATTTTGTCACGGTTTGCGATCAGATAGCTGAAATCAGGAATTACTACGTCAATGCCCAGCATTTCGTCGTCGGGAAAGCTCATTCCGCAGTCGATGATGATTATTTCATCGTCGTATTCCAGGAGGGTCATGTTCTTACCGATCTCGTTAAGGCCCCCGATGGGAATGACTTTGAGGAATGGCTCGTTCCTTTTATTCTTTGACTTTGCCATTGATCTCCTTTCTTATTTGATTTTTCAAAATTATTTAACTACGA
>JAEEGL015874598.1_pt1 | contig 11172 bp, 5 predicted proteins | sample 9134231 | NCBI WGS metagenome assembly JAEEGL01 (sample SAMN16246548, study PRJNA631951) | gut metagenome | biome: gut microbiome; feature: rumen; material: fiber-attached | host: Bos | place: Iran: Karaj | collected 2018-10
ATTCATGCTCATTTTTATAATTAATATGATATATTTTTCAAATATTTCACTTAAATAATCCTTTTTAAATTCATATTTTAATATTTCATTTATGCTTTTTTCAAGAATAAAAATTGCCAAATAACAACTATTAAATTTAATAGAATAAACTTTAGAAATAATATCATTTAAATAATCTCTTGATTTAATATAAATTTTCTCTAAAATTTTTTTATATTTAAAATCACCTTTTAACTCTTTTATTTGTTCTTCAGTAATTATACCATGACAAAAGAAAAAAGTAATAAAGTCATAAATTGAATAATAATTTAATTTATATTTTAATAACTTTAATAATAAAATTTCATAAAAAATTAATTCTTCATTTGATATTGTTTGTATATAAAAAGTTGATATTTCAAAAGTATTAATATAGTTATTTAATTCTGGTTCTAAAGGATCATTTTCACAATATTTAGATGAAATTAATAAACAACTTAAAGATAATTTATCATAATTTAATTTTTCATTCTTAATAATATTTACTGATTCTTCATTAGAAAATATTATATCTAAAAGATAAATTGATAAAAAATATGTTTGTGATTTTAATTTTAATCTTTTTGATATTTTATTTAATATATTAAATAAATTTTTTCTACAATTCAAATATATTCTATCTATTTTTTCATAATTTTTATTTTTATAATTATCTATTGTATTTTTATTCATTTCTTTTAAAATTTCATAAGGTGATAATTCTAATTTGTAATTATATTTATTATGTTTTATACATTTTATTTCATTGTTATAAATAACAGAACATTTTTCACAAAAATTATTATCAATGATATTATTTATATTATGTTCATTTATATTAATATTATTATTTTCATTAACTTTTTCATTATTTATAATTCTTAATTTCTTTTTATCTTTTTCATTATTATAAATAAATTTTTTTATCTCAAAAAATTGTTTAGACATTAGAAAAAAATTGAATTTTTATTTTATTAAAAAAAAAAGAGATAAATATTTGATAGTAATTAAAAAAAAACATAATTAATTTAATAATGATTTAATTAAAACATATTCTAAAATTTACACCATTAAATTTTTTTTTTCATATTAAGTATATCAATAAAATTATCATTATTTTTCTTATAATTAGTATAAGTTTCAAAAATTTTTCTTTCTAAAATAGCCAAATTTTTTTTAATATCATTTTCAAAAAATCTTTTAAAAATAAAATAATTAGTTAAATAATTTGCCATATCACCTTTTTCACAAAGTAATTGTAAATATTTAATTTTTAATTGATAATCATGAACAATTCTTAAAACTTCAGTTCCTAAAGAAGCCAAAATTTTAGCTCTTCTTATTTCTTCTTGTTTAATTTTCATTTTTTTATTATCATGTAATTCAGAAATTTTTTTAACAATTTCAACATTATTATTTTTAATTCTTGCAATTTCATTTCTTTTTAAACCCATTTCATTATCAATTATACTTTTTAAATTTATTATTCTTTCATCTAAAGCTTTACTATCTTCTTCCATTTTATTTAAAATTTCATCTAATAATCTAATTTTATGATTTTTATGAATTGTATTTGAATCATCTAAACATTCTAAACAACAAAAATCATTACAATTTTTGCAATAAAATTCATTTTTTTTATTATGAATTTTACAAGATTTACTTTGATATAAAGAAATAGGTTTATTTGAATCTTTTATTAAAATTTGATATTGAACAGGTTGAATATAAGGATCTGTTAAATTATTTTTTTTTGATTCCATTTTAGGACTGTTTAAATTAGAATTATTTAGTTTATTTAATAAATTTGAACTTAAATTTTGCATTGTTTGACTACTTTCAAAATTATCATTTGAATTTAATGTTATTTCTTTATAACGAATTAAACTTAAAAATCTTATTTTAGATAAATTATTATATAAAAACCAATGTCCATCAATTCCATTTAAAATATTTTTTTTTATTTTATTTTGATTTGTTGTTATATCATTTGATGTAGTTGTTAATAAATTCATATTATTTTTATCATCTGTACTATTTTGATTATCATCATCATAATCTTCTTTTTCATTTAATAATAATACTTTAATTTTACCTTTTAATGCATAAATTATTGGAATTTTTGGATCAATATATTTACTTTTTTCTTTATTTATTTTTTCATAATCATATATAAATTTAAAATTTTCAATATCTACTTTAGCAAAAAAAATATATTTATCTTCTTCTGAATTTAAGCCATCATCAATTCCATTTGCATTAAATTCAATTCTAATTGAGTTTTCTTCTTGTATTCTTTCTATATCTTCTGCTACTGTATCTATTCCTTTTATTTTTGATAATAATTCATTATCATTTATAAAAACATAATAATATTGATGTTTAGGTAAATAATACATTTTTTGAGGATTCCATTCTTCATATTTTAATAAGGGAATTACTTCTTGTATTTGAATTGGTTGACTATGAGAAAATTCAAAAAATAATCTTATTTTACTATCTGTTTTGTCCATATTTTTAAATTTTTTTGATTTTAATTTAAAGTTTTTTTATTAATTAAATATTTATATTTTTTTTTTATTTATTTTTAATCATCATCTTCTAAATTCATTTCATTTGTTTGATGTGATATACTTACATTTGGACTAGTTTTTATATATTGATTTATTGTTGATATATTATTTTCATTTTCGAAAAGTATATTTTCTTCTTTATTTTTATTACTAATATAATCTTCATTATCAATTTTCTGATTATATGAAATTGAATTTTCTTTTTTAATAGATATAGTTGAATTTTTTAATATAATTTCTGAATTATCTTTTTCTTCTTCATTATTATTATCTTTAATAAATATTTTAGAATTAATTTTATCATCATTTTTTTCATTTTCATTCTTTGAATTTATAATTTCTTTTTCATTATTTAATGTTAATAAATTTCCATCTTTAATTTGTTCATAAAATAAATTTGATATAATTTCAGGTTGATTTTCTAAATCTTTAATTTCATTTAAAGATAATTGATTTAAAGTATTAATAAATATATTTGATTTAATAATTTTTATTAATAATTCAATTTCTTCTTGTGAATAAATCATATAATTTTGTTCAATATATTGAATAACTTTATTTCTAAAATTATCTAAATTATATTCTTCATCATATTTAAAAACAAATATTTTATCATCAGATAAAGATTCATCCTCACTTTCATTACTATCAGAACTTAAAGTCATATATTTAATATTTTTTTTAATTTGAGAAGGTAATTTAATTGCATATCTTCTATAAGGTTTTTCTTTTTTCATTACTTCATTTATTATTTCTTTTAATTGTGAATATTTTTTAATATCAAAATCATCAAATTGAATATCATTATGTACTAATTTATAATTTAAGTTATTTATTGATATTTGTTTATTTACATCATTTAATATTTTACATCTTACAAGTGATAATATATTTAAATTATCTAATAATATTCTTTGATTTGGATTTAAGGAATTTTTGAATTGTTTACTAAAAAAAATTGGTAAATTTTTAAAAAGTGACATTGGCATTTTTGAATTTTGAGTTTTATTTAATAAATTAATTTGATGAGGTGTTAATTTTGTTAATAGTAAAAAAAAATTTTTAAAATCTAAATTATCTAAATCTAAATAATGTTTTTTTCTTATTATATTATCATTTAAATATGTTAATATTTTTTCAGAATTCTTATCATTTAAAAATAAAGGATTATTTTTTTTTATATCAAAAATAAATGAATTTCTATTTTCTTTTTCATTTTTTAATGTTAAACTTCTTAAATAATGATTATCATTTTTAAAATTGTATTGTGAATTAATTTCATTTTTAATATACATTATTTTATCAAATAAACCATTTATAATAGATTTATATCTTTCATTTTCTTGAGTTTTTTTTAATTTAAATCTTGGAGTTGATCTTTCTAATTCAATTGTTTCAACATATTCTAAAATATAATTATCTGAAATATCATTTTTACTAAAATTATTATTATCATTTATACTATTAATACTATTATAATTATTATCATTTGAAGTAATTGATCTATTATATTTTTTATCTTCTTTAATTATAATTTGTAATGCTTCTTTTAACTCTTCAATTGAATCATCATATTTTTCAATTTCAATATTTAATTCAGCATAAAATATTAAAAATTTAACCAACAATTCATTTAATATTTCTTTATATATTGGTTTTGAAGTATTTGATTTTAAAATTTTTAATTTTTCAATTGCTTGCATTATATAATTTTCACTATCCTTTAAATTATCCATTATATAATATAATAAACTTATATTAAACATTGATGATATTGCAACATGTGAATATTGATCAATACTTTTTTGAATTGAAATTGACTTTTTTAATAAGGTAATACCAATTGAAAAATAATCTTTTTTAATATAAAAATTTCCTATATTAAAATATAAATTACTCCTTAACATATTTTTTTCATTTATTTTTTCTAGATTTGATGATAATAAAATTGTTTCATTTAATGAACCATATGAATTTAAATATTTAAAAAATAATTTTTGATTATTAAAATAGTCTGAATATTTTATTAGAAGAGAAATAATTTTTATATAAGAGGACAATATTAATCTAGAAAAGGAAACAATTTGTAAATTTTTTTTATAATTTAAACCTTTTGAGCATTTTTTAATAAGATAATTTATTGTATATGAAAGAATACCTTCTAAAATTTCTTTTGAAATTTGAATAAAAGTTAAATTACCTTTTTTTATATTTTCTTTATTTCCAGATACACAATAATATTTAATTAATAAGAGATAATGATATATATAATTTTCAATACATAAATAATTTTTATATAAATATAAAAAGGGTTTATCATCATTATTTTCTCCATTATGAAATAAATTATTTTCTAGTATAAATTTTCTATGTTTATTAATTAAATGATATAAAATATAAGAATGATCAATACCTCCTTGTTTAATAATTGAAATTTTTTGTAAAAAATCAAACGATTTAACATCAGATATTGGATAAACAATATTATTTTTATTTAAAATTGACATATTAAAACTAGAATCAATATCATTTGATATATTATTATTTGAATTATTAACATTAATTTTATTAACTTGATTATTATTAATAAAATTTTTATTATTATTATTATAATTACTATTATTATTACTATTATTATTATTAATATAAGAACTATTATTAGTATTATAATTACTATTATTATTAGTATTATTTTTATTTGTTAAAGTTTTTGACATTTTTTTTCTAATTTCTTTTCTATTTTCTTTTTGAATTTTACTATTATTAATACATTCACTTTTATGTTTTGACCAATCATCAAATTGACATTTTTTACTACAATAAATAACATTTTTACAACCTGAACATATATAATTCCCAATATTACCACATTTTCTACAAAGTAAAGGTGTTTTTAATTCATTATTTTCCATTTATTAAAAATCAAATTTATTTAATTTAATTTTAATTATGAAATAATAATAAAACATATTTTTTCATTCATATATATATCAATTTTATTATTTTATCATCTTGAGATATAAAAATAAAAATAAGAAAAAAATGACATCTTTTCCAAGAAAAGAAAGTGGATCAAGTTATGCAAGTACAAAATCAGCATTATCATCAGTAATAAATACATCAAATAATTGCTTATATAAAAAAGAGATTTTAAGTTCTCTTTTAAAATTACCAACTAATGAAATTGTTAAAAAATATATTAAAAATAATAATAATTTCTCAATTAGTAAAAGGAAAGAAGAACCAGTTATCATTTCACCAAATAAAAATAATTATATGAAACAATTTTCAACAAAAAAAACGATAAAAAATTTAATATTAAATCATAGAAAAAATAAAATGTATGATAGTAAAAAAAGTAAAATTGAAAATATTACTTTTGAACTTGAGGAATTATTTAATAATATTCAAGAAAAATTTTCAAATGGAAAAAATTGTGTAAACGAATGTAAGGAATGGATTGATATATTAAATGAAAATATCAATTTTATTCTTGATAAAATTAATGCAAATGAATATATGCCTTTAATTTCTATTTGCATTAATGTAATTTTATTTTCTATAATTTTAATTTGTAATTTATCAGATAATGGAAAATATAATTTATTTAAATATGATACTAATATAATTTTTGATAACTCTAAATTATTAACTGAATGTATATATGAAAGAAGTAAAAATATTTCTCAGTTTGATTTAAAAGAAAAAAATGAGTATATGACTAATTTATATAAAAATATCACTAATTCACTTAATATTATTATTTCTAAATATCATCAATTTATTCCTTCACTTTCAAAAGAATTTGAAACATTAATAAAAAATATTAGAACAATTACATATACTGAATTATATAATTTTTATTTTGATTATATAAAAAATCAAAAAAAAATAAAAGAATTTCAATTAGATTTAAATGACTCAAAAATAAAAAATAATAAAGTATTTCAATCATATCATTTATTTAATAAAAACAAAAACAATATAAACAATAATTTTAAAAAAGAAATAAGAGGTTTATCAGTAGATAATTTAAACAATAATATGAATAGAAATTATAATCAAAATATTTTAAATTCCTCAAATAATTCATTTAGAACAATAAAATCCGAAAATTTAAATTATATTTTAAATAAAAATAATCTAAATACATATTCTTCAGATGGATTATATTTTCCACATAAAAAAATAAGAAGTCAAAGTCAAGATGAACACAATAACAATTTAAATTATCAATATTATAATCTTATTCAAACAAATAATAATTCAGATAATATTAAAAATATAATTAATGATATTACAAACCCAAATGATCCTTATTCAAATATAAATAAAACTGAATTAATAAATGAAATAAATCATCCAATTAATAAAAATGTGTATTCACCTAATCAAAATTCAGAAAGAAATAAAAAAAGTCATTTATTCGAAATATTAGGAAATACATCACCAGAATCTAAGTCAATTTCTTCTAGAAATACACCACTAAATAGAAAATATATAAATAATTCAATTGAGCGAAAAAATAATAGTCATAATAAAATATATAGAAAAAAAATATTAAGTTTACCTTTAATTCCTTTTCCTAATAATAAAGAATATACTCTTTTAATTCATTTAGATGATACTATTATTCATATTCCTAATAAATCTAGTAATATTTATTTGAGAAATGGTTTATTTGAATTTTTAAATTATGTTAATCAATATTATGAAATTATTTCTTTTACAAATGGAAATGAAAATTATTCAGATCAAATTATTAATTTAATTGAATCTAATGGAAAATATTTTGATTATTGTTTACATAGAGATAATGCTACTTATTTAAATGAAGAATATTATAAAGATATAAAGAAAATTGGAAGAGATGTTAAAAAAACTATTATTATTGATGATAAAAATAATAATTTAGGAATTGAAGATGAAAATACAATTTTTATTAAGTCTTTCATTTTCAATGAAAATGATAATAAATATGATAATGTTTTAAAAAATTTATGTAATATTTTAATATCAATTGCTAAAGATGAACCTGATGATATTAGAAAAAGTATAAGAATGAATAAGAGAAAATTATAGATAATATCTAAGTTTTAGTAAAAAAATTTTTTGGAGTATTTATTAAAACCAATTTTTTGTATAATCAAATATTATATAAATTTATTTCTTTTGATATCTTTTATATAGAAAAAATTAATTTATATATTTTAATTTATTATTATTTATTACATAATATGTATGTTTTTAAAAAATATTTAATAAATTTTATATAATCTTTCTTGATTTAAAACATAAATAAAATTTATAAAAAAATATCTTCAATTTAAAATATATTAAATAAATCATTAATATTTTGCCCACCAATATAGTTATTATTATTATTATTGTTGTTGTTATTATTAATATTAATATTATTATTATTATTGTTGTTGTTATTGCTATTATTATTATTATTTGTATTTATATAAAAATTAAAATTTCCGAATATATTGTTATCATTACTCTGATTATTTTGATTATTATTATTATTCATATTCATTAAAACAAAACCATCATTATTATTAATTTTCATATTAGTATTAAATTCATTTTGATTTGGTTCATTAGATATTCCAAAATCTAAAATATCATTTGATTGGTTATTATTTGGTTTTATATCAGTATTAAAATTTAAGTCAATTTCATTATTATTTTGATTATTAACATTCATGAAATTATTATTATTGATCATATTATTATCATTATTTACATTATTGTTCATCATTAAATTTATCAAATTATTTTGATTATTTTGTGTTTGATTATTATTGATATCCAACAAATTAAAATGTTGTTCTACATTATTATTATTGTTAAAAATATTATTTATATTATTATTATTATTACTTTTTTTATTTTGATTTAAATCATTGAATATATCATTCATATTATTATTTTGAATTTGTGTATTAATTCCAGTATTATTATTTTGATTTTGATTATTAACTGTAGAAGGTTTTGAAAATATTTCAAATAAATCATTAATATTATCTTCTATTTTATTTGAATTATTTATTTGTTTATTATTAATATTTTCTTGATTATTATGAATTTGATTATCAAAATTATCAAAACCTTTTAAAATATCAAAATTGTCTATTGAATTTTTTATTTGTATGTTATTAAAATCATTAATTTTAAAGTCATGATATTTACTGATAATTTTTTTTATATCATCACTTACTTTAAGTGAAGCATCCATTAAAATTTCATCCTTTAATCTTTCACCTTGAATAGTTTCAATTAATTGTTGAGCATTATGTAATAATTCATTAATAATATCCTTCAAATTATTTAATTTTTCTAATTGATTTTTTTCCATAATATTTTGTGCAGTATTTATTAAATCTATAGATTCATTTAATTTTAAAATTAATTTCCTATATTTTCTCTCATGATTATTAATATTTAAATATATATTTTTAGAATATAATTTAATATCATTATTATTATTATTATTAACTAAATTATAATTCAAATTATCAATTAATTGAAAATTAAATTTATTATTATTACCTAGATAAAAAAAATAAGTACTTTGATAATTTTTAGGAAAAATAATTTCTTTATCTTTTAAAGTTTTATAATAAGAAGTAAAATTAGGCATAATTGAATAATATTTTTCAAATCTTGTTCCCCATTTTTCAATTAAAAATAATATTTTTCCTTTAATATCATTATCATTTCCATTTTTTAAAATATTAACTAAAATATTTAAAAAACTTTTAGAAGAAATTTGAGTCCAAATATGCATTTTTCCTTCATCAATTATAAAATCTAAAAAATCTAAAGCTAATAATTGATTTTCTTTATTTAATTCATTTATTTTTTTTTTCATATATTTTAATAGAAAATATGCTTCATCTCTTCTTTGTAATAATAATTCTATTGATTTATTCCATAATTCAGGTGAATTTCCTTTATTTTCAAAAATTGATTCTATTAATGGTACTACTTTTGACATATTTTATTTTGTTTTTTATTTAATTATTTTAATATTGACAATTTTTCTTTTTAGGTTGTTTTTTTTTAATTTTTATTTAAATAAAAATAATAAAAAAAGAAAATAAAATTTATTTTTTTAAATCAAAAAAAAAAGAAAAAATTTCTTTTACTTATTAAAAAATTATTAAATATAATAATATTGTTTTAACTATTTATCTCATAGTTTTAAACATTAACTCCTAAAGAAAGCATTAAAAAGAAAGAACCTAAACCCAAATAAATAGAAGCAAATAATGCTAATAAAAACTCTCTTGCAATTTTTCTATCATTTCTTTTATATGTAACTACATATAAAGAAAACCAACAAGTTAAAATAAATCCTAATAAAAAGAAAATTACACTAAATTTATAATGATCAGCAACTTTTACAGGAAGAGAAAGCATAAAAGGTAAATAATAATTTTTTTGATCTTCCATTATATCAAATAATAATGTTAATTAATATATAAAATATAAAAAAAAAATGAAAAAAATAAAAAAATTAAGAATTAAATTAAAATAAAATAAAAAAAAAACAAAAATAAAAAAAATCATAATTTAAAATATTAAATTTACTCATCTTCATAATAATAAGTATATTCAAAATCTTTTGGTATTTCAATCCAACCTAAAGTTTTTGCAATAAATAATTCATAATTTTCCTTTGTTGGTTCTCCATCAAAATCAATAGGACTTAAATTTCCAGGAGCATTATAAAAAGAAATAAAAGGAATTTTTTTTAAATTTCTCTTTATTTCATTTATTAAAACATCAAAAATTCCCATTTGGAAATTTTTATAATTATAATCAATTAAATATTTTCTTGATAAATAAATAAAATTTGAAAGTGCTTTTACACACTCTGGACAAATTAAAGTATTATTTTTAAAAAAAAGAACTAAAATTGGTTTTTCTGATTCTAAAACTAATTTTTTAAAATTTTTTCCTACTATTTTAATATATGATAAAAATTCAGATTGATTTTCTTGAGGAAGTTCAGAATTTATTTCTCTTTCTATTTTACCATTTTTAACATCTAAAATAAAATTTTCTATATTTTCTTTTGTTAAATTATTTGTTTTTATTTGGAAATTTTGTTGATTTTTTGATTCATAAATTTGATATGTTGGTAATTCATTATCACATACTACAAAATATATTTTTATTTCTTGTAAAAAATAATTTCCTTTTGTTTTTGTTTTTAAAAAGATATATTCATTTTTGTATTTTATAAATATTTCATTAAAAGTTTTTTCTAATGTTTCATTTATTTCATTTCTAAAAAAAATTACTGAAGTTAAATTAAAAGATTTTATTATTTCAAATGATAATGGTGTTAATATTCCACCATTATCAATTCCTAAATTAATTGTAAAGTTTATTAAGTTTTCATATTGAAATATATTTTTTGTTTTTAGTATATGGTTATATGTATAATTATTTAAAAAAGTTATTTTATTCTTTTTTTCTTTTTCTATTACTAATAAAGCATTATTTCCAAAATTTTTTTTACATTCTTTAGAATTACATATTATAAAATCTGAAAATTTAAAAA
>JAEEGL015999971.1_pt1 | contig 11172 bp, 10 predicted proteins | sample 9134231 | NCBI WGS metagenome assembly JAEEGL01 (sample SAMN16246548, study PRJNA631951) | gut metagenome | biome: gut microbiome; feature: rumen; material: fiber-attached | host: Bos | place: Iran: Karaj | collected 2018-10
AATGATGAGCTTGCGTCGCTTTGCGCGGAATTTAACTCAATGGCGACCGCCCTTGCAACGCTTGAAAGCTCGCGAAGAAGCTTTGTCGCAAATGTTTCTCACGAGCTGAAAACGCCGATGACCACAATAAGCGGTTATATTGACGCAATTCTTGACGGAACAATTCCCCGAAGTGAGCAGAATCACTACCTTGAAATTGTTTCGGACGAGGTAAAACGTCTGTCACGGCTTGTTGTGGCAATGCTCAATATGTCAAAAATCGAGGCGGGCGAAATTCAGATACATCCGAGTAAATTCGATATTACGGAACTGATTTTCAGCACGATGCTTTCATTTGAGCAGGCAATCAGCAATAAGCACATTGAAATAAAGGGCATTGACGCTCTTGAAAGCGTAAATGTCAGCGCTGACAGGGATATGCTTCACCAGGTTATATATAATCTTGTTGACAACGCAGTGAAGTTTACTCCCGAAAACGGAGAGATAACGCTTGACCTTGAAAGTAATGATAAAAACGTAACCTTTTCAATTTCAAATACCGGCGCGGGAATCTCTTCGGAGGAGATTTCAAAGGTATTTGAACGCTTTTACAAGGTTGACAAGTCCCGAAGTTACGACGTCAAGGGCGCGGGCTTAGGGCTTTATATAGTAAAGACCGTAATTGAAATGCACGGCGGAACAATCAGGGCCGAAAGCAAGGAAGGTCAGTACACCCGATTCACGTTCACAATTCCCGTTGGAGGTTTATAATATGGATGATTTTGAAAACAAGGAAGAACTTAACGAAAACGAAATAACTCAGGAAACGAAGGAAGAGGATTCCTTTAAACCCGAAGAGCAGGGAGAGAATACTTTTGCGGCCGAAGAACCGCAGAATGCAGACAACGGGCAGCAGCCGCCCGTACAGCCGACATATGCTCCGCCCGTTCCTCCTCAGAATACCTATCCCTACGGTCAGGGCGCGGCGCCGAATATGGGTTACCCGTATTCGCCTATGCAGAACGGATATAACGCTCAGTACAATACTACCCAGCCGCCTTATTACGGCAACGGGAATTATTATCCACCCGTAAACAACCGTCCCGCTCCGCCCAAACCGAAAAAGAGCAATGCGGGAAGAACTGTTCTTATAATCATTATTGTTGCTATTCTCGGTATCTCGGGAGTGCTTGCCGTTCATACCGCGAAAAAGAATATCGGTAAGACAGACAATAAAACAACTGTTGAAACTCAGAAGGGCGAAAAAAGTTCGGATTCGGTAACGGTTCCGATTAATGAAAATACAGAGTCGGGTGAAAAAGCGAAGACTTCACCCTCGGGTGCTTTGTCCGCTACCGAGATTTACGACAAGGTCAGCGATGTATCCGTAGGCGTTCTTGTTTATCAGTCAACAGGAACTGCAAGCTTTGCTTCAAATCTTTACGGCGAGGGCTCGGGTGTTATCACCGAGGAAAACTCGTCTCATACGGGCACCTATGTTATTACCTGCGCTCACGTTGTTTCGGGCTCGGGACTTACGGTAAAGATTCAGCTTAACGACGGCGAGCAGTATAACGCGGATATACTCGGTATCGACAATAAAACGGATATTGCGGTTCTGTTTGTTAAAAAGACGGGACTTAAGTCCGCTGAATTCGGCTCGGCTAAGGACCTTAAGGTCGGCCAGACGGTTTACGCCATAGGTAATCCCGGCGGAACTGATTTCTTCGGTTCGTTCACATCCGGTATTATTTCGGCGATTGCCCGTCCCGTTAACAGCCCCGTAGGTTATGAAATGACCTGCATTCAGCATGACGCTGCGATTAATCCCGGAAACTCCGGCGGCGCGCTTATAAATGAATACGGTCAGGTTATCGGTATAAATTCTTCTAAAATCGCAGCGGCTGAATACGAAGGCATGGGCTTTGCTGTTCCGAGCGAAACAGTTAAGGAAATTGCCGACGAAATAATCGCTCACGGCTATGTTACGGACAGAGCAAAGCTCGGCATAAAATACGCTACTGTTTCACAGAGCCAGACATACAGCGCTGTTGTTCAGCTTAAAAACTATCCCGCGGGTTCGATTATTATTGACACAATCTTTTCCGATTCCTCGCTTTACAACACAAAAGCTCAGAGGGGCGACCTCATTATTAAGGCGAACGGAAAGGACCTTACAACCCCGGACGTTTTGCTTGACCTTATCCAGAACGGCCATGTCGGTGATAAAATCAAGCTTACGTTAGTTCGTATCAGTTCGGATTACAAGACAACCGAGTTTGAGGTTGAGGCGACTCTTATTGAGGACAGAGGCGACAATTACGAAGAGGAAACCACGACGGGTTACGAATATTACAATCCGTTTGATTTCAACAACTGAGAGTAAAAAAACAGATGCAGGGACGTTGAAAAAGCGTCCCTGCGGTTTATTTTTAAAAAAATGCTTGACAAAAGGGGAGTCAACTGTTAAAATACCCCTGCAAATAAAGAAGTAACGGATTTCGTTCTCACCTGCACGCGCTTAAGCCAACAGGTCAATACAGACAAAAGTCGGAAGTATTGCGTGAACGTGTTCGTTTACGCAATTTTTTGTTTTAATACCATTTTCAAAGGAGTGTTTTCTATCAGCACCAAGGAATGCCAGATCAATGAGGCAATTCGCGACAAGGAAATCCGCGTTATTCTCGACAACGGCGAACAGCTCGGCATTATGTCCGCAAAGGACGCTCTTAAAGAGGCCGAAAAACGTAACCTTGACTTAGTTAAGATTGCGCCGCAGGCAACTCCGCCCGTATGCAAGATTATGAACTACGGCAAGTACAAATTCGACCAGGCTAAGAAAGAAAAAGAAAACCGTAAGAATCAGAAAATTGTTGAGATTAAGGAAATCCGCCTTTCGCTTAACATTGATACGCATGACTTTGAAACAAAGGCGAAGCATGCAGAGCGCTTCCTTAAGGAAGGAAACAAGGTTAAGGTTTCAATCCGTTTCAGGGGCCGTGAAATGGCGCATCCGGAAATCGGTATTACAAGTATGGAAAAATTTGCCCAAAGGTGCGAAGAATTTGCAACAGTTGAAAAGGCCGCTAAGCTTGAAGGCCGTCAGATGTTGATGTTCTTGAGTCCGAAAGCAAGTAAATAACAGGAGGAAATTAAGATGCCTAAAATCAAAACACACAGCGGCGCAAAGAAGCGCTTTAAACTGTCCAAGAACGGCAAGCCCATCCGTGCGCATGCCTACAAGTCACACATCCTTAACAAGAAGTCCACAAAGCGCAAGAGGAATCTTCGCAAGACCTCTGTTGCTGACAAAACAAACCAGAGACAGATTAAACGTCTTATTCCCTACAAATAATTCGAAATTTAGGACTATTCATTAACAGGAGGTAACTTAACATGGCACGTATTAAAGGTGCGATGATGACTCGCAAAAGAAGAAATAAAACATTAAAGCTTGCCAAGGGCTACTACGGCTCAAAGAGCAGACTTTTCAAAACAGCCAAGCAGGCAGTAATGAAGAGCGGCAACTACGCTTATATCGGCAGAAAGCAGAAGACGAGAGATTTCAGAAAGCTCTGGATTACAAGAATCTCCGCTGCATGCAAAATGAACGGTATGAATTATTCGACATTTATCAACGGCCTTAAAAAAGCGGGCGTTGACCTTAACCGTAAAATGCTTTCGGAAATCGCTATTTCCGACCCCGAGGGCTTCACAGCTCTTACAGAGCAGGCAAAGGCCGCACTTAAATAAGCTATAATTTTGTTCACGCTTGAGGTTTCTCAGGCGTGAAACTTTTTAACGGGAATTATGGAATTCATTACAAGCAGAACAAACGAAAGAATTAAAAACTACCTTAAACTGAGTGCTTCCTCAAAGGAGAGAAAGGAACAGTCTCTCTATGCAATAGAAGGCGCGCGGCTTTGCTTTGACGCGTTTTTAAGCGGTGAAGAGATAAAGGAATTCTTCTATACCGAAAAGGCGAAGGAAAAATTCGGAAAACAGGTTGAAGAAATCGAAAAAAAGGCGGGCGTTTCGTTCATAATAAGCGAAGAAGTTGCTCGTAAAATGTCCTCAACTCCCTCTCCGCAGGGATTATTCTGCGTTTGCGCATTAAGACATAATACGCTTGCATTTGACGCGAAACTCTGCTATATTGCTCTTGACGGCATTCAGGACCCCGCGAACCTGGGCACTCTTGCAAGAACCGCCGAGGCGCTCGGTATCGCAGGACTTATTCTTTTTAATTGCTGTGATATTTATAATCAGAAATCACTCAGGGCGTCTATGGGCGCATTCTTCAGACTGCCCGTTATGACGACCGACGACCTTTGTCTTTTGCTTCGGAACAAGGCAATAGAAGGTATGCTGACCTTTGCCGCAGTTCCCGACAGGGACAGTGAAAATATCTGCTCCCTTGATTTTTCAAAAGGTGCGATAGGCGTTATAGGGAACGAGGGCAACGGCGTTTCACGTCAGGTTATTGACGCGTGCATAAAAAAAGCGGTTATCCCGATGTCCGGCAGGGCCGAAAGTCTGAACGCCGCAGCGGCCGGAGCGATTGTAATGTGGGAAATGATGAGATGACGGAATTCTGGATTTGGCTTTCACGAACACTCGGAGCCGGCGCTAAAATCGGCGACCTGATTTCATATTTCGGCTCGCCTGCCGATATGTACGAGGCGGGCAGTAACGAATGGCGCCTGTCGGGGTTGCTTACCGCAGCTCAGATTAAAAAGCTTACTCAGTACAGTCCCTCACAGTCCTCGGAGATTTATAAAATCTGCGAGAAGAACCGCTGGCACATTGTTACTCCGTCAAGCTCGTTTTATCCCGTTTCGTTAATGGATTTGCCCGATATGCCCGCGGCGCTCTTTGTCGAGGGTGATTGCTCGGTTCTTAAAAGCAGAATCAATATTGCCTTTGTAGGCACGAGAAAGGCGTCCGAATACAGCAAGAAAATTGCCCGTTCCCTCGCTTTTGATATAAGCCGCGCAGGCGCGGTTATAGTAAGCGGAGGAGCGCTCGGCATTGACAGCGCGGCTCACGAGGGCGCGCTTGCGGCAAAAGGAAAAACCGTTGCCGTTCTCGGTTGCGGACTGGGTACCGATTATCTTCAGGAAAACTCTGCTTTAAGAAAGGATATTTCGGATAACGGCGCTCTTATAAGTGAATTTATTCCGTTCACCGCGGCGTCGAGAACGACGTTCCCGATAAGAAACCGTATTATTTCGGGTATGTCGGCAGGTACGGTTGTAATTGAGGCAGGCGAAAGAAGCGGTTCGCTTATCACCGCAAATCTTGCGCTCTCCCAGGGGAGAGAGGTTTTCGCCGTGCCCGGCGACCTTACAAGCTCGTCATACACGGGTACGAATAATCTTATCCGCGACGGCTGTACTCCCGTCTTTTCGGCGGAAGACATTGTCAGGCCGTTTCAGTTTATGTTTCCCGAATTCAAACTGAAAAATGACGGCGAAAAAATGCCCGAACCGATTAAAGAAGAAAATAAGGAAGAGAAATCTTCTTCATATAAAGAAACAAAAAATGAACAGGCGGTAAAAAAGAGAACCGACGTTTCTCTTTCGCCGAATGCGAAAAAAGTGTATGACGTCTTCGGACAGACCGCCTTGCATATTGATGAAATAACCGAAAAGAGCGCTCTTACCCCCTCACAGACTCTTGCCGCTATGACAGAGCTTGAGTTAAAGGGACTTGTCGCGCTCGAAAACGGAAGAAAATACAAAATTATTTAAAAGGACGGTGGATTACTTTGTCGAAATTAGTAATCGTTGAGTCGCCTGCAAAGGCAAGAGTTATTAAAAAGTATCTCGGCAGCGGATTTGAGGTTGTCGCCTCAATGGGCCATGTCAGGGATTTGCCCGCGGCAAAGCTCAGTGTTGATATCAAAAACGACTTTGCCCCGAAATATGCAGTTATCAAGGGAAAGGAAAAGCTCGTCAAGGATTTGAAGGGTATGGCTGAAAACAGCGAAAAGGTTTATCTCGCAGCCGACCCCGACCGTGAGGGTGAAGCGATTTCCTGGCACCTTGCTACTCTTCTTGACCTTGATATGAATGAAGATATAAGGGTTAAGTTTAATGAAATAAATAAGACCTGCGTTGAAAACGGCCTTAAAAATCCCGAAAAGATTGACCTTGACCTTGTCAACGCTCAGCAGGCAAGACGTATTCTTGACCGTATTGTAGGATATAAGCTCAGTCCGTTTGTATCTCAGAAAATCCGCAGAGGACTTTCCGCAGGCAGAGTGCAGTCTGTTGCGGTCCGTCTTATTGTTGACAGAGAAAATGAGATAAGAGCGTTCGTTCCCGAGGAGTACTGGACAGTCGAGGCGTCACTTCTTGCCGCTTCCTCAAAGCGCGCTTTTACGGCTCTTCTTACAGCCGATGAAAACGGCAAGGTAAAGATTACTTCAAAAGAGCAGAGCGATAAATACCTCAGCCGTCTTGACGGCGCAACCTATGTTGCCGACAGCGTTAAAAGAGGCACAAGGAAGAAAAAGCCCGCTCCGCCCTTTACCACTTCAACTCTTCAGCAGGAGGCGTCACGCCGTCTTAACTTCCAGTCATACCGCACAATGAAGGTCGCTCAGGAGCTTTATGAAGGTATGGATATCGCAGGTTACGGCACAATGGGTCTTATCACCTATATGAGAACCGACTCGCTCCGCATTTCCGAAGAGGCAAGGAAGAGCGGTAACGATTATATTCTTTCGGTTTACGGTAACAAATATCTTCCCGAAAAGCCGAGATATTACAAGTCGAGAGCCAACGCTCAGGACGGTCACGAGGCAATCCGTCCGACAGACCCGACGCTTTCTCCCGAAAAGGTTAAAGGCAGTCTTACCGCCGAGCAGTACAAGTTGTATAAGCTCATCTGGGAAAGATTTATTTCATCCCTTATGGCAGACTGCATTCAGAACACGGTAAAAGCCGAAATCAAGGCGTCAAAGGGTAATTCAAAGGAATACTGCATTTTTACCGCTAACGGCTACTCGGTTAAATTTGACGGCTTTACGGCTCTTTACGAAACAATGAGCGATGAGGATGAAGATGACGGCGGCAAACTGCCCGTATTCGAGGACGGCGACGTTCTTAAATTAAAGCAGCTTGACGGCAACCAGCACTTCACGCAACCGCCCGCAAGGTATACCGAATCATCACTTATCAAGACGCTTGAAGAGACGGGTATCGGCAGACCGAGCACCTACGCCTCGATTATTTCGACAATTACTTCGCGTTCATATATCAAGCGTGAAAAGAAAACCCTTTATCCGACGGAACTCGGCGAGGCTACAACGAAGCTTTTAAAAGAGCATTTCCCGAAGATAGTTAACACAAAGTTTACCGCATCAATGGAAAGTCAGCTTGACGCAGTTGAAGAAGGCGACGTTGATTACATCCAGATGCTCCACACCTTCTATGACGATTTCGAATCGACAATGCAGAGGGCGAAGGATGATACCCAGGGCGTAAAAATCGCTCTTAAAGAGGATGAAACCGACATCCCCTGCGACAAGTGCGGACGAATGATGGTTATAAAGACAGGCCGTTTCGGTCGTTTCCTTGCATGTCCGGGTTATCCCGAGTGCAAAAACACCAAGCCGCTTGTTGTTGAAACAAACGCTAAATGTCCCGTCTGCGGCAGTAAGGTTATTGAAAAGAAATCCAAGAAGGGTTACACCTTCTTCGGTTGCTCAAATTATCCCGAGTGCAATTTCATGACATGGGATAAGCCCACTGACGAAATCTGCCCCGAGTGCGGAAAGTCACTCTTCAAGCATACGGGCGGCAAGCTTGTATGCCTTAACGAGGGCTGCGGATACGAGAAAAAGGCGGAAAGAAAAAGAAAGTCAAAGGCGTCCGACAAATGAAAACGGCAGCCGTAATCGGAGCAGGACTTGCGGGCGTTGAGGCGGCAAACCAGCTTGCAAAAAGGGGAGTTAAGGTTCTCCTTTATGAGATGAAACCGAAAAGGTTTTCGCCCGCCCATAAGAGCGAAAACTTCGCGGAGCTTGTCTGCTCAAACTCTCTTAAGGCATCACGGCTTAATTCCTCGGCAGGTCTTTTAAAACACGAAATGAGGCAGTTCGGCTCGCTTGTTATGGAGTCTGCCGAAAGATGTGCTGTGCCCGCGGGCGGCGCTCTTGCGGTTGACAGAGACCTGTTCTCCGGATACATTACCGAAAAAATAAAAGAAAATCCCCTTATTGAAATAATCAATGAGGAGGTAACAAAACTCCCCGATGCGGACGCGGTTATAATTGCCGCGGGACCTCTCGCGTCGGACGGGCTTATAAATGCAATTAAGCCGTTAACGGGCGAGGGACTCTCGTTCTTTGATGCGGCGGCTCCGATTATCACAAGGGAAAGCGTTGATATGAGCGCGGCTTTTCTTGCCTCAAGGTATGAGCGCGGCGGAGATGACTATATCAACTGCCCTATGAACAAAGAGGAGTATGAGGTTTTCTACCGTGAAATAATCAATGCCGAGCGTGCACCCGCACACACTTTTGACGAGAGGAAAGATGTCTATGAGGGTTGTATGCCCATTGAGGCGCTCGCGTCAAGAGGAAAGGATACAATGCGTTACGGTCCTCTGAAACCCGTTGGACTTGTTGACCCGAGAACGGGGCACAGACCTTGGGCAAATCTTCAATTGAGAAAAGAGAATGCAGAGGGCACGCTTCTTAACCTTGTCGGATTTCAGACAAATCTTAAATTCGGTGAGCAGAAAAGGGTGTTTTCGCTCTTCCCTGCGCTTAAAAATGCGGAGTTTGTAAGGTACGGCGTAATGCACCGTAATACATTTATTGATTCTCCGAGACTTCTCAACTCCGATTTCTCGTTAAAGGAAAACCCGAGTATATTTTTCGCAGGTCAGATTACGGGCGTTGAGGGGTATACCGAATCCGCCGCAAGCGGAATTATAGCGGGTATTAACGCGTTTCTGCGTATTAACGGAAAAGGAACGGTAACCCTGCCCGAAACCAATATTCTCGGCGCGCTGGCAAGGTATATAAGCGACGAATCCGTAAAGGATTTTCAGCCTATGGGCGCTAATTTCGGAATATTGCCCGAACTCGGTGTAAAAATCAGGGATAAGCAGGAAAGATATATGAAAATCGCAGAGCGCGGAGTCGCCTCGCTTGAAGAATTCTTAAAGAAAAACAGTGAAATTATTTAAATCGGTTCGCGTGAACCGATTTAATCAAACGGTGAATAAAAATGACAGAGCTTGAAAAAATTATCGGTTATAAATTCAATAATCCCGAGCTTCTGACAACGGCTCTTACCCATTCCTCATATGCCAACGAGCATTCGGATTATTTCCATTGCAACGAGCGGCTTGAGTTTCTGGGCGACTCGGTTCTCGGTTTTATTACGGCTGATTATATCTACCGTGAGTTTTCGCATCTGCCTGAGGGCGAGCTTACAAAAAAGCGCGCTTATGCAGTTTGTGAAACCACTCTTGCCGAATTTGCGAACGAAATCGGGCTCGGCTCGTTTCTGCTTCTGGGTAACGGTGAAAAGCATACGGGCGGCGATAAAAGACCGTCGATTCTCTCGGATGCTTTTGAGGCGGTAATCGCCGCGATTTATCTTGACGGCGGTATTGAAAAGGCGAGGGAATTCGTGCTTTCGTTTGTAGCGAATGCGGTAAAGGAAAAACCGCAGTTCAAGGACTACAAAACCACTCTTCAGGAGGTTGTTCAGCAAAATCCCGAGGAGCAGTTAACCTATGTTGTAACCGACGAAACAGGGCCCGACCACGACAAGTGCTTTACTGTTGAGGTGCATCTTAACAGCAACCGCATAGGCGTGGGCAAGGGAAGAAGCAAAAAACAGGCGGAACAGAACGCCGCAAAGGAAGCATTGGAGTTGATGGGGCTTTGAAGCACCGCAATATCGCAATATTTGTGCCGCACAACGGTTGCCCGTGTCAGTGCAGCTTTTGTAACCAGAAAATTATATCGGGAAAACAAAACCAACCCTCTGCCGAATCCGTTAAGGATGCGGTGAGGGTTGCTCTCGCTTCAAAGGGAGAATATGAGAAAACCGAGCTTGCTTTTTTCGGCGGAAGTTTTACCGCGATTGACCGCGAATATATGATTTCTCTTCTTGAAACGGCATATGAATTCGTGAAGGACGGCAGTATAGACGGCATAAGAATTTCAACACGTCCCGATAAAATTGATGAAGAAATACTTGAAATTCTCAAGTCTTACGGTGTTACCGCCGTTGAACTCGGCGCGCAGAGTATGGATGACGAGGTGCTTTTGCTTAACCGACGCGGACATACCGTAAATGACATTGAAAACGCATTCTTTATGCTTAAAAAAGCGGGCTTTGAAACTGGACTTCAGATGATGACGGGGCTTTACGGCTCGACATACCAAAAGGACGTTCAGACGGCAAAAAGGATTATTGAGTTAAAACCCGATACTGCAAGGATTTATCCGACGGTTGTTTTAAAAGGCACCTATCTTGCCGAGCTTTACGAAAAAGGCGAATACACACCTATGACGCTTGACGAAACGGTTAGGCTTTGCGCCGAAATCCTTCCGCAGTTTCTTGAAAACGGAATAAATGTTATCCGACTCGGACTTCACTACAGTGACGAAGTTAAAGAAAACTATCTTGCGGGCGGGTTTCATCCTGCGCTTATGGAGCTGGTTGAAGGCGAAATATATCTGAATAAAGCGCTTGAAAAACTTAAGGATTTCCCCAAAAACAAGCCGCTTACACTTTATGTGAACGAAAAAGAGCTTTCAAAAATGAAAGGTCAGCAAAAAAGAAACGAAAAGATATTGATAAATCAGGGATTTTGTTGTAAAATAAAGGGAAATCTTTATTTAGATAAGTATGTAGTATTGATTGAGGAATAGTTTATGTTCTTAAAGGCGTTAAAAATGCAGGGATTCAAGTCGTTCCCGGATAAAACGGTGCTTGAATTCAATAAGGGAATCACAACTGTTGTCGGTCCTAACGGCAGCGGTAAGAGTAATATTTCCGATGCGGTACGCTGGGTTCTCGGCGAGCAGTCAACGAAGAATCTTCGCGGCAGTAAAATGGAAGATGTTATTTTCAGCGGCACCTCCGTCCGTAAGGCGCAGGGCTTTGCCGAGGTTGCGCTTGTTCTTGACAATTCCGACAGGGCGCTCGATTATGACGA
>JAEEGL016122702.1_pt1 | contig 11172 bp, 5 predicted proteins | sample 9134231 | NCBI WGS metagenome assembly JAEEGL01 (sample SAMN16246548, study PRJNA631951) | gut metagenome | biome: gut microbiome; feature: rumen; material: fiber-attached | host: Bos | place: Iran: Karaj | collected 2018-10
GTCCTCGAAAATCATGAAAGCATTGAAAATTGCGGAGCAGGATCAAGCGGCTTCCTATATCCGGATATTGGTTGACACGGGTGCAATCAACGACGATAACCGGAAGAAGGTTGAAAAAGCGCTCGGTAAGTCTGCGATCCCCGAGATCCGTGATATGATCGGGCATCTCGTCCCTGCAGAGCGTCCGCAAACGATGAAGGAGGAAGAAGCAGATTCAATCGAACCCGCATTCAAAGAACGGCTGAAAAAACTGAATGCAGATTCTGTTCTCTTAAAATACGGAGTGGGACCTTTGCCGGAAGTCAAATCGGCAGACGGCTCGGGAACGGCTCCGGACGCTTACCTGAAGTTGATTTTGGCGGAGTATATCGGCATTTCACCGAATGACAGCAAGCTGATTCCTCTGGCGGAAGAAGCGGCAGAGAAACTGGATAAAACCTCCCTCAAAGAAGCGCTCCTGACAATTTACAGAAACAACGGAAATGAAAAACAGCAGCTTTCGCTGATGTTCCCCTTATTCCGTCATGCTGACGGGAATACGATCCGTGAGATCTATCCGAAGATCCGCAGTGTGCATTGGAAGGAACAGGCGGCAAACAATGCATTGCTGCTGAATGACTCGCGGGAAGCGATGCTTTATGCGGATCGGTATTCTCTTTTGGATCGATATGCTCGTATGAGACATACGGATGCAGCAACATTGCGGGATACCGTTCTGTCGGAATTCGGATTTGATGAGGACGGGAAAAAACGCTATGATTTGGGTAACAGTACGGTGACCGTATCGATCGGACATGATTTGACTCTGGAACTGTTCGATGACAAAGCGGGGAAGAGCGTCAAATCCATTCCGAAAAAAGACGCCGATCCGGAAAAATACGAAGCTGCCAAAGCTGATTTCTCCGGGCTGAAAAAGAACATCAAAAAGACGGCAAAAGGCCGCAGCGATTTGTTGTTTGAAGCTTTTTTATACGGAGTAAGCTTTCGCTCCGATGCGTGGAAGCCGGTTTACCTGAAGAATCCCGTGCTGAACGCCGTTGCAAGACTGATCGTATGGGTTCAGTCTGCAAAGACGTTTACGCTGGCGGATGCCGGCGCGATCGACAGCGCGGAACAGCCGTATACGATCACCGACGAGCCGATCAAGGTCGCGCACCCGATGGAGATGGATGCGACCGACGTCGCCGCGTGGCAGAAATACTTCACCGCCCACGACCTCAAGCAGCCGTTCCAACAGATCTGGGAACTGGTGCGAGATCCCGGGGAAATCAAGCCGGATCGCTATGCGGGCTGTATGATCCCGTATTATCGCTTTATGAGTCAGGAAAAGCACGGCATTTACGTGCAGGATTCTGACTTCCATAACGATATCGAAATATCGTTTGCAGGATGTAAAGCCTCTGTTGAGCGCATCGACTGGCGACGTCATGAGATCGATCCAAAGGATAACTTTGAAGTACAGTCTTTTGCGTTTCATCGATATACCCGTCAGGTCAACCATATCGTCGCCTATCTCGACCGTATCGCCGCCTGGGATCGGGTGCGCAAGGATGATCTCTCCGTCATGGAGCTGCTTCCGGGCTTCACGCTCGCGCAGATCACGGAGTTCATCGCCGCCGCGCAGGAAGCGAACGCGACCAACGTGCTTGTCGCACTGCTGGAGTACAAGAACGCGCACTTCGCCGACTTTGACCCGATGGCGGAGTTCACGCTGGAATGGTAAAACGAATCAACTTATCCCGACAGGAGGTTTCTATGAGCAACGCGAGCGATTTTGTCATTGAAAACGGAGTTTTGAAAAAGTATACGGGCCCCGGCGGGGATGTGATTGTACCGGAAGGTGTAACGGCAATCGGGGATGAATCTTTTTTCAGATGTGATAGTCTTACGGGAATTATACTCACGAAAGGTGTGACAAGTATTGGTAATAAAGCATTTGACTGGTGCCGAAATCTGAAAAATGTCTCGATTCCGGATGGTGTAACAACCATTGGAAACAATGCCTTCGGGCAATGTGAAAAACTGGTCAGCGCAGAGATCCCGGAGAGCGTGACAGTCATTGATTATATGGCTTTTTACGGATGCAAAAGCCTGAAAGAAATCAGGATTCCGGAGCATGTTACCGAAATCAAGGGCAGTACATTTAATGGTTGTTGCAGTCTGACCAATGTGGCTTTTCCGAAAGATCTGACCGGCATTGAAAATGAAGCATTCAACGGATGCAGCAACTTGACGGAGATCATGCTTCCGAATGGATTGACACGGATCGGCATCCGGGCTTTCTGTAAATGTGAAAGCTTAAGCGCAATCTCGATTCCCGAAAAAACAACGGAAATAAGTCTCGGCGCGTTTGAGGAATGCCGCAATCTCACAAGAATAACGATTTCGGACAGCGTGACGAGTATCGGGAAAGCGGCATTTAAAAGGTGCAGCAGCCTTACGGAAATTACGATTCCGAACAGCGTATCGCGCATTGAAGATTCTACCTTCAAAGAATGTGAGAGCATAACGGAGGTTTCAATTCCGGAGAGTGTAACAGAGATCGGCAAGGAAACGTTTTATGCCTGTCAGAATCTCAAACGCATTCATCTGCCGGACAGCATTGCAAAAATCGGAGAAAACGCATTCGCTCTTTGTCCTGTTCTTTCCGAGATCGGTGTTTCCGATCATGCCGGAAAATACCGGACGATAGACGGCGTCCTGTTCAGTAAAGACGGTAAGAAGCTGATCGCATTTCCCGCCGGATACGGGAAACAGTCGTATATCGTACCAGAGCAGACAGAACAGATTGCGCCATCTGCATTTTACGGTGCGGAACAACTGAAACAGGTTATCTTGCCGCAGTCCCTGAAAAGTATCGGCGGAAATGCCTTCAAACGCACGGGAATCACTTTCGCGACGGTTCCGAAGTCGGTTGAAAAACTGCCGCAGAAGGCGTTTAATGCATCGGCTTCTATTCAAATCGATATCTTCACATCGATACCATGCACCATCCCGTATGTAGCGGTTTATTCTGCAGACATGGTCGGCGCTCTGGTGCATCCCGTTTACATCGGAGGCCCGTTGAGCGATCTTCCCGCGAAGCTGAAGAATGCGGCGGTCAACGGCTTCTTCTACGCACTGCAGCATGAGGTCACGGAGATCCTTCCGTACAAACAGAGCTATCTGGATCATATCAGGAAAAACAGCAAAACGTACGCAAAGCAAGCGGAGACGGATGAATACGTGCTGCACGTTATGATCGAAGAAGACCTGCTGAAGCAGCAGGAGATCGAAACGCTGCTGGAAGCATACGACGGAAAGGATCGCCCCGATATCATTGCAGAGCGTCTGGACGTTCAGCAGGCGCGCTTCGGCGGAAGGAAGGATGATCTTTCGCTTTCCGACAACGATCCCGAGATGAAGCGCAGAATGAAGATGGAAGCGCGGCGCGAGGCGATCAGGAATCAGAAGGGCATCAAAGGCATCGTATTTGTCTGCACCGGCAGGCTCGAAAGCTTCGGCTATTACGACGATTACACCGGCGCAAAGGATATGAGCGATCTGAAGGAATACATCGAAGCACGCGGCGGTTTCCTGCGCAGTGCGGTCAGCTCGAATACGGATTATCTGATCTGCAACGATCCGAACAGCAACTCGGTCAAGAGCAAAAAGGCGAAGGAGCTCGGCGTCCCGGTCATCACCGAAGCGGAGTTTCTGAAGATGGCGGAAGAACAGGCATAGGACTTTGCAAATAAGCGTACGCATCCGCAGATCCGGTTCGTCCCTTCGGGGACGTGCGCATACAAATCATTCAGAAAAGGAGCAAATCACATGGAACGATTGGACAATCATCTGAACATCAGTCTCCCGTACGGATACAGGACGAGCATCGAATACGGGGAGGAAGGGGACCGCTGTCTGCAGGTGGCTTGCAATCCCGTGACCGGGGCGGACGGCAGAGAGACTGCCGACCTTGTTGTTCACATCAGCAGCAGGGAGGGGTCCTTTGATGCGGAACGCGCGAATCTGGTCAGCCGGTTCAAGGCCTTGGCGGTGGGCAAGATCGGCGAGTTCGGCATCCAGGTCGGAATCGGCGGAAATCTCGGAACCGCCCGCACCACGAAAAACTACGGGATCGGTCTGTATATCCTCATCATCCTGATCGAGCATCACGACGTCTGCTATCTCCTTCGCGCGAACAAAACTGAAAGGCGGGAAAAAGAAGAGGAGGCGATCGCGTGCATGGCGGAGAATCTGAATGTGGTCCTGAACGGGATCGAGATCGACGGAGACCGCGGCGACTTCGCACCGCTGACCGCATCCTTCCTGAGCGAGCTGCTGCAGGCCGGAGGCGAAAACCGGACCGTCATGCAGTCCGGCGCGGCAGACGCGCAGACGCCGCAAGCGGAAGCGCGCAGGGAGGATCCTTCGGAAAAACGGCGGATCGAAGAGGAAGCCCGCAAGCAGCGCATCGCGGAGCAGCAACAGAAGGCAAGCGCGCGCGGCGCATACCGGAATCAGCTCGATACCTGGAAGAAAAAGCGCGACGAAGCCCGTGCAAAGCGCGGACAGGAATTCCAAAAGCGCATGGAGGCGGAGCGTCAGAAAACGGTTGCGCAAGCGGATCAGGCGTTTGAAACGGTCAGAAAGGCGCAGCAGTCGCTGATCGACGCCGCGCAGGCAACGAAGCAGGAACGGCAGAAAGCGCTCTCCGCGCTCGGGCTGTTCAAGTTCAGCGAGAAGAAAGCCGTGCGCGGGCAGATCACAGCGGAGGACCGCAAGATCGAGGAGGCAAAGGCGAAGATCCGTGAGGCGGAGACGAAGCGCGCGGAGCAGCTGCGCATCGACGACGAACAGCAGCGAAAGATGGAGCTTGCCGTGCGAAAAGCGCTGCTGACGGAGTTCCCGGCACCGCTGAAGCCGGAGGATGAGGACGAGCGCGAAAGCACCGCAACGGTCCGTGCCAACCGGAGAATGGCGGACGCCATTCTGGAGGCGCTGTACGACGGCGGCGCATATACCGTCGACGAGATCATGGAGATGGTCCCGCAGGCGGCGGACGCCAGTTCGCAGCGCGTCAGCTCCGTTTTGAAACAGCTGCGCGACGACAGAACGATCGCGCGCGAGGAGATCCGCCACAGAGCATATTTCCGGATCTCGTAAAAGACGCACACCGCACGGCAGGAGGGAGGACATCATGAGACTGCTGCATACATCCGACTGGCATCTCGGCGCCGCGGACGGGGACCGTCCGCTTCTCGAGGATCAGCAATTCTTTATCGACGCGATCTGCGGGATCATTGAACGGGAACACGTCGATGCGGTTCTGATCGCGGGCGACGTTTTCGACCGTTCGGTCGCGTCCGCCGAGGCGATCCGGCTCTACGACGGCGCCGTCACGCGCATCTGCAGGGATCTGCATGTGCCGGTCTGCATCATTGCGGGCAACCATGACAGCGCGGAGCGGCTCTCCAACTGCAGCGGGCTGCTGTCCGCCGCCGGACTGCATATCGCGGGCGCGCTGTCGCGCACGCCGCAGGTCGTGCCGTTCGACGATACCGAGATCTTTCTGCTGCCGTGGATCACCGAAGCAAAGGTGAAAAGCGTGTTTCCGGAGGAAAAGGACAACATTTGCAGCATCGAGGACGCATACCGGATCACGGCGGAGCGGTATCGCGCGGCTTTCTCTCCGAACAAAAGACACATACTGGCGGCGCACGCGTTCCTCACAAACGCGGAGACCTCCGCAAGCGACCGCGCCGCGGAGATCGGCTTTGCCATGCAGGTTCCCGCAAGCGTATTCGACGGGTTCGACTATGTTGCGCTCGGACACATCCACAAGCCGCAGAATGTTTCGGAAACGATTCGCTACTGCGGAACGCCGATGCCGTTCTCGTTCGGCAGGGAGGAAACGCAGGAAAAGAGCGTGACGCTGATCGACACGCAGACCATGAAAAGAACGATCGTTCCGCTGCCGCTGCTGCATCGCAGAACGACGATCACAGGCACCCTCGAACAGGTGCTGCATCCCGCCTGCTCCGACGAGGTCAGAAACGGATACGTGCGCGTCGACGTGACGGACAGCTATATCGGACTGGAGACGCTGTCCGATCTGCGGCAGGTGTATCCGAACCTGCTGGACGTGTCCGGCAAGACGTTCGAAAGCGAATCGGCGTCCGTCACGCTGACGATCCGCGAACTCGAGGATCTGAGCAGCAACCCGGTCGATGTCTTCCGCTATTTCTGCAGGGAGGAGCTCGACACGGAGCCGGACGAGCGGCTGATCGCGCTGTTTGAGAAATCCGTCGGGGAGGTGCAGGCATGAAACCGCTGAAACTGGAACTGCAGGCGTTCGGTCCGTATGTCGAAAAGCAGACGGTCGATTTTGAACGGCTCGCGCAAAAGGGCATGTTTCTGATCACGGGAAACACCGGCAGCGGCAAGACGACGATCTTTGACGCGATCACCTTCGCGCTCTACGGCGGCGGCAGCGGCGAGGATTCCAAACCGAAAAACGGCAGAAACGACCTCGAAGAATGGCGCTGCACGCAGGCGGGCAGGGAGCTGGAAACGTTTGTCTCCTTCACCTTTTCCTCGCACGGCAGAACCTACGTGTTCACGCGGAGACTGATCCCGAAGCGCATCAATTTTTTGGCGCAGTGCGAAGCGGGCGAGCTCGACGGCCGCGGCAACGTGATCCCGTTTTTCGAGAATCCCAAAAAGGACGATCTCAACAGGAAGGCGGAGGAGCTGATCGGTCTGACCAAGGAGCAGTTCCGGCAGGTCGTTCTGTTGCCGCAGGGACAGTTCGAGCGGTTTCTGACCGCGTCGTCCGACGAAAAACAGGGGATCCTGCAGAAGATTTTCGATTCCGCGCGCTGGGACCGGTATGCGCAGGCGTTCTTCAACGCCGCAAAGGACCGGAAAGCGGAACTGGACGAGGAGAAGCAGGCAGTTCAGACCTCGCTTGCCGAGGAGGACGCTGCGGATCTCGACGAACTGCAGGCAAAGATCGAAGCCATGCAGGCGGAGCAGACGCAGATCGCGGAGGCGCATCGCCTGTTCGACGGTAAACGCCGGCAGGAAGCGCTCGACGCCGATAAACTGCTTGCAGGCGCGTTTGCGCAGCTGCACCTGCAGGAAGCGGCCGTCGACGAGTGGAACCGCAAGAAACCGGAGATCGACGCGCTTCGCACAAGGCATGCGGAAGCGGAACAGGCGGAATCGCTGCGCGCGCTGATCGGCAGCTGCGAGACCGCGCAAAGTTCGTTCGAAGTCCGCGAGAAGGCGCTGAACGCCCGCATGACGGAGCTTCCGGCGGCGCGCGAGGCAAAAGCCGAGGCGGCGGCGAAAGCGGAGGAGCACGAAAAACGGTCCCCGGTCGCGGATCTGACCAGGGCGATCGGCGAGCACGAGGCAAAGCTTCCGGTCTATCGCGATTTCGGCGCGCATCAGACGGCGCTTGCGGCTGCGGAAAAGACGCTGAAGCAGGCGGAGAAGGAAGCCGAGCGCGCGGAGCGGGAATGCCGGCTCGCCACGGAAAAAGCCGCGGCTTGCAAGGACGGTTTCGATGCGGCGGACGCCCTTTCAAGGGATCGCCGCAACCGCTATTTCAACGGGATCTACGGCGAGATCGCCGAATCGCTGACCGACGGAACACCCTGTCCGGTGTGCGGCAGCGTTTCGCATCCGGCGCCTGCCGCAAAGACCGCGGACAGCGTGAGCAAGGAAGACGTCGACGCGGCGCAGGCGGAAGCGGACCTGCAGAAAACGCTGTGGGATCGCGCAGAGGACGCGCGCAGAAAAGCCGAGCAGGCAAAGACGGAACAGACGGAACGGCTGCATCGGGCGACGCAGGCATGCCTGAAGGCAAAGACGGAGCTGGAGGCGGCGCAACGGAACCTGATCGGGGGCATTGCCGACGAGACCGCGCTCAAAGACCGGATCGAAGCGGAGAAGGAACAGATCCGGCGCTATCAGAAGGACGCGGAAACCCTGAAAACCGCATACGAGCGGGCGGCGGAGAAGCTGACCGCGCTCGAGGAAACCGTGCGCATCGCGGAGAACGAAAAGCGGCTGGCGGCGGAAGCGCTGCAGACGGCGGAGGCGCAGCTCGGCGACGCACTGCGCGAAAAGGGATATCCGAACGCCGCGTCGGCAAAGGAGAAACTGGCGTCCGCCGAGGAACGCAGAACGATGCACGAGCGCATCGTCACGTTCGACACGTCCGGCAGGGAGGCGGCGGAGGCGCTTTTGAAGCGGCAGGAGGAACTGCGCGGCAAGACCGAACCGGATGCGGCACGGTTCGAGACGCGGCAGCAGGAGATCACGGAGGAGGCGAACCGCTTCATCCGCAGGGACGAGCAGCTGCGAAACGACGTCACGCGGCTGACGAGCAAGCGGCTCTCGCTTGCGAAGAAATGGCAGCATTACCGGGACAACGCGCAGCAGGCGGAAAGCGACCTTGCGTTCGCCAGAAAACTGCGCGGCGACACGGGGATGGGACTGCAGCGGTATGTGCTTGCCGTCATGTTCAATCAGGTCATCGGCGAGGCGAACCGGATGCTGTGCAACGTGCACGGCGGGCGCTATCGCCTGTTTCGTTCGGACGAGCGCGGCGCCGGCAACAAGCGCGGTCTCGAGCTGAAGGTGCACGACAACCGCAGTCCCGACAGGGAGGGGCGGAGCGTCGGCATGCTGTCGGGCGGCGAGAAATTCCTGGTTTCGCTTGCGCTTTCGATCGGCATGTCCGCCGTTGCGCAGCGATCCGGCGTGCAGATCGAGGCGCTGTTCATCGACGAGGGCTTCGGCACGCTCGACGACAGTTCGATCCACGACGCCATGAACGTGCTGGACAGCGTCCGGCGCAGCAGCGGCATGATCGGCATCATCAGCCACGTTCAGCTTCTCGAAGACAACATCCCGACACAGCTCCGCGTGATCAAGCGCGATTGCGGCAGCACGATCGCAGTCGAGTGAAAGCATTCAAAAAAGGATCCGGCGCAATGCCGGATCCTTTTTGCGTTCAATCATGCAGTCTGATCCAGACCGCCGGGCGGATGCCGATGCGGGCGTCCTTTTCAAACCGGAACGCCGAGATCGTGCCGTCGGGCAGCACCGTCTTGATCAACATCGGCCTTCCCGACGGAGCGTCGTCGATCATCCAGGGGCAGAATCCGTCCGCATCCGTTCTTGCGCCCGCCGAAAGCAGCGATTCCGTCGGCTTTGCCGCGGCAAAGCGGGACGCGATTGCATACTGTGCGACCTGCTCCTCGGTGAGCAGGAACGTCTGCTCTGCGTCCGCTCCCGAAAGGCACCGTGCCCGCTCGGCGTCGTTGAGCCCGAAATACCGGAAGCCGCGGACCCAGTTCAGGATCCCGGAACCCAGATCGGCGCAGCGGTCGCATCCTTCGATGCACGCTTCCGTCAGCAGCAGCGCCTTTTCGGTGTCCGCGCAGATGACGATCCAGGGGATCTTGTCCCGCCCGTCCGAAGCGCCGGGATAGTGCCCCATGCGGACGATACTGCCGACTGTGATCCGGTCCGAAAGCACGGGTCCCGTCTCCGGATCGGAATCGTCGGATACACGTTCGATCCGCTCGATTTCGGGGAAGATCAGCTTCTTGGGAGCATCGAAGCGCGTCTCGGCCGCAGCGCCGTCCAAAGCGATCTTCTTCATGACCGAACGCGCCTGTTCCGCATCCCGGAACGCACCGATCCGGATGCCCTTCGGCACGATCAGCTTTTGGATCCTTTGCGGCCCATGCGCATCGGGATACCTGTCGCGGAGAAAGAAGCCGATATTGACGCTCGTGACGAACCGGTTCCCGATCTTTTCCGGGATCACGACGGTGTCTTCGCTGCTTTTGCAGCCGTTGATGCACACGCCGTCGCCGTCGTTGACGAACGTGAAGACCTTTTTCCAGTCGGCGACCGTTTTTTCACGGATCCCGATCTCCTTTTCCATCTGCACGGTCCTGACGGCTTCGATCGTGTCGGCGGAATACCGGTCGGATTTCAGATCCATCAGGTATGCCTTGCACTCGCGTGCGGCGTCCGCTGCGGCAAGCAGCCGCTCCAGCGCGTCCAGATCGATCTTTTTGCCCATCAGCGCAAGATACGCCGGCAGCAAGTCCGCGCGGTCCTTTTCAACGATCGCCTGCCCGATGTCCTTTGCGTTGCGGAGGATGTAGCTCTGCACCGTCTTTCCGTATTCGCCGGGGAACTTCTCCGGACGCTCGAGACAGGCAAGGGCGGTGGCGACGCGAACGGGATCGCCCAGCTGACCGAACAGACGCTTGCTGCAGATCACGGCGCAATCGTCCGGGAAATATCCGTACAGCACGACTTTTTCGCCTTCGATCGTATCCGGAAGATAGACCAGCTTCTGCGTTCCCTTGTACCGGTTGACCCGTATTCCGTACGCCTTGCTCTCGGTCGAATAGATCCTGCGCCACTCCGCGAGCGGGCGTTCGATGATTTCCGAACAGTCGATTTCCTGTTTCTTTGCAGCCATTGAATTGCTCCTCACAGGATCACAGCGTACCGACGCTGCTGTCCTTTCGCTTGTCTTCTTCGCTCAGCGAAGCGAAGTCCACGAGATTGTGATGCATCTTCGCCAGATCGTTTCTGCTCGACGAATCGGGCGAGCCGCTGTATACATATCCTTCGGAGCGCAGATAGGTGTTCCATCTGCGGTGCTCCAATCGCTCCAGCGTGTTCCGTTCCTCCTCCGTCAGCGCCGAACCTTCCTTGTCGGCAAAGGAGAATCCGCAGGCGATCCGCGCCTTCATGTGGATCGCCGACGCCATGGACGAGCGGTAATTGTATTCGTACTGCCAGAACTCCTCCTCGCGTCCCCATTTCAGATGGCGCGCCAGAGCCAGCTTCTCAAGCTCGCTCCCGAGCAGGATCTCTTCGGAATACGTCGATTTCAGATCGCCGATCGCCTCAATGCCGTACGGCTGACCGCGGTAGTTGCGGATCCCCGCCAGCGCTTCCTTTTCATCCGAGCTGTGTACGACCGTCTTGATGAGCGGGCGGCTGCCGGTCCGCTCGCAGAGCATCCGGATGTTCGCCGCCTGCTGGATGTTTTCGGCGTCGTCGCCGAGACACACAAACACAAACGTCGTCTTTCGGAGCGTCGCGATCCGGTCCGCAAACGCCTTGGTCTTCACGTCGATCCCCGAA
>JAEEGL016123702.1_pt1 | contig 11172 bp, 10 predicted proteins | sample 9134231 | NCBI WGS metagenome assembly JAEEGL01 (sample SAMN16246548, study PRJNA631951) | gut metagenome | biome: gut microbiome; feature: rumen; material: fiber-attached | host: Bos | place: Iran: Karaj | collected 2018-10
CTATGTTCAAAAGCAGAAGCACGTTCTGCATGTCAGCAGGTTGTCTCCTGAAAGAATCAACATTGTTATATTCCGCTATCTTATTATTGATATATGCACTTACCTTCTGTAAGTATTCTTCACTCTCATTGCCGCTTAATGTTATGACCTTTCCGCCGATCACAACTTCTATATCATTGTTTCCGATCATAATGATTCACACTCCAACTGAGATTATTGCATTTCATTTTATCCTCATAGATTATAATAAAATCATGCAAATAAAACAACCTCTTATTTAGCGTTGCCATCTGCAAGGTCCTCAATGCCGAAATGCCTGTAACAAAGCGGCGTGATGACCCTTCCGGACGGTGTGCGGCTCAGGAATCCGTTCTGTATCAGATAGGGTTCGATAACATCTGATATTGTTCCGGCATCCTCTCCGACAGCTGCCGCGATAGTATCTAACCCTACAGGGCCTCCGGAAAACTTATGTATCATGGTGAGCAACATATTCCTGTCTGACTGATCAAGTCCCATCGGGTCGACTCCCATCAAGTCAAGCGCTTCAACCGCGACCGCTTCGGTAATGACCCCGTCATGCCGTACCTGCGCATAATCCCTTACTCTCTTTAACAACCTGTTTGCAAGTCTGGGAGTGCCGCGGCTCCTTCTGGCAAGCTCAAATGCACCCTTCTCTTCTATCTCAACATTAAGCACCTCAGAAGACTTTGTGATTATAACCGACAGTTCCTTCGTATCATAAAACTGAAGCCTGTGAATGACTCCGAAACGATCCCGAAGAGGTGCAGTAAGAAGACCGGCACGTGTGGTTGCCCCTACAAGCGTGAACCTGGGAAGATCCAGTCGGATAGAACGTGCAGTAGGACCCTTCCCAACCATAATGTCTATAGCATAATCCTCCATCGCCGGATACAGGACTTCTTCAACCTGTCTGTTCAGACGATGTATCTCATCAATGAACAGAACATCGCCCTCTGACAGACCGTTCAGGATCGCCGCCATCTCGCCCGGCTTCTCGATCGCAGGTCCGCTGGTTGTCCTTATGTTCACACCCATTTCATTGGCGATTATACAGGCAAGGGTAGTCTTCCCAAGCCCCGGAGGTCCGTAAAACAGAACATGATCAAGAGTATCCCCTCGCTGTTTGGCAGCCTCAATGAAAATCTTGAGATTATCCTTTATCTTCTCCTGTCCGATATAATCATCAAGCCTTCTCGGACGAAGACTCCCTTCGATCTTAATATCTTCTTCAGTAAGATTGGTCTCAATAGTTCTTTGCATGATCCACCTATATCCCTGATATTATTGAAAGTGACTTCTTAAGCACCGATTCAACATTGTCACCATCACTAGCTCTTACAGCCTTCATACTCTGTGTCTGAGAATACCCGAGAGCCACAAGCGCCATTACAGCTTCCTGTCTGATACCGTCAAGTCCTTCGACCGGACCATCGTCAGTCAGTACTTTGCCCTGTGTTTCAAACGAAGGCATAACATCAATCTTATCCTTAAGATCGATGATAACCCTTTGTGCGGTCTTGGGCCCTACTCCCGGAGCCTTACCGATAAGCTTGGCATCACCTGCCATTATCGCAAACCGGAGATCATCCGAACTCATGACCGAAAGAAGTGAAAGGGCCCCTTTAGGACCTACTCCGTTAACGGTGATCAAAAGCTTATAAAGATCAAGGTCATCCTTTGTCAAAAAACCGTACAACAGGAGCGCATCCTCACGTACATGAAGATATGTATATATCTTTACAGAAGCTCCTAAGCCATCAAGAAGATCAAGACTGCTTGCCGGCATATGGATATTATAACCGATATTGCCTGCCTCTAGTACTATCCCGTCGTCATAGATGGCTGCGATCTCACCTTTCACATATCCTATCATATATATTACCCCTTTCTTAAGGTGTCATTTTTCCAAGTCGTCTTATCAGTACAGCTGAGATAAAGCCTGTAAACATACCGGCAGCTACTGCGAACATGGAAAGTGCCGGAAGATACATGAAAACATAAGAGCTTCCGACAAACCATGCCGCAACAGCTGTCTGAGCCGCATTATGAAGTACTGCTCCCGATACACTTACGGAATAAACCGAAAAATCATAGTGCTTCAAGATCAGCATCCCTATAAAAGAGACCACTGCTCCGGCCATAGAGTATGCAAAAGCCGTAAAAGAGCCGAAAAGCGCGGCAGACAATAAAACTCTTATGATAAGTACCGCCAAAGCATATAAAGGACCGAAAAGATACAATGCTACGATAGTGGCCGTATTGGCTAAACCTATCCTGACCCCGGGCACATTTAACGGTATAACGATGACTGACTCAAGATAGCCGAGGATTATCCCAACGGCGATAAGCATCGCGCATACGGTTATCCGTTTACTTCGTGACAGCATCATATTCCGATGACTCCTCCCCCGACGCTATCATAATGAGCACCTTAGCAGGTGCGCAGCATATACTCTCATTCACATGACTGATCCTACCGGTCTTAACACACTGCCTACCGGGACATGTCGCGTTCTCCATAAATATACAGCCGTTACTGATCCTGATATCGTTAACGATACCGTTCTCATTTGCTATATGAATGACCTGATCATCAGCCAGATCGTATGTACCGTACAGAACACGGTCAACATATATTATTGCTACGCCATTATCCCTCCCGAAATGAATTAACAAATATCCTGTGATCGAGACAAGGATAAGAACGGACAAAAGGATCAGATCTCTTTTTTTCATATGTGTATAATACAGCACGAACATATGTTTGTAAATGCTTTTTCGCAAAAAACCACAACAATTTGTATATAAAGGCCGATTTTTGATAAAAATGGCACAATTTTTTCGTAGATTATGGATTCAAATGATGATATAATGATTCTCGGTGTGGAGGTTTATGATGTTAGAAAAGATCCTTTACAGAACTCATCAGGAAGATTCTCAGACAAATTATGATGCCATCAGGTATTCGACCATCCTGAACGCTACCGCTCTTGTTCATTTTATATTCATGGTAGCATTCTATATTATGGGTGTTGGTTTCATGGGCATCTATAATACTGCAATAGTGTTGCTGTATTATTTACTCGGACGCATAATCTCCAATGTGAGGGATTTCGGAAAGATCTATTGGATCGTTCTTGCAGAGATCACCGTTCATTCGTGCATGGCCACGTTGTTTGTCGGATGGAACTTCGGTTTTATGTTCTATCTTGCAGGTATGATACCCGCCTCTTTTTATCTGGCATTTACGATCAAATCATTTAAGAGAAAGCTTTCATATCCTTTTGTGACAGCCGGTGTTGTATTTGTTTGCTATATGGTTATACTGACACTTGCACATTATATAGAGCCGTTCTATCCGAACTGTCCTGCAGGCTTCAGGGTGTTCCTCACATACATGAACATTATTATAGGTCTCGTCGTAACATTCCTGTTCTCAGCTTTGTTCGCGATAGATGTCAACTCCATGCAGCTTCGTATGGAAAGTGAGCAGGAGCGGCTCGAGGACGAGGCAAGCTACGATCCTCTCACTCATTTCCTTAACAGAAGAAGTATGGATGAGCGCCTCAATCATACGCACCGCAACGCTATAATAAATGATGTACCCTACAGCCTTATCATGGCGGATATCGATCATTTCAAGAACTTTAACGACTCATACGGACACGACTGCGGTGATTTTGTCCTGCAGAACATAAGCAAGATCATTACCGCGCAGATAAGATCCAAGGACAGTGCCTGCAGATGGGGCGGCGAGGAGTTCCTTATACTTGTAAATGATAATCAGGAGATCGCTGTTGAGGTTGCAAACAGGATAAGGTCAGCCATTGAGTCATACGAGTTCAACTATGAAGGTAAAGCTCTTCATGTTACGATCACACTCGGTGTCAGCGGGTATTATTCTTCATCAAAGGTAAAAACGCTCATAGAGATCGCTGACAAGCGCCTGTATAAAGGAAAGGCGAACGGTCGTAACCAGGTTGTAAGTTCATGACCGGCCGTACACGATGAAAAAACATGACACATAACAAGATCCCGGCTCTTTCGAACCGGGATCTTTTCAAATATTCTGATGCAATTATTATCATTCAGCTGTCTCGTCGGTAAGCTTGCTCGCTCTGGCGGCAACCTCCTTCTCCTGTACATCCGAAGGACACTGCTCATAGCGTACGAACTCATATTCATACACTCCGCGTCCGCCCGTCATTGAACGAAGCACGGTACAGTAACCGTAGAGTCCCGTCATGGGGATCTCGGCCTCAACAACCTGCTTGCCGCCACCGATCGGGTTCATACCGAGAACCCTTCCGCGTCTTTTGTTAAGATCACCCATGACATCGCCGGTATACTGATCCGGGACAGTGACCTTAAGTAAAGCGATAGGCTCAAGAAGAACGGGACCTGCATCCATAAAGCCTTTTTTGAACGCCATGATCGTTGCCATCTTGAACGCCTGCTCTGAAGAATCTACAGGATGGTAGGATCCGTCATAAAGAACTGCCTTGACGCCCACAACGGGATATGCCGCCATAGGTCCTTTGAGTACGGATTCCGCAAGACCCTTCTCAACCGCAGGGAAGTAATTCTTCGGAACTGCACCGCCAACGACAACCTGTTCAAACTCAAACGGCTTCTCCATATCACCGAGAGGCTCGAATCTCATCTTTACATGACCGTACTGACCGTGTCCGCCGGACTGCTTCTTGTATTTGCCTTCAACATCGGAATTCTTCCTGATCGTCTCCCTGTAAGCAACCTTAGGCTCTTCAAGTTCTATCTCAACCTTATATACATTTGCAAGACGGCTGGCAACGATCTCTATAGCCTGATCGCCGATAGCGTATATAAGACTCTGTCTGTTCTCTGCATCATTAACGTTCTTGACTGTCTGATCTTCTTCCATGATCTTAGCAAGGGCCGAAGAAACCTTGTCGATATCGCCCTTATTCTTGGCCTTGTATCTCATGTACGTATAAGGCTTGCTTATCTCCGTCTTCGGATACTGGATCGGTGTAGCCTTTGTTGAAAGGGTATCTCCTGTCTTGACGCTTGAAAGCTTTGCAAGTGCACCTATATCACCCGCCTGAAGTTCCGGAACTTCGATAGGCTTGTTTCCGCGAAGAACATAAAGTTTTCCGATCCTTTCCTCAGTATCCTTATCGCTGTTGTAAAGCGTATCATCAGACTTAAGGACACCGGAACAAACCTTGATCAATGAATACTTTCCTATGAAAGGATCCACAATAGTCTTCCATACATAAGCACTCTTGGGCTTGGAAAAATCATAATTTGCCTCAAATATCTCTCCGGTCTTCTGATTGATACCGTTAAGGCTTCTCTGATCGGGGCTCTTAAAATACTTGATGATATCATCCATAAGTGTGTAGACACCGCGGCACTGTATTCCGGATCCCATCGTTACAGGTACTATCGTCCCGTCATTGATATTTGCATAAAGAGCCGAGCGGATCTCTGCATCCGAGAATGTCTCACCGGCAAAATACCGCTCCATGAAATCCTCACTCGTCTCTGCAACAGCTTCCATGAGAGATTCTTTATACTTCTCAAGGTATTCTTTGCTGTAATCGGGAACAGGACATTCGGCAGCCTTGCCTGCATCAGTCCATCTGAAGCCTTTTTCCGAAACGACATTAACATAGCCTACAAGCTTCTCATCCTCACGGATCGGAAGATGGAAAGGAGCTATCTTCTTGCCGTACATATTCTCAAGATCTTCTACGATCTTCCTATAGCTGGCATTATCAACATCCATATCGGTAACGAAGAATATGCGGGGGAGCTTATACTTTTCACATATCTCCCATGCCTTTTCCGTTCCGACCTCGACACCGGCCTTACCCGAAACGACTATGACCGCACCGGCAGCGGCACCTACAGCCTCTTCTACCTCTCCGACAAAATCAAAATAACCGGGAGTATCAAAAATATTGACCTTGCAATCATCCCATTCTATCGGAACAACACTCGTTCCTATGGAAAAATGACGCTTCTGCTCCTCTTTGTCGTAATCACTTATCGTATTGCCGTCATCCGTTTTGCCCATTCTCGTAGTGATACCGGAAAGAAAAGCCATGGCTTCCGTAAGTGTTGTCTTGCCGCATCCGCCATGTCCCAAGATTACGACATTACGGATCTTATTACTGGGGTAAACCTTCATATTGTAACTCCTCCGATGTGATTGATTTGGTGCGGCGCACCTTGTTAACATTATAAGAAAACGAGCCTTTTTTTGCAAGTAAATTATGCATAATATACAAAAAGAGCGGCGTTTTTGACACCACTCTTTTATAATATCCGATATTAATAAATACGCCCGTTATTTTTTGATAAGGAGAGATTTTCCCGTCATCTCCTTGGGCTGAGGGATACCCATGCATTCAAGAAGCGTAGGTACTATATCCGCAAGACAGCCGCCTTCTCGAAGCGTATATGCATTATCATAGTTGACGAGTATGAAAGGTACAGGATTGGTCGTATGCGCCGTATAAGGCTCCCCGTTAGCCGGATCGATCATTACCTCGGCATTTCCGTGATCGGCACAGACAAAAAGTGTTCCGTCAACTTCCTTGATCGCTTCATAAGCTCTTCCGACACATTCATCAACAGCTTCGATAGCTGAAACGGCTGCCTCAAGAACACCGGTATGTCCGACCATATCGGGATTAGCGAAGTTTATAATGATCACATCATATTTGTCAGACTTTATAGCTTTGACAAGATTGTCGCAAACCTCATATGCGCTCATCTCCGGCTGAAGATCGTAAGTAGCGACCTTGGGTGATTTTACGAGGATACGCGTCTCACCCTGGTTCGGCTCCTCAACACCGCCGTTAAAGAAGAAAGTAACATGTGCATACTTTTCGGTCTCGGCAATTCTCGCCTGAGTCTTTCCGAGTGATGCAAGATACTCTCCGAATGTATTTGTTACCGCAACCTTTTCAAATGCAACAAGCTTGTTCTCGATGAGAGGATCATAATCCGTAAAGCATACATACACGATATCAAGCTTCTTCTCACGCTTGAACGATCTGACCTCGTCATCACAGAATGCATGCGTGATCTCTCTCGCACGATCAGGCCTGAAGTTAAAGAATATGATTGAATCATCATCATTTACGGTTCCTACCGGAACACCGCCGTTAACGATGACTGTCGGCTTTACGAACTCATCGGTCTCATCCCTGTCATACGATGCCGAAACCGCCTCCTCTGCATTAGCAGCCTTAAGGCCTTCACCCTTTGTAAGTGCAAGGTAAGCCATCTTGACTCGGTCGTAATTATTGTCCCTGTCCATCGCATAGTATCTTCCGGTCACTGATGCGATCTCACCGATGCCTATCTGTCTCATCTTGCTCTGGAGCTGACGCACAAAATCAAGACCCGATGTCGGAGGAGTATCTCTTCCGTCAAGGAAACAGTGTATATATACCTTATGCAGGTCATTGCGCTTTGCAAGTTCCAAAAGTCCGTACAGATGTGTTATATGACTGTGTACACCTCCGTCCGAAAGAAGTCCGTAAATATGAAGCGATGAATCCTTTTCCTTACAGTTGTTTATGGCTTTGAGAAGGTTCTCGTTCCTGAAAAACTCTCCGTCTTCTATTTCCTTCGTTATCCTTGTAAGCTCCTGATATACTATCCTGCCGGCACCCATATTAAGATGTCCGACCTCGGAATTGCCCATCTGTCCGTCGGGAAGCCCGACAGCCATACCGCTGGCCAGCCCTTTGACACAAGGATAGTCATGCATAAGGCCGTCGATAACGGGCTTTCTGGCAAGCTTTACCGCATTCCCTTCTTTTTCATCACTTAAGCCGAATCCGTCAAGGATCATCAATACTGTTGGTTTCTTACTCATTTTCTCTCCTGTAAGACCGTTATGGCGGTCGATCTACTTATTAGCTTCTTCAAAAAGCTCATGTATATTGAACTTACTTGTATCATTTCCGGGCATACCGATATAATTCGCACCGTAAACATACATATTATCATTGCTGTTATCAAATCTTACGATATTCACGAGCGCATCAACGATATCTCCGGTCCATATCTTAAGTTGGATCTTATAGACACTGTTCATCTCAAGTATCTCCTTGCACGAAAAGCCAATGCCGCTTCCGCTGACATCAATTATATTTATAGGGACAAGACGGTTCTTGCTTCCGTCAACCCTTTCCATTGCGATCGTTGCTTCAAGTACGAATCTTTTGCTTTTTCTCTTTTCCTGCATATGATACCTCTCTTATCAAGCAATACAAAACAAAAACCCCAAAACATGATAATACAAAAAAATCATTAAGACAAGTTCATTTAGGCAGTATGAACATTGCATCCCCGAAAGAAAAGAATCTGTAACGCTCATCTATAGCCTCTTTATATGCCCGCATAATGTTCTCTTTCCCGGCAAGAGCACTTACAAGCATGAGCAAAGTGCTCTCAGGCAGATGAAAATTTGTTATGAGGCCGTCAAGCACCTTAAAATCATACCCAGGGTAGATAAATATATCCGTCTCGCCGCTTACCGGATGTACATATCCGTCAGCAGATGCAGCACTCTCTACAGTTCGACAGCTTGTCGTTCCGACACATATCACCCTTCCGCCTGCATCTTTTGTTCTGTTTATCATTTCAGCGCTTCTTTCGGGAACGTTTATCCATTCACTGTGCATCCGATGCTTGCTTACATCATCAACCTTGACCGGTCTGAATGTCCCAAGTCCGACATGGAGCGTTACAAAGCATATATTTACGCCCATATCCTTTATAACGTCAAGAAGCTCATTCGTAAAATGAAGTCCTGCGGTAGGAGCCGCAGCACTTCCATCATATTTTGCATATACCGTCTGATATCTGTTCCTATCCGAAAGCTTATGGGTTATATACGGAGGAAGCGGCATCTGCCCGAGACGGTCAAGAATCTCTTCAAAAATACCGTCATACTCAAAAGAAACAAGCCTGTTTCCGTCATCAAGGCATGTGCTGATAACAGCCTTCAGCATTCCGTCACCGAATACAACCCTTGCACCCTCGCGAAGCTTCCTTCCGGGACGGACAAGACATTCCCATATGTTGCCTTCCCGTCTCTTTAACAGGAAGATCTCGGCATTGGCGCCGGTATCTTCTTTGACTCCGATAAGTCGCGCCGGAATGACTTTTGTATCGTTAAGAACAAGGCAGTCACCGCACCGAAGGTATTTCTTTATATCCGTAAAGTGCTCGTGAGCTATACTTCCGTCTCTTCCGAGAACCAAAAGCCTGGAAGATGATCTGTCGGAAAGCGGATCCTGGGCGATGAGCTCTTTCGGAAGATCGTAGTAAAAATCCGAAGTCTTCATCCTATGCCCTTAGAGTTACGTTTTTATCCGCAAGCTTTTTGATGATGACATCCATTCGTTTCTGGACTTCCTCACCTGTAAGTGTCCTGTCATCCAGAACGAATGAATATCTTATAGTAATGCTCTTCGTATCGTTTGCGTCATAAATATCAATGACCTTGATGTTCGCAAGTTCAGGATTGTCCTTACGATCCCAGCACTGCTCCATATCTTCGAATCTCACGCCCTCAGGTACGACTAAAGACAGATCATAATCAACAGCGGGGAATCTTGACGGCTCATTAAACTCAAGATCCGCGGATGATATGCCGTCGAAATCATCCATATCGATCTCTATACATACCACCGAACAGTTTTTTGCTATCTTCTTGAGCGTTGAAGGATGGATCGTATTAAGAACGCCTATCCTCTTACCGTCTACATCTATCGATGCAGTGTTCTTCGGATGTTGCCATGTATGCTCACATTCGATCTTCGTATACTTTACAGTTTTATGCTTTAATTCAGATACTATTGTATTTACGATATCAACGCCCTGCATGTACAGCGCCTTTTCAGACTCCTCTTTACTGTACATGACTATGGCAAGCATTCTTCTCTCGTTTGCAGTCCCGTCTTCCTTTGTGCCTTTGACGCATCTTCCTATCTCAAACATACCGAAAGTATCGTCAAAACTGCGGTTCTTATATACGAACGGAAGGAAACTTTGCATGAGCGTCGTACGAAGTATCCCGGTCTCCTTTTCTTCGGAGGCCCCGAGAAGCTTTACATTATCCTCCGGTGACAGACCGAGCGAACGAAGATCGTCGGGATCGCACCATATCCTTGTATGAACCTCATGAAGGCAATATCTCTTTACAAGAGTATCCTTTATCGTGTTCTCATTGATCTTTCGCAATGTCTTCCTTGCAGGAAGGAGCGGCTCATAAGTCGTCTTTATATCGAAATTGTCATATCCGTATATACGGGTTATCTCCTCAACGATATCCGCCTGCATACTGACATCCTTTGTGGCACGATATGAAGGTACCGTAACGGTAAAATCATCTCCGGATCTATTTACGCCAAAGCCAAGGCTGTTAAGTGTATTCTCTATCCTGTCGGATGAGATATCGATCCCCGTGTATCTGTCTATGAACTGCTTGCAAAAGTCAACCTTGATCTCCGGATACTTTTTCGCATAAACATCGGTAATCTTTGAAACGCATCTGATATCGCCGTCAACATCATACAGAAGCTTAAGGAATCTCTTTACGGCAATAAGTGTCATCTCGGGATCGAGAGTCTTTTCATATCTTGCTGATGCGTCAGTACGAAGAGCCATACGACTCGCGCTCTTTCTTACGCACACTCCATCAAAGTTTGCACTCTCAAGCACAAGCGTTTCGGTATCATCTTCTATCTCACTGTCAAGTCCGCCCATTATTCCGGCTATCGCAACAGGTGTCTTATCGTTATAGATCATCAAAGTATCCGTGGTGATCTGTCTTACATTTCCGTCAAGCGTGGTGAACTCAATTGCCTCTTTAGGTGTATCTACTACGATCTTATCTATCTTTTTGCCGTTAAACGCATGCATGGGCTGTCCGAGCTCAAGCATTATGTAGTTGGTTATATCGGCAAGAAGATTGATGGCACGCGATCCGCAGTAATACAGTCTGACCTGCATCTCGTTACTGCTAACATGTTTCGTTATGTTTTCAATACGGACCGAAGTATATCTGTAACAGAGATCCTTATTTCTTATATCAATGGAAACTTCATCCGATCCCGTATAATCATTTTCCATTAC
>JAEEGL016360537.1_pt1 | contig 11172 bp, 11 predicted proteins | sample 9134231 | NCBI WGS metagenome assembly JAEEGL01 (sample SAMN16246548, study PRJNA631951) | gut metagenome | biome: gut microbiome; feature: rumen; material: fiber-attached | host: Bos | place: Iran: Karaj | collected 2018-10
AAAGGTAGTCACCCTTTTTTATGTCCTCAAGGATATCCTCCAGCTTGCCTTCCTGAATATAGCTGCTTGATGAACGTCCTCCGATGGCTCTGTTCTCAACGATCACGTTAGCAGTCTCATATACCTGAGACTGGGAGAAATCAGCATTATCTGCCTCCCTCTCTTCAACAAACTCGCCGAACCAGTCACTGAATGTCTGGCCCCAGCCTGTCTGAGGGTAGTAGTATGCATCGTAAGTCTGGACGGTTGAATCGGATGCAATGTAAAGAGTTGGCTTTGATCCTGCCTCCTGAGTCTTAAGTCTTGTGATCTTAACCTCAGATACATAAACATTGTTCGTACCCGCATCACCTATAGCTGTCGCAGAGCTTGCTACCAGGAATTTGAGATTCAGCTGTCCGTCAACAAGGCTTGTCTCAAAGCTCACTGTCTGGGAAGATCCGCCGCCAACGTTTATCTCGGTCTGCTGAGTGATATCCTCTGCCTCAAGATAAGCCGTGTATGCTGAATCATCAGGGTTTGTCAAAACCACCTCAACCTGATAGTCCGCATTGTAAAGATCCACATTAAAAGTTGATGTGTTCTCGTATGTATAAACACCATAACCGGTGCTCTCAGTCTCAGTCCATACCTTGCTTGCGATGCCAACATATGAGCCTTCATCGGTCACATAGCTTGCGCTATCTGAAGTCACATTGGCTACCCTTGGGTAGTAAACCGATCCCGACCAGCCCACCGGATCTGTGTTATAGTCAACATCGCTAAATCCATAGCCACTGTCCTCTGAATAGACATTTGCAGAGGAAATACCGTTTTCTGTTCCAAAGAAAAAGTCCGCTACTACAGTATTCTCAGTAAAATTCTCATACCCATCTTCTCCCTGATCGACAGATGATACCGGAGCAGCAGCTGCTCTGAGCAGTTTTGCCGAAGACTTAGTCTTTTCCTTAAGAATGTCTTCTGAAGTTTCTGTGGTAACTGAATCTGCAGCATCTGCCTCTGTTGTGGCTGTATCTGCAGCGTCTGCTTCTACGTCGTTTTCAGTTCCCTCATCTTCTGTCTTTTCCTCGCTGTCTTTCTCATTGGCAGCATCTTCAGAGCTGTTTCCTGCACCGGCGCCGGACTCATCTGAAGGTACCTCTGATGAAGCCTCGCTTGCTGATGAGCTTCCTTTCTCAGTGCTGTCTTCTGCCACTGATGAAGATCCAGCTGCAGAGCTCGCCTCCGCAGATGCCTCTGCCGAAGTTCCGCTTGCTGCTGGGCTCTCTTTTTCGGTACTGTCTTCTGCTACAGATGAAGATTCAGCTGCTGAACTTGCTTCCGCAGAAGCCGCCGTTGAAGGCACTTCTGTCGGCACATCTTCTGCCGCATAGGACTTAACAGACGAACATGCAAATACGCTGGAAACTGTCAGCGATATACTTGTTGCAAAGGCAATTGCCCTTACAAGGCTGTTCTTTCGTCCGAAAGAGCCATGCATATTCTTGGTTCTTTTGTTCCCCATTTCGTTTACCCTCCTCCTTTATGTCACTCCCCCTCATAGCATCTTGCTGCACTATTACGAAAATCATCACTTTCGTATAGCTAAAAACCGCTATTTGTGACAAATATTATTATATTTTGTTAAAGATTTTATAAATTTTTCATATAGTCAGCAATTCATTTAGAAGATAACACTGTGCAAATTCAACCCATAAAAAAAGAATGCCACTGATGACATTCTTTTTTAGTGCAAACAAAGCAAGCAAAATGATTGATGAACATATGCTTACTCTATGCATTACACACAGATTACACCACACTTACTTTACCGTTTGTGCCGTCCACTATCACACTGTCTCCGTCCTTCAATCTGCCTGTGGCATTTCCGGTAGCCAGAACGCATGGGATTTTGATTGCAATCATTTTTTTGACTTCTTCATCCGGTATTGAGCCGTCCAAAATGATGGTGTTCCAGTGCTCTTTGTTCTGATGATATGCCGGAGCCACTGAATCGTAAGCTCTTCTCCACAGATCTCTCCAGTCGGGATCCACTTTCACATTTAGATTAATAAATCCGTCTTTTTCATAAGTCCACAAAAAGGCTTTCTTACTGCCTTTTACTCTTACCAGTTGCCAATTCTGCTCTCTAAACGGTGCTTCCAGGTATGTGTCCGGAAAAGACAAACCATAGTCCAGCGCTTCCTGTCTCGTCTTCATGTATTCCTCTTTGATCTACTTTTCTTGAAGTTCTTAACAAATACTGTTAAGTATATATTATTTTTCTAAGCGCAGGTCCGCAATACTCATGCGGGCAGATCTTGAAGCCCTGCTTTACATAGCTACAGGCCTTTCACCATCTTTTGCAAGCACAAAATATGCACTGCTGTTTATGGCTTTCTCTGCCTGCTCCGGGCAAAAGTTATTCTTCCACTCAACTGATTCACGAAGTTCATAATATGTATTCAAATCCGGTATAGTCTCGACATACGTCAATTCCATTTTTTTTATTCATGATATAGATGTCAAAAGTCGTAGATACATACATGCCTGCATGTTAACATCCGCTTAAATCCCGCCAAGCTGCATTTTGTAGTACTTTTCGTAGAGGCCGCCTTTTTTGATAAGTTCCTTGTGATTGCCTCTCTCACGGATACCGTCCTCGTCGAGTACTATGATCTCATCTGCCCCTAGGATCGTCGAAAGTCTGTGGGCTATTGTTATTGTCGTTCTTCCGTGGGAAAGCTTGTCAAGACTCTCCTGGATGTATCGTTCACTCTCATTATCAAGTGCACTGGTTGCCTCATCAAGTATAAGAATAGGCGGATTTTTCAGGAAGACTCTGGCAATAGCTATTCTCTGCTTCTGTCCTCCGGAAAGTCTTGCACCTCTCTCTCCCACCCATGTGTCAAAGCCATTTGGAAGGCTCTCTATGAATTCCGTAAGGTCCGCGTCATCTGCTGCCTTCCGGATTTCCTCCATGGTGGCGTCAGGTCTGCCGTAAGCAATATTCTCTCTGACAGTTCCGTTAAAAAGGTATACGTCCTGCTGAACTATTCCAATAAAGGAACGCAGTGACTTCTGCGTAACATCGCGAATATCCGTGCCGTCAATCTTGACCTTGCCGGCTGTAACATCATAAAACCTTGGAAGGAGCGAGCAAAGCGTAGTCTTTCCGCCACCAGAAGGACCCACGATTGCCACAGATTTCCCTGCATCAACATGAAGGTCAATGTGGCTAAGCACCGACTCCTCATTCTGATAGGAAAAAGAAACATCCTCGTAATCAATAACACCTCGGACATCCGAAAGCTCTTTTGCATCAGCCTTATCCACTATCGCAGGCTTGGTATCTATAACTTCCACAAATCTCTCAAAGCCCGCAAGCCCCTTCTGGAGCTGTTCCGTGAACTCCACCAGCACATTTACCGGACCGATAAAGATATTTATGTAGAGGGCATAAATTGCCAGTTCTTCACCGGAAAGCTGGCCCTTAGCGATGAAAAAGCCGCCTGCCACCAGCACAGTAATAAACATAAGACCTTCAAAGAAGTTGTTTCCCGAATTAAAGATGGCCATGCGCTTGTAGTTGGCCTTTTTGGAATCAAGGAAGGCCAGGTTGCTGTCGTCAAATTTCTTTTGCTCAATTTCTTCCCCGGTAAATGACTTAACCACACGGATTCCGCCCAGGGTATCCTGTAAAGATGAGTTGATTCCGGCTATCTTTTTCCTGTTATCTCTGAATGTTGTGCGCATCTTCCTGTTCTGGCCAATGGCAAAAAGAGCCATTAAACACACTACAGTCATGAGGCATGCGGTCATTGGCACATTGATCCTAAAGAGCAGGATAAGTGAGCCCACAATCTTTATCACGGAGATGAAAATGTTCTCCGGGCCATGGTGCGCAAGCTCCGAAATGTCGAAGAGATCCGACACCAGCTTACTCATCATCTCGCCTGTGTTGTGGGTATCATAGTAGGAAAAAGAGAATTCCTCAAACTTATCAAACAGCTCTTTTCTCATGCCCGATTCCATGCGGGCGCCCATCATGTGGCCCTGGTACGTCACATACCATCTGCAAAAAGACCTGATGGCGTACATTACAAAGAGGAGTAGCGCGATCATTCCAAGTCTTGAGAGAATTACCTCCGGTGCCTCAAGAAAAAGCGTGGATCTAAGGATTCGCAGAAACTGCGGAAATGCCAGATCTATTATGGACAGAATCGTAGCGCATAAAAGATCCAATAAAAAAACGCCTATATATGGTTTGTAGTATGGTATAAATCTCTTGACTAGCTCCATCACCGACCTCCGGGTTCATGATAACACTGAATATAGCATAAACTAACAATCATGCGCTGACAATACCGTAGCCGAACAGATTGAATTAAAGAAAGAGGTGCTGTCACAATAGTTGCAACAACACCTCTTCAGGGTCTTTTTATTTATTTTACTCAATAACCGTAAACTCGATGGCCTTCTTATTTTCTCTTTCAGAAAGGAGCTTTTCAAACTCTTCCTGTCCACCTGTAAAGTCAGTGCTTTCTCCGTCAAAGGTGTTATCCTGTCTTGTAAAGCCGCTAAGTTCGTTTGATCCGGTATCCACACCATCAGTAATGTAATCCTTCATCATAAGTCCACCAAAATCTGCTGATATGAAGTATGTCTCATAACTGTGGTTAGATCCTGCATAGAGAATACCATCTTCAAGTCTGAGTGGATAAGCTGAACCAGCTCCCGAAACAACAGAAAGCAGCGTTACTTTTCCATCAAGAATACCATAAATGGAAGCCTCATAAGCTGTATGATCAGCTTCAAATACAAGATCAGTTACTGCAAGAAGCTCTTCATCACTTCCGTACAGCTTGATATATGCGTATCCCTGACCGGTTGTCAAAGCCGAAATGATATCATCATATGAATCAAAAGAGGTCTTACCTGACTGTTCCTGTACAAAGTCCTCGGCCATATTTGCATAAGGCTCATTTTCCGCATTGTACATCTGATCAGCAACCGCCTGAATATCAAAGCCATCCAGGTCCTTTGCTGCAACTGAAAGCGAATAAGAGATACCGATTTCCATGTCATACCATGTGAGCATATCTACATATCCGGTGTCATTAATAGAGCGATAAAACTTTGCCGGCATATTATCACCGCCCCAGTTTGCCAGGGTTACGTCTTCCGGACCAACAGTCCATTCAAAATAATTGCCTGCAATATCAGCACCCTCAGAAGCGCCCTGCTGTGCTCTCGCTGTGAAATCCATACCATCCAGAGCAAAGCTGAGCTGAACAAGAGGTCCTACTCCTTTGTCGGGATCAGCAAGAGCTTCGCACTTAAGCCAGTCCTGAACCTGAGCTCCTTCAGGAGCCTTAAACAGTCTAGTGCACAGCTCTTTTGCCTCATCCTCAGTAATTGATACCCATGGGTTAGCTATTCCTACCATTTCTTCAGTTTCTCCTGCATTATCACCGCTTGCGCCAACTTCTTCCTGTGTAACCTCAGTCTGTGCTGCTTGCTCTGCGGCTCCACAGCCTGCAAGCATTCCTGCTGCCAGTGTAAGTACAGTAGTTAAAATAACCAGTTTCTTCCTCATAATATTTTTCTCCTCATTTTTTTCACAACATATTGATTATACTTCAACAAAAGGTACAACATTTATTAAAAGAGTATAAACAATTTTCTTTGTTCTGATCACAGATAAGAATTTATCATATGCCATATCACACTTGTGTCACACTGTCATGGTTGATAACGGCCTTTCCGATAACTGATTATTTTCGAAATTGATTGACAACTTTTTCTCCCTCTGCTAGAATCCTTTTAATAACATAAGAAAAGCGCTGACGGAAAGAGTAATTCGCCATGAATCATCCCAGAGAGAGCGACATATGGTGCGAGCCGCTTATGACGATAACGAATGAAAACCATTCCCGAGCTGTAATGCTGAAGATAGTAAGTGTTACCGTACTCCTGCGTTAAAGGATAGGATTTGTTGGAATCTGAAGTGAAAAGTTAAGGTGGAACCGTGCATATGCACCCTTAGGATCAGTAGATCCTTTGGGTGCTTTTTTATTCCGCAAGTGAGCTTTTTCTTATGTTGTTGCAACCGTAAATCAATTTTCTATATGCGAAAGGAGCAACACTATGGAAGAAATGCAGAACTTAAGGAATTTTGATAATCAGGAGGCTGAAGAATTATCGCCCTGGGATCACAGGAGACTGGGAAAAGAACTGGAGTTGTTCGCGATAATGGACGAAGGAAAGGGACTTCCCTTCTATTTTCCCAAGGGGCTGATCCTGAAGAACAATCTTATTGATTTTTGGAGAAAAATCCATCAAAGGGAAGGTTATGAGGAGATCTCGACACCTATAATGCTGGAAAAAAAGCTCTGGGAAAGATCAGGGCACTGGGACCACTACAGGGACAACATGTATGTGACAAGCGTTGATGATGTGGAGTATGCCATAAAGCCCATGAACTGTCCCGGCGGAATGCTTGTGTACAAGTCAAGGCCCCACTCCTACAAGGAATTTCCCATGAGAGTCGGCGAGCTGGGAATTGTACACAGAGCAGAGCTTTCCGGCGTACTACACGGTCTGATGCGGGCCAGATGCTTCACACAGGATGATGCCCATATCTTCATGCGCGAGGATCAGGTGAAATCAGAAATTCAAGGTGTTATAAGACTCATCGATGAAGTCTACTCTGTATTTGGCTTCCCTTACGAGATTGAGCTGTCCACAAGGCCCGAGAACTCCATCGGAAGTGACGAAGACTGGGAACTTGCCATAGATTCACTAAAAGCCGCTGTTGAGGGCATGGGCAAGTCCTATTCGATAAATGAAGGCGACGGAGCCTTCTATGGTCCGAAACTTGATTTCCATGTCAAGGACTCCATGGGAAGAACATGGCAGTGCGGAACAATCCAGCTCGATTTCCAGCTTCCGCTCCGCTTTGATCTGGACTATATCGGAGAAGATGGTGAAAAACGCCGCCCCATCATGCTTCACAGAGTTGTATTTGGTTCAATTGACAGGTTCATGGGAATTCTTATCGAGCATTACAAGGGCAAATTCCCGGTTTGGTTATCTCCTGTCCAGGTGAAGGTTTTGCCCATTTCCGACAGATACATGGATTATGCAAAAGAAGTAATGGCTGCGCTTCGGGCTAATGGCATCCGGGTAGAGCTTGATTCCCGCGATGAGAAACTGGGCTACAAGATCCGCGAGGCACAGCTGGATAAGGTTCCGTACATGGTCATTGTTGGGGAAAAAGAGGCTGAAAGCCACTCTGTTTCGGTAAGACAGCGAGATGGCGATGAAGGCAGCCAAGATATGGGTAAAATGGAGATTGCGGCATTTCTGGAGCTTGTTAGGACACAGAGTAAAATGCCGGTATAAATTTCTTAGGGCACTCATAGCGAGTGCCCTTTTATCTTCTGTCGTAAAATTCAAGCGCATAAAGAATTGCCAGGATTGAGACTCCGTCTCTTGTGCGATTCTCTTTGATGAGCTCTTTTACCTCATCTATTGGCATCCACACCTTTTCTGCAACTTCGTCCACATCCTGAATGCTGTTTTCAGAATCAACTTTTGCTGCAAAGACGTGCAACACATTGTCAGCCATGCCATTAGCTGGATTATACGAACATAGAAACTGCAAGTCTTTTAAGGTGCAGCCGGTCTCTTCCATAGCTTCTCTGCCGGCTGCATCTTCTTTTGATTCTCCATCCTCGATTCGTCCGGCAGGCACTTCCCACTCCAGCCTTCCAACTGTATATCTTTTCTCATGGATCATCAGAATCTCATTTTTCTCATTAAAGATCACAATGGTCACCGACTCGTGCGGATAGTGGATCTGGTGGTATTTATCGATAATCTTTCCGCTGGTAAGTTTCACCTTATCTGTGTAAAGGCAAACATAGTCACTTTCATATATCGTGGTTCTTTCAAGCCTTTCCGGCATTCCACTTGTATTGTTGTTTGTATTTTCCATTTTTGTCCCCTATTTTTCCTCCCCAAATACTCTGCCTTATGTGTAAATAATCTTTCTGAGGGCAGGCCCGCAATATTCATGTGGGCAGAGTTTAAATCCCTGTTTTACATAGAATTCTTCTTTACCTTTTGCTGCCAGTAACTGAACGCTAATTCTCGCTCCTTCAGGTGCGTCCTTTTTAATAAGCTCGACCAGCCTGTTGATCAATGTAGCGCCAATCTTTTTTCCCTGATACTCAGGTCTTACTACAACGTCCACAATTGTGTAGTACATGCCATCACCAACAGCTCTTCCCATAGCTACCGGCTTATCTTCATCCTTCGCAAGGACAAAAAACGCACTACTATTTATAGCTTTCTCCGCTTGCTCCGGGCAAAAATTACCCCATTCAACTGATTTGCGAAGCTCAAAATATGTGTCTAAATCCGGTATAGTCTCGCAATACTTTATATTCATTTCTGTCTGCCTCTTTCCCCATTTTTAGTCTGTGAGAATCATTTATATCGTATTATGTTGAGCATTATACAATTACCATCGAGTCATGTTCTTATGAAACTTGGTTGTATAGGTATCTTTCAGTTCCTCTGCAGATATGTCATAGCAAAGAAGTACGTCATTGTAGAACATAAGAACATCAGCAAGCTCTTCAATAAGGTGACCTCGTTCCGGATTACCTATATCAGCGGCCTCCGGACCGTTCTTTTTAACTATGTCAATCACTTCCCCAACTTCGCTGATCATCCACAGCAGTTTATTCTTCCCAACTTCAGGAGAAATACCTTCCCACTTATCTTTATACTTCTCCTGCAGTTCTCTCTGCATATCGAGCATCTCGTTTATGCCAAAATCTGCCATTGTCCGTCTCCTCCGAATCCCCTTTAATTATCCCGCTTTAATACTATTGCTTCTCCGTTTCTATAGTTCACACGTTTCTTTACTGCTTTGAAGCCTTCTTTTTCCAGCTCACTTATCAGTGTGTGCATGAAGAAACCATGTGTGACTATGGCGCAATCTACATTTAGATCTCTAATTGAATCCGCGAATCGTCTGGCTCTTATAGTTGTCTGCGCTTTACTTTCAGGCTGTCTCTTGCTTCCGGTCAGCCACTGCAGCCTTCCCAGAGCATTCCAAAACCAAAGCGGCATTTTCCTTGCTGTGTCAAAGCCTGAACGAAGTGGAACCTCATTTAACATAGATGTTCTCTTGAAATCCACATCTCCGAATATCTTCTTGGCGGTTTGCAGCGTCCTATCCAAAGTGCTTATATAAATGGTTTGAACATCGTAAGCTTCCGCTCCTACAGATGATGTGTCAACCGGAGCCAGGTCATATAACGCACATTGCTTGTCAAACTCTGCAGATGTGCACTTCTTTTTCCAATCATGAAGCACTTTTCCATGCCTTATCACAACGATTTTCATCTTATTGATACCGTCCAGTCATCTTCGTCAACAAGGTACTGGAACTCAGTAAGTTCCGGATTATTTATTACTTCCAGGAGTTCTTCCAAGTCATCAACGGTTGCAAGTTCTCCAAGCCTACTTATCTCTACCCATTCCATCTTACCTTCTGCTGAAGATATGACGTTCCCGGTAAAATCGCTTGTTTTAAATAGCAGCACAACATATCTGCCATTCTCATATTTACCATCTTTAAGCGGAAACTGCTTGATTCCTGCAAGCTTGGGATTCCTTATATTAAGACCTGTTTCTTCTTTCATCTCACGAATGACCGCGTCTACAAAAGATTCACCCTGTTCCACATGTCCCCCGGGAAGAGTATAGCCTTTCCAATCCTCTTTAACTCTATTCTGGAGCAGCACTTTGTCTCCATCCGAAATGAGGCAAAGAACCGTCAATTCTGCTGTTTCTGTCCTGCCCATCCATACCTCTCAACATCTATCTTTATCATTCTTTTTAGTAAGTATAGCAACTGCCTGTTCAACATCCATCTCTGTAAGTCCAACCTCAGCATCTGTCTTTACCTGATGATCCGCAATCTCACTGTTATGCAGCTCTAGATCATCAAGTACTACCCAATTCTCAGATGGATTCTCTTTTAACCACAGCAGAATCTCATCAGCCTTAACAAGACTGAATTTCTTAGCCTTTCTAATTTCTTCCGTAGTCAAGTCAGGTGTAACTCCTGCAAGCTGAATACCCTCATTCTTCATGGCATCGGCAAAAAACTCTGCTTCCGGCCTGAGCGGTTTCATAGCTTTATCAAACCAGAATCTCCAGCCTGAATGAAGGATAACCTTAGCCTCAGTTCTTTTCACAAGGCTTCCAAAAAGCTTTACAGCCTCCAGATCAACATATTTTCCTTCACTGATTTCACGCTGGTGCTCGTTATCCCAGAACTTTGAATTAAGTACTCCATCTATATCCAAAAATATCACACTGCCCATAATTATCCTGCCTGTCTAAATTAGTGATATGTCATTTAAGCTTTAACACTGCGATTAGCTCGTCTCCATCCTTGTCCCCGGTCTCGGTAAATCCAAATGACTCGTAGAGCGCTTTTGCCACCTTATTTTCCGGTTCATAGGAAAGCCAGCAGTATTCTGCCTCACCACATAGTAGTATAGGCCTCAATAATACTGACATCATTTGCAGCCACAAACTCTCGCTGATTGTCCTCAACTGTGAGTTTTAATATATCCCATACATTGTTTGCATTTACTTTTTCTAATCTTAGCATTGTTAATCCTCAAATATTGAATAGTCCCTCTCAAAAAGGACTTCTAACATCTGCTTCTTAAGCAGTTCTTTATCCACACTTCCTATCAGGTACTTCTTGCGATACATCTTGCTCTTGTCAGAGTACTTGTATAGTCCATTCTGTTCCTGAAGGACAGCAAGTTCTCTTTTCCATAAAAGTCCCATCTGATTATTCAGCTTCACTTTTGGGCTGCGCTGGGACGAACGCATCTCATAGCAATCAAGCTTACCACCATCATCTTCAACAGTAATGATTCCCCAATGATCCGGAACATGTTCCTTTATATGCCCTGCATGACTGCTACCCACAACAGCATAGTTGTAGTCAAAAAACCTGTCGTAGTCCCTGACCTGCCTTGAAAGCCTTTCATAGGTATCGGCATCACTCTTGATCTCTATGCCATACAGTCCCTGCTCGGTCACCATGACTATATCCGCTCTTGATTTTCCCATAGTCAGCTCCTCAAAGAA
>JAEEGL016406436.1_pt1 | contig 11172 bp, 10 predicted proteins | sample 9134231 | NCBI WGS metagenome assembly JAEEGL01 (sample SAMN16246548, study PRJNA631951) | gut metagenome | biome: gut microbiome; feature: rumen; material: fiber-attached | host: Bos | place: Iran: Karaj | collected 2018-10
AAGAAGGCGGCCGTCATACTCCGTTCTTCAACAACTATCGTCCGCAGTTCTACTTCAGAACCACCGACGTTACCGGCATCATCTCCCTGCCCGAGGGCGTTGAGATGTGCATGCCCGGCGACAACATCGACATGAACGTTGAGCTGATCACCCCGATCGCCATCGAGAACGGCCTTCGCTTCGCTATCCGCGAGGGCGGCCGTACCGTCGGCTCCGGCGTCGTTATCGCCATCAGCGAGGACTGATCCTCAAATAACCCACACCATCAAGGGGCTGCCCCATTCCGGAGCAGCCCCTTCGGTTGTCATTGCTCCCCGTGCGCGCATAGAATGGGCCGGAGGTGGTCCCATGGCGATCATCACGGCTGTGCTGATGCTGATTGCGTTTTTTGCCGCGGAATGGTTCGTGCACGCCGCGCTTGTCACACCGCTGCCAAAGAGTGTCCGGTGTGTGTTTCCCCTGGATGACGGCAGCGAGCAGGAGCTGGAGGCCTGCGTGCGCGGTTTCCGGTTTCTGAAAAAGCACGGACTGATCCGGGGCGAGCTGATCCTGGAAATGGGCGAGGCGTCGGAGCATACCCGCCGGGCCGCCCTGATCCTGGCCCGCAGGGGAGATATTACGATCACAGAGAAAGAGGAGTAACCATGGAACAGGAGCTGGAGCTGCTTGCCGGCACGGTATGCGCCGTCATCTTTCAGAATACCGAGAACGGCTATACGGTCATGAAGCTGGACAGTGAGACCGAAGGCGTGGTCACCGTGGTGGGCGTCATCCCTCTGGTGCGCGCCGGTGAACGGCTTCTGATCTCCGGCAAATGGCAGTCCCACGCCCAGTACGGCCGGCAGTTCAGCGCGGAATTCCTGGAGCGTCTCATGCCCGAGACGGCCCAGCAGATCCTGGCCTATCTGTCCTCCCGCACTGTCCGGGGGATCGGCCCCAAAACAGCGCAGAAAATCGTCGCGCGCTTCGGCGAAGCGTCTCTTGAAATCCTGGAGCACCAGCCGGAGCGCCTGCTGGAAATCCCCGGGATCTCGCCGAAAAAGGCGCAGGAGATGAATGAATCCTTTGTCCGCCAGGCGGGGGTGCGCAGACTCATCGAGTTTTTGTCCACCCACGGTCTGCGGGCGCAGCTGGCCATGCGGCTGTACCGTGTCTTCGGCGAATACGCCGTGGACGCCATCGTTGACAATCCCTATCTTCTGACGGATGAGCCCTTCGGCGCCGGCTTTGCCGAGACGGACGCCTTTGCCCTGGAGCTGGGCGTCGAGGCGGACGACAGCCGCCGCGTGGAGGCGGGGGCCATGTTCGAGCTGAGCCACAATTTGGGCAACGGTCACGTCTTCCTGCCCGCGGACAAGCTCGTTGACGCCACGGCCAGGATGCTGGGTGTGGCGGAGAGCGAAGCTGCCGCCGCCATTGACCGGCTGCATGACCGGGGAAATCTCGTGCGCACGTCCCTGAGAAATCTGGACGTGTGCTATTTGACGGAATATTACGAGGCGGAGACGGAGGTCGCCCGGCGCCTGACGGCCATGGCCGATCGCCGGTGCAGGCCGGTCCGCACGTTGGAAAAAACCATTGCGGCAGTGGAGCGCAGCCTCTCCATCACCTATGCCGAGCAGCAGCGGCAGGCCATCGCCGCGGCTGCAGCCCACCGGGTGCTGCTGCTGACCGGCGGCCCCGGCACCGGCAAGACCACCACCCTGGCGGGCATCCTGGCGCTTTATGACGAGCTGGGGGAAAAGACCCTGCTCACCGCGCCCACGGGACGGGCAGCCAAACGGATCTCTGAGCTCACCGGCCGTCCCGCCGCCACGATCCACCGGCTCCTGGAGGCCCAGATCCAGCCGGAAACCGGCCGCATGGCCTTTACCCATGACGAATCCGACCCCCTGGAATGCGACGCCCTCATCGTGGACGAGACTTCCATGGTCGATCTTCTGCTGATGCGCAGCCTTCTGCGTGCGCTGCCGGAGGAATGTACATTGATCCTGGTGGGCGACCCGGACCAGCTCCCCTCCGTGGGGGCGGGCAACGTGTTCTCCGACCTGATCCGCAGCGGCGCCATTGAGACGGTGCGTCTGACGGAGGTGTTCCGTCAGGCGAGGCAAAGCCTCATCGTCATGAATGCCCACGCGGTCAACCGGGGCGAATACCCGGTGCTGGACGCCAGGGACCGGGATTTTTTCTTCATCCGCCGACAGGCCGGACAGAGTCTGGTGCAGACGGTCTGCGAGCTGTGCGGCACCCGCCTGCCCCGGAACATGGGCATCGCGCCCGGCGATATCCAGGTGCTTTCCCCCACCCGAAAGGGGATCGCCGGCACCGGAAACCTCAATCTGGCGCTGCAGGCGGTGCTTAATCCGCCGCTGCCGGGGAAAAAGGAAAAAAAATATGGCGATTTTTGCTTCCGCGAGGGCGATCGGGTGATGCAAATTCGCAACAACTATGATATAATATGGAAACGGGTCGGCGCGCAGGAAGCGGGCGCCGGGATCTTCAACGGAGATATCGGCACCGTCACCGCCATCGACCATGCGCTGGAGCAGATGACCGTGGTCTTCGACGACCGGGAGGCCGTCTACGACTTTGATATGCTCAGCGAGCTGGAGTGCGCCTATGCCATGACGGTGCACAAATCTCAGGGCAGCGAGTACCGGGCGGTGATCCTGTGCGCGACGCAGGGTTCGCCCTATCTTCTGACCCGCAGCATCCTGTATACGGCCATTACCCGGGCCAGAGAACTGCTGATCATCGTCGGAAACGAGGAGGTCATTGCCGCCATGACCCAGAACGACCGAAAAACCCGCCGCTACAGCGGCCTCAAGCTGCGGCTCGAGGGACTTGCGTGATGCGCTCCCGGCTGCTGGAGCTCATTTACCCGCGCAAATGCGTGTTCTGCATGCGCCTTTTGGCGCGGGAGGAGACGGATCTGTGCACGCAGTGCCGGACCCGGCTGCCATACTGTGCGGGGAAGCAGAGAAGCATCCCCTACAGCGCAGGAAGCGCGGCGGTGTTCTATTATGAGGGCGACGTCCGCGAGGCCGTGCTGCGCTACAAGTTCGGCGGACAGATGCAGTACGCCCATGCCTTCGGCCGGCTGGTCGCCATGCAGGTGCGTGAGCATCTGCCGGAATTTGACCTGATCTGTCATGTGCCCGTGAGCCGTGCCAGACGCCGCGAGCGGGGCTACGACCAGGCCGAATGCCTGGCCGGGGCGGTTGGAGCAGAGCTGGGAATGCGGCCCCGGCGCATTTTGATAAAAAAACGAAATAACCCCGCGCAGTCCGGCATCCCCACGCCGGAGCAGCGCCGCGCCAATGTGCTCGGCGTCTATGAGGTCCGGGATCACGCGGCTGTGCAGGGAAAGAAAATCCTATTGATCGACGATGTGACGACGACCGGCGCGACCCTTTCAGAATGCTGCCGGACGCTGCTGGACGCCGGTGCGGCGCAGATCTTCTGCGCGGTGCTGGCGCAGGCCCATCGGAATGAGGAGCAGGTGAGAACATGATATTTTTTTCCAGAGATCTGGGCGTCGACCTTGGCACGTCCAATGTGCTGATTTATCAGGAAGGCAAGGGCATCGTGCTGCGCGAGCCGTCCGTCGTGGCGGTGGACAAGCTGACGGGCAAGGTGCTGCAGGTCGGCTCGGACGCCCGCAATATGCTGGGCAGGACCCCGGGCAATGTGGTGGCCATGCGGCCTCTGCGGGAGGGGATCATTTCCGACTACGAGATGACCGAGAAGATGCTTGCCGAATTCTTCCGCAAGATCATGCGCTATTCCGTGCTCAGGCCCCGTGTGATCGTCAGCGTTCCCAGCGGCGTCAGCGGCGTGGAGGAGCGGGCAGTCATCCAGTCCGCCATGGAGGCGGGCGCACGCCGGGTATACCTGATTGAGGAGCCTCTGGCGGCTGCCCTGGGCGCACACCTGGACATCACCGGCCCCGAAGGACACATGATCGTGGACATCGGCGGCGGAACGACGGATATCGCCGTACTGACCCTCAACGGCGTGGCGGTGTCCTCCTCCATCAAAACCGCCGGCGACACCTTTGACGATCTGATCGTGCGCTATTTCCGCCGCAAGCATGGGGCGGTCATCGGCGCGAATACCGCCGAGGAAGTCAAGATGAGCGTGGGCTGCGTGATGGAGCGCCCGGAGGATCCGGAGATGCTGGTTCGCGGCCGCGATCTCAAGACGGGCCTGTTCAAGGACGTGGCCGTCCGTTCGTCGGAGCTGCTGGATGTGCTTCGCCGTCCGGCCAAGGCCATCGCCGACGAGGTCCTGGCGGTGCTGGAGCAGACCACGCCGGAGCTCGTGGCGGATATATCCCGCAACGGCATCGTTCTTGCAGGCGGCGGCTGCCAGATCTGGGGCATGGATCGTTTCCTCGAGGAGCGCACCGAGAGCCGCTGCACCATCGCCGACGATCCGGATTCCTGCGTCGCATACGGCTGCGGCAAGAGCCTGGAATGGCTCAGCCACATCCAGGAGGGCCCCATCAACATCGCCCGACGCAGGCTCTTAAAAGAGTGAAAAAAACCGCGGCTGCAGATGCAGCCGCGGCTTTTTTTGAGAAAAGAAGAAAATGAGAAACAAGAAAAGGAGGCGCAGGATCACTTTCATCCTGCGCCTTTATCATAAAAAATGCCTTTGAATAATCTGTGACGCAGAAGAAAACAAATTGAGAATTGTTTTTGAATCATTTGTAAAGATTCGTCAACGCTCCTCTTCCGCATCCGGCAGGACGATATCCACGGAGCTTTCATAAAGCAGGGGACGAAGCGTGCCGTAATTATCGAAGCGGGTGTCGCGGGAATCCGACAGGAAGACGACCTGCGTTGTGGTATTGTTGACTGTGTTTGACAAGGAAGCAATCATCTTGTCCACATTGGCGCCGGAGACGTCCGGCACATAGAGCCGGCCGGCGGAGGCATCCACCGGGAAGGCGGTGTCGGCGGTGCAGAAAGAGATGGTGAGATTGCTGCCGGTAAAGGCGTTCTGCACCTCTTTGGCCGCGTCGGCGATCAGCTCCGAGCGGGTCAGATTGGAAGTGTAGACAATGGTGCCGCTGGTGGGGAAATAGAAGTCGTTGAACACGACCTCCTGGAATCCCAGGGAGGAGAGTTCCTTGCAGATCTGCTCCTGATAGGACAGCACCGTGGGTTTTTCCGGGCTGAGCCAATTGTTCTCGTTTTCGTCGGCCCAAAGCTCCCTGGAGCCGCCGCTTTCGTTCCAGAGGGCAAGATCCGGATGGCTCTTGACAAAACTGGTATCGGCAAAGGCGGGGATGCGGGCGATCATGGGATAGCCGTTGCGCTTGAGGAAATCGATCAGCTCATCCAAAGCGTCGGTGTTGGCCTTTTTCATGCCTGTGATTTCAGTGTTGTAATAAAAGTTTCCGTTGTCGTCCTTCACGTCGATCATCACGGCGTTGGTATTGTCCAGGGCGCGGACGGTTTCCAGGACCAGATCGGGATTGGAGCGCAGCATATCGACGGTGATATATACGCCCTTGAGCTGCTTGAGCTTGCCGTCGGCGGTCTGCTCATCGTCCTTGATTTCGATCTCCACATGGCCCGGCTTTTTATGGGGCTCGGGGTCCTCGGTTTCATCGTTCACGGGGATATCCAGGGTGGAATGGTCAAAATCCAGCTTTACGCCCTCGGAGGTGTAGACCACGTAGCGCTGCATATAGATCAGGAAGAAGATCATCAGCACAGCCAGGACCAGCGCACAGATGCCGATCCATTTGCCCAGGCGTTTGAGCCGGAGCCTGTGCCGGTAAGATAGTTTTCGCATGACTACAGCCTCCTTCGGTCATGCCGGATGGGCGGTGACGGCACACCAGTCGTCGAGGGTCTGCACATGGGAGATCCGCAGGCCGGCGGCCTCGATGGCGGCCTGCACCTCGGCCAGCCGGGTGTTCAGGATGCCGGAGCAGATGAATACGCCGTCCCGGCGCACCAGCTTCGGCACAACGGCGCTCAGAGGGATGATGACGTCGGCCACAATATTGGCCAGCACCACGTCCCAGGGCTCCGCGCACAGCTCGGCCATGAGCGCTTCATCGGTAAGGACGTTGCCGGCACGGGAGGTAAAGCGGTCGGGGCCCAAGCCGTTGATGGCGGCATTCTCCCGGGCCACGTCCGCGGCCATGGGATCGACGTCCACGCCGAAGGCACGGTCCGCGCCGAGCAGGAGCGCCGCAATGGACAGGATCCCGCTGCCGCTGCCCAGATCCAGCACGCGTTCGCCGCCGCGGATATGCCGCTCCAGGGCGCTCAGGCACATCTGGGTGGAGGCATGGGCGCCGGTGCCGAAGCTCATGCCGGGATCGAGCATGACACGGATGCGGTCCTCATAACCCTCGGGCTGCATCCATTCCGGCACCACCAGCAGACGGTCTCCCACGGGGATGGGGCGATAATACTGCTTCCAGCTGTTCTCCCAGTCCTCGTCGCGTACGCGGCGGCAGGAAAGCTCCAGGGAACCGGGATCCAGCGCGGCAAGCCGCTCGCGCATGGCGCAGAGCTCGGCGCGGAGCGCGTTTACCTGCGCCTCGGCGGCAGGACCGTCCTCCAGATAGATGCGGATGCGGCTCACGCCCTGCATGGAGCGGGCCAGCGCCTCGTCCACATAATCCCAGTATTGACGGTTCTCCTCAAGAAAGGCCTGGAAATCCGATTCATCGTCCAGAATGAAGCGATCATACCCCAGCATTGTTAAATTGGCAGCCACCAGGTCGATGACCTGGGGCGTGGTTTGAACGGTCAGCTCCAGCCACTGCATAGCGTGCCTCCAAAGTATGGTTTCACTATAGTTTACATGAACCGCGGTCGAAACTCAAGATTTTTTTCACGGGGGCTTTTTATTTTTTGCGTCTCGGTGTATAATAAAGGCTGCAAATTTGACATTTGCGTCGAATTCTATGAAATGACCGCCGTTTTCGGCGATGGAAAGGGACTGCCCATGGAACCCAGGATCGAACTGCTGCCCGGCGTCTGTCTGCGCGCCATTCATACCGATCGTTTCAAGACCGGATGTATGAATATCAATTTTGTCCGCCCGCTGACCGCACAGGAGGCGCCCATGGCGGCTCTGGCGCCCAGCGTGCTGCTGCGCGGCACCCGCCGCCATCCCGACATCCGCAGCATCTCCGCCTTTCTGGACGAGCACTACGGCGCGTCCGTGGGCACGCTGACGCGAAAAAAGGGCGAGATCCTGACCACCGGTTTTTTTGCCGACTTCCCGGAGGAAGCGCTGCTGCCGGCCGGTGAGAAGGTGTTTAACCCCGTGGTGGATTTTCTGGGCGAGCTCCTGTTTGATCCGCGGCTTGCCGACGGCTCGTTCCTTCCCGACGTGTTTGAAGGGGAGAAGCGCAACCTGCTCGACACCATCGATTGGCGCCTGAACGACAAGCGCACCTACAGCGTCTACCGCATGATAAAAAACATGTGCAAAGACGAGGCTTACGGGGTGCCCCGGCTGGGGGAGCGGCCGGAGGCTGAGGCGATCACCCGGGACGCGCTCCTGGCCTGGTATCGCCGGATGCTGCGCCATTCCAGGATCGAACTGTTCTACATGGGCGCACGCCCCCGGGACGAGGTCGCGGAAGCCCTCAAGGCAATGCTCTCGCCCCTGGAGCGGGGAGAACTGGATCCTGTTGGCACCGAGGTCATTCGTTCTGCTGGGCCCCTGCGGCAGGTGGAGGATCGGCTGGATGTGCTCCAGGGAAAGCTTTGCATCGGCCTGCGCACCGGCATCACCGGAGACGACCCGGATTATCCGGCGCTGATGATGCTCAATGCGGTTTTCGGCGCGGGCACCACCAGCAAGCTCTTCCTCAATGTGCGCGAAAAACTGTCGCTGTGCTACTACGCCTCCTCGTCCATCGACCGTTTCAAGGGCCTGATGATCGTATCCTCCGGCATTGAGACCAGCAACTTCGAGCGCACGAAGGCGGAGATCTTCCGCCAGCTGGACGCCTGCATCCGGGGCGATATCTCCGAAGAGGAGCTGGAGAACGCCCGCCGTGCCATCCTCAGCGCTCTGCGCGCCGGCCTGGATTCGCCGAGCCGCATGGACGAGTATTCCCTCGGCTGCGCCCTCGCAGGGCACGATGTGAGCATTGAGTCGCTGATGGCGTCGATCCGCGCCGTCACCAAGGACGAGGTGTGCGCCGCGGCGAAGAAGCTGAGCGTCGATACGATCTATTTCCTGAAGGGGGCGACACAATGAAACCCATCGAATACCAGCGTCTGGGCGAAAAAATGTACCGCGAACGGCTGGACAACGGTCTGCGGATCTGTGTGATCCCCAAGCCGGGGTTTGCACGGAAATATGCCTTTTTCGCTGTGAATTACGGCTCCATCGACACCGCATTCACCCTGGACGGCAGAAAAATGCGGACCCCCGACGGCGTGGCCCACTATCTGGAGCACAAGACCTTCGATACCGAGCGCGGCAACGCGCTGCAGATGTTCGCAGAGCGCGGGGCCAGCCCCAACGCTTTCACCAGCTATTCCATGACAGCCTATTATTTTGACTGCACCGAGGGATTTGAGGACAATCTGCGCCTGCTGCTGGATTTCGTTTCCACCCCCTGCTACACCGAGGAAAGCGTGGAAAAGGAGCGGGGCATCATCGAGCAGGAGATCCGGATCTATGAGGACAGCGCCGAATCCCGGGTTTATGAGAACCTCTTTGCCTGCCTCTATTCCGCCCACCCGATCCGGGTCCCCATTGCCGGGACCGTGGAAAGCATCCGGGAAATCACCGCGGAAACCCTGAACGAATGCCACCGGGCATTCTACGCACTGCCAAACATGATGCTTTGCGTGGTGGGAGACGTGGACCCGGAGACGGTGAAAACCATTGCCGCCGCCCTGCCTGCCGGAGCCCCGAGCGTCGGCGACAGGGACTATGGCCCTGCCGAAGCGCCGACGCCGGACCGGGCCCGGATCGAGACCGCCATGGAGATCGCCATGCCCACCTTTGCCGTGGGCTTCAAGGGCCGTCCCGCGGCGCCCGGCGCCGAGACCATGCGCCGGGAATTCATCGGCGAGTTGGCGGCGGAGGTGCTGATGGGGGAGGCTTCGGAGCTTTATCAGCGGCTCTACGAGCGGGGGCTCATCGACTCCGGCTTCTCCTGCGGCTATGAGGGCCTGCCCGGCGCGGCCATGCTCACCGCCGGCGGCGACAGCCGCGATCCCGACGCCGTTTGCGCGGCCATACTGGAAGAGGCGCAGCGTATCTGCCGCGAGGGCGTGGATGAGGCGCTGTTCTCCCGGCTGAAAAAGTCCGGCCTGGGCCGCCGCCTGCGGGATCTGGACAGCTTTGAATCCATTTGCTACCGTCAGTGCGCCTACGCCTTTGAGGGCTGCGACTACTATTCCTTCCCGGAGGTCTTTGAGTCCATCAGCCCCGGCGACGTGCTGGAGTTTCTGCGCGAGAGTGTCCGGAAGGACCAAATGGCGGTTTCCGTCATCTATCCGAAAGGAGAAACGGCATGATTTTATCAAGAATTACATTCCCGGGCGTCGGCATCTCCGTCGATCCGCCTTCCGTAGCCTTTTCCGTCGGCAAGCTGACGGTCTACTGGTACGGCATCATCCTGGCCGCGGGCTTTTTGCTGGGCGTCCTCTACTGCCTGAAGCGCTCCAAGGAGTTCGGCATCACCGAGGATGAGATCCTCGACGGCCTGTTCGTCGTCGCTCCCGTCGCCATCATCTGCGCACGGATCTACTACTGCGTGTTCAATTGGAGCGAGTACGCCGCCGATCCCATCTCCTGCCTGAAGATCTGGGAGGGAGGCATCGCCATCTACGGCAGCCTGATCGGCGCGGTGCTCATGACGATCGTTTACACCCGCTGGAAGAAGATCCCCCTCAGGCCGGTTCTGGATCTGGTGAGCATGGGCTTCGTGATCGGCCAGTTCATCGGCCGCTGGGGCAATTTCATCAACCGCGAGGCCTACGGCGCTGTCACCGACAGCTTCCTGCGCATGGGCCTGGAGGACGCCGCCGGCAACGTGACTTACTATCATCCCACATTTTTGTACGAATCGCTGTGGAATTTCGTGGGCTTCCTGTTCCTGCACTTTTACATCAAACGCCGGAAATACGACGGGCAGATCTTTACCATGTACATCGCCTGGTACGGCCTGGGCAGGGCGTTCATCGAGGGCCTGCGCACGGACAGCCTGTATCTGTTCCATACCGGCATCCGGGTCAGCCAGCTTCTTGCGGCGGTTTCCTGCTTGATCGCTGCCGCCGTGCTGATCTACCGGCTCAGCAAAAAGCCGGATCCCGCGGATCTGTACGTGCATCAGAAGGCGAAAGCAGTCGAAGGACAAGAAAAAGATACGAAAAATTAAGGAAAAGTTCACAGACCGGACACGCATTCCCTACCAATTTGTTTTTGACCGTGGTATAATTGCCGCAGAAGGACAAAATTGCCGCCGTGCGGCACAGTGGAAAGGAGTAAACGAACATGGCATTTTCCGATAATTTTGAAACCATCAGAGGCTTTGCTGCCAACGCCGCGCAGTCTGCTGCCGGCAAGACCAAGAAGTTCGCCGCCATTGCCAAGGCCAACTTCAACATCCTCGCGGAGGAGGAAAAGGTGAAGAAGGCACAGCTTGAGCTGGGCAAGGTCTACTACAAGAATTTCATCTCCGGCGAGGACACCGACCTGGCCGAATGCCTGCCCCTGTGTGAGAAGATCACCGAGTCTCTCAAGCTCATCGAGAGCCTGAAGGCCGAGATCGAGCAGGCCAGAGGCGGCGCTGCGCCCGAAGCCCCCGTCCAGGATGACTTCAACATCGAGGAAGTCCCCGCGGAGGAGGCCCCCGCCGAGGAGCCCGTGATCCCCGAGATCGTCGTCGTGGAAGACGAGACCCCCGAAGCGCCGGAAGAGAGCGCTGAATAATTCATCGGACCACAGCAGGCCCGCTGCAAACGATTCGTTTTGCAGCGGGCTTTTTTTGCGGAATTGAGGCGAATGCGCGGCGGGGGCACTGCACAGCATCAACAAAACCGGACATTCGAATTTGTAAAATATGTTTATTTTTCGGTGAAACCTCCCGGGGCACTTGATAACAAATCGAAGGGATTGTAGACTGGCGATAGAAGCAACGCAGAGAAAAATACCTACCCGGACGGC
>JAEEGL010275323.1_pt1 | contig 11171 bp, 11 predicted proteins | sample 9134231 | NCBI WGS metagenome assembly JAEEGL01 (sample SAMN16246548, study PRJNA631951) | gut metagenome | biome: gut microbiome; feature: rumen; material: fiber-attached | host: Bos | place: Iran: Karaj | collected 2018-10
ACGGGGTTGCCGCCGAAGGTGGAGGCGTGCTTGCCGGGGGAGAAGGTGTCGGAGAGGGCGGGGCTGGCGACGGCCGCGCCGATGGGCAGGCCGTTGGCCAGGGCCTTCGCGATGGAAATGCCGTCGGGCTCGATGCCGTAGTGCTGGTAGGCGAACCATTTGCCGGTGCGGCCGATGCCGGCTTGGACTTCGTCGAAGAAGAGCAGGACGCCTTCGCGGGTGCAGAGGTCGCGGAGGCCGGTCAGAAACGCGGGGTCGGCGGGCAGGATGCCACCTTCGCCTTGCACGGCCTCGAGGAGGACGGCGGCGGTGCGGGGCGTGATGGCGGCGCGGACGGAGTCGAGGTCGTTGAAGTCGGCGTAGACGAAGCCGGGGACGAGGGGCTCGAAGCCGTGCTGGTACTTGGTCTGGCCCGTGGCGGTCATCGTGGCCAGGGTGCGCCCGTGGAAGGAGTTGCGCATGGTGATGATCTCGTAGCGGCCGGACGCGGAGCCGTGAAGGCGCGCCAGCTTGATCAGCGCTTCGTTGGCCTCGGCCCCGGAATTGCAGAAGAACACCTTGCCGCCCAGCGAGAGCTCGGAAAGACGGCGCGCGAGGCGGGGCGCGTTTTCCGTGAAGTAGAGGTTGGAGGCGTGCGTCAGGCGGGCGGACTGCGCCGCGATGGCCGCGGTCACCTCGGGATGGGCGTGGCCGAGGGCGTTGACGGCGATCCCGGCGCTGAAGTCGAGGTACTCCTTGCCTTCGGCGTCCCACACGCGGACGCCTTCGCCGCGGACGATGGAGATCGTCTGGGCGTAGGTGGGCATCACGTAGCGGGCGTAGAGGTCGCGGAGGGCTTGGGTGGTCAGGGGGGCGGTGGCGGTGGATGTGTTCATGGGGCGTGCGGGGGTGGTGGGGTTCTTCTTACAGGCGGTCGTTGATGATCTCGGTGCCGATGCCGCGGTCGGTGAAGAGCTCCAGCAGCAGCGAGTGGGGCAGGGCCGCGTTGATGATGTGCGTCTTGCGGACGCCGGCGTGCAGGGCCTTGAGCGCCCCGTTGATCTTGGGCAGCATCCCGCCGGAGATGATGCCGCGCTGGATGAGCCCATCGACGTCGGAGAGCTTGAGCGTCGAGATCAGGGACGCGGGATCGGCGGGGTCGGCGAGCAGCCCGGGGACGTCCGAAAGGAAGACGAGCTTGCGGGCGCGCAGGCGTTCGGCCAGGCCGGCGGCGGCGACGTCGGCGTTGATGTTGTAGAGGATCGACGGGTCGGTGCCGTCACTGGCCAGCGGCGTGATCACCGGGACGATGCCCGCCGCCAGAAAGGCGCGTACCGGCTCGATGTCGACATCCGTGACCTCCCCGACGAAGCCCCAGTCCAGCGGCTTGCCCGTCTCGGGGTCTGTCCCCATTCGCTTGCGCGCCGTCAGGATGTCCTCGCCGTGGATGGCGCGGGCCTTGCAGCCGAAGTCGTTGTTGAGGATCCGGACCAGCGACGGGTTGACCTCGCGGTTGAGCACCTGCTCGACGACCTCCATGGTGTGCGCGTCCGTGACCCGGAAGCCGTGGAGGAACGTCGCCTGCACCCCTTCCGCGAGCAGCTTGGCGTTGATCGCCTTGCCGCCGCCGTGGACCAGCACCGGACGCATGCCGACGCACCCCATGAACGCCACGTCATGCAGGATGTCCCGCACGACCTGCGGATTGTCCATGGCGCTGCCGCCGAACTTGACGATGACGGTTTCGCCCTGGAACCGCTGGATATGCGGCAGGGCCTCGATGAGGACGTCGGCCTTTTGGATGGTCTCTTTCATGGCGCGGCAAATGGTACCCCCCGCACACGCCGCTGGCAAGACTCCGAAAACACCATTTCCCCTCCCCTCAGGACCCTCCTCAAACCAGGTCTGTCCCTCTTTGCGTCCTCTTTGCTCTCCCGCACCCCGGGGCCCTCAAACCGGGTCTGTCCCTCTTTGCTTTCCTCTTTGCTTGTCCCCAGGCACCCCAAGGAGGTCTGTCCCTCTTTGGCCCTCAAACCGGGTCTGTCCCTCTTTGGACGAAAGGGAAATAAGGGTTGCAGGCGTCTGGGGCCTGGAGTAGAGTGGCGACGGAGGATTTGATTTGTATCTGGGCGAAAAACTGAAGGAAACAGGGCTTGCGGTGTTGCCGATTTCGGCGATGGTGCTGGCGTTGGGGTGGGGCGTGGCGGATTTTTCGGCGTCGCTGGCGGGGTGGTTTGTGGTGGGCTCGGTGTTGGTGGTGGCGGGGCTGGCGCTGTTCCTGATGGGGGTGGATCTGGGGGTGAGTCGCGTGGGCGAACGCTGCGGCGCGGCCCTGACGGAACGCAAGAGCCTTGCAGTGATGCTGGGCGTGGCCTTCGCCATCGGTCTGGTGGTGACGGTGGCGGAACCGGACATCCAGGTGTTCGGCGATCAGGTGCACGTGGCTTTCGCGGGCGCGGAGAAACGTCTGGTGGTAGGGTCGATCGCATCGGGGGTGGCTCTGTTCCTGACGTTGGGGGTGTTCCGGATGGTTTCGCGGATACCCCTGAAATGGGCGCTGGGCTTCGGCTACGCGCTGGTTCTGGGGTTGCTGGCCCTGGCGCCGCGGGCCTTCGTGGGCGTTGCGTTCGATTCGGGGGGGGCGACGACAGGGCCGATGACGGTGCCGTTCATCATGGCGCTGGGCATCGGTGTGGCCGCGGTTCGCGGCGGCCGCGGCGGGGGATTCGGCCTGACGGGTATCGCCTCGGTGGGACCGGTGGCCGCCATGCTGGCCATGGCGGTCCTGGCGCCGTCCGTGGCATCTCCCGGGAGCGGCGGCGCGGATGCGGAAACGGCGCGGGTGGGGCTGGGCGGCGGCGCGCTGGGCGAAGTGGCGCACGAGGTGATGGCGTCGGCCCTGCCGCTCTACGCGCTGTCGGCGGTGCTGCAGGCGTTTTTGCTGAAGATGACACGCCGCCAGTTCCTGCGTGCGACGGTGGGGTTCGCGCTGGCGGCCCTGGGACTGTTCGTGTTTCTGGCGGGCGTGCGTTGCGGGTTCATGGAAGCGGGGCGCGAGGTCGGGCTGGCGCTGGGGGCCCGCATGGCCGACGGCTGGGGATGGCGCGCTGCGACGCTTGCGGTGGCGTTGTTCACAGGCGCGGTGGTGGTGTGCGCGGAACCGGCGGTGTGGGTGCTGGGCGAACAGGTGGAGCAGGCATCCGGCGGCATGGTGCGCCGGCGCGCGCTGCTTGCGTTTTTGGCGGCAGCCACGGGCGTTGCCGTGTCGCTGGCCGTGGTGCGGGCGAGCGAGGGGTTCGCGCTGCCATGGCTGCTGGTGCCGGGGTATTTGCTGGCTCTGGGGTTGATGCGCTTCAGCCCCGAGACGTTCACCGGGATGGCGTTCGATTCGGGCGGCGTGGCCTCCGGGCCCCTCACGACGGCCTTCGTGCTGCCCCTGACGCTCGGCGTGGCGGAAGGATGCGGCCGCCATGACGATGCCTTTGGTGTCATCGCCCTCGTCGCCATGATGCCCCTCGTCGCCATCCAGGCCATGGGCATCGCCATGGAAGCCAAACGACGTCGCGCCGACGCCGGCCAAACTACCGGAGGAACCCCCTCATGACCGCCTGGAAACTCCTGACATCCATCGTGCCGCGCGGCAACGGCGAGTCCGTGGCCGACGCCGCCATCCGCGCCGGTGCCGGCGGCGGCACTCTCTTCCTCGGCTCCGGCACCGCCCCCAACGCCATCTTGCAATTCCTCGGCCTTGGCGAAAGCGCCAAGGACATCGTCCTCACCGTCGTGCCTGAAAGCAATGTGGACGCCGCGCTTGCCGCCATCGCCGACGCCGCCCGCGAAACCCGCGCCCGCGGCATCGCCTTTGCAACGCCCGTCGCCGCCTTTGTCCGTAGCGGCGACCCCGCCCAACCCCAATGGAGCCCCACCATGAACGAATCCGCAGAAAGCACCGCCGTCGTTGCCATCCTCAACCGCGATTACGCCGACGACGCCCTCGCCGCCGCCCGCAAGGCCGGCGCGACGGGCGGAACCGTTCTCCAGGCGCGCGGCACCGCCAAGGAAGACGACGCCGCATTCTTCGGCGTAAAACTCGTTCCCGAGAAGGACGTCCTCGTCATTCTCGCTTCGCGCGCGACGGCTCCGGCCATCCTGGATGCCATCCGCACCGCCCCCTGCTTTGCCGAAAAAGGCAGCGGCATCGTCTTCGCGGTCGAGGCGATCGGGGTCACGCCCCTGGGAGGAGAACTCAACCGTTGATCCTAAAAGGCCGAACATCGATGGCTGTCGGAGGTCTGTCCCTCTTTTGGTTCTAGGGAAGAAGAAATAGTGCAAGAATCACTTGCGAAGAGGAATCCGGCTTATGACGAAAAGAATGGCGTTTGTGCTTTGTCTCGCGGTTGCAACAGTTTTGTCGACGGGGAGGGCCTTTTCCGGAGAGGCCAGTGACGCGGGCTGGACACAAGACCGACCGAGCGGCTCCCTGGCGTTCATGATGTCGCTCCGCGACACGTTTGAAATCACCCCTCGTCCGGGGTGGACGCTGGAACCGGGACGCTACCTGACGTTGCGCTTCGGCCAGGTGAAAATCCGCGACGCGAACGGGGCGTTTTCCCTGAAGTTGACATTTTTCTGCGACACGCCTGACTTGGCGAAGGCCGATTCCCCGGAGAAAATGGAGCGGTGGCTGGTCAGCAACTACGCGGAGGTCTACGAGGAGTCGCTCGAAAAGCAGACGCATGTGCCGCTCCGCGTGCAATCCTTCGCGCCGGGAGGGCGCTACGGGTGCCTCATCCGGTTGACGGACAAGCGCTTCGCCGACATTCCGCCTCCCCCGGGCGAGTGGAAGATGGCGACCTTCGGCATTGTACGCCTGAGCGCGGACAGCGCACTTGCCTTCGAATTGCTGACCAATTCCGCCGACGACTCCGCCTACGCCAGCCTGCTCGACTACATCGGTTCCTTCGTCCGGCCTGCGACCCGATAGGGGGCGGCCGGAACCCCGACTCCAGTGAACCGGAGGTCCCTCTTTGTGCCTCTTTGTGGCGTTGTGCTGAAAGCATCCATTTTGAAAGGGTGTTTCAGGCGGTTTCGCGGACGCCAAGGGGGGAGGCGAGGCCCAGGGCGAGAAATGCGTCGGGTTTGGGAGCCCGCCAGTGGTGAAGCCGATGCGGCAGGAGCGGAAGAATTTGCTCCAGAAATGCAGAGGTCCCTAACGCCCCGCCTCGCGAAAAGAATGGACAGCGTTTTTGCAGAAGGTCTTTCATCGGTGCTGGCGTCGCTGGCGGGGCTGATGTCGGATCGGCGCGGAGAGTCGCTGGTTGAGAGCCGATTCTGCCTTCGATGGCGTTGAGACAGGCTTTACGGGCATGTTTCCATGAGGTGGTTCCGAACAGGCGTTTGGCGAGAGCGACAAGTCCCGCACGGGCCGTGGCGTCGCCTTGGCAGGCCGCGCCGAAGCCCGTCCACGGCGAATTCTCCGCTGCGGCCACGATGCCCGCGCGAACAGAATTGGTATGGATGTACGCGGCGACGGACATCAGCGCGCCATCGGAACCTTCCAGAAGCACGCTTTGGAAGCGGCTGCCCCAGATCGTCCCGGCACCGGCGTTGTCATGGCGCCGGTTGTAGGCCTGGGTGTAGCGCTCCTTGAAGGTCTTGCAGAACTGGGAGAGATCAAACATCCTTGCTTTCAGGCGTGTTTTTTCCGCTTCCACCCGGTCAGCCCGCCCGGAACTGGCCCAGAGGGCCCAGATCGCGAACTGCGCATCCGTCCGCTCAGGTCCGTAAAGGGCGGCCATCCGGCGGCGCAGCTCGGTGTCATCAACAGTCCGCTTGGTCGGAACGCGGACGAGCAGATGGAAGTGATTGTCCATGAGGGCGTAGGTGTAGACTTCCACGCCGCAGAATGCCGCCGCCCGTCGGATGGTCTCAAGCAGGAACTTTTTCTCCTCATTGTCGATCCAGAACTCCCGTCGTACGATGCGGCTCATCACGTGGTAGAACCCTTCGCCGTCCAATTTGATTCTCGCCTGTCTCATGTCCGTATCTCCTCTCCTGCCGCTCAAACCGGGTCTGTCCCTGGTTGGGGGCTAAGGAAAGACTAACGGTGAACGGATATTCAGTCAAGAACAATTGTTCACAACTAGAACGAAAAGAGGGACAGACCTCGGATGGGGGGGGGGTGCGGGGGATTTGGGGTTGATAGGGGGCGGAGGGGTGGGTAGGATTTGCGCGGTTGAAATGAAAGGACATGGAATGAGAAAAATCTATCTGATTACCCTGTTGGTGGCGTCGGTGGCATTGCTGGGGGCGGGCTGCGCGGCGATGGATCCGAACAGCGGGCGGTATGACTCGTCGGAGCGGGCGGTTCGCAAGCACTTGGAACGGGAGGCCCGCGAGAAGGAAAAACTGCGGAAGGCGGTCGAGAAGAAGGAGGCCCGGGAGAGAGCGAATGCCGAAAAGGCGCGGAAGGCCGCCAGAAAGCAAAACTCAACCGCCAGATAAGGCGGCTTGCAAGTCTGAGCGGCTTTTGACGCCGCAGCAGCCCGGTCGGTATGGCCGGGCTTTTTGATGACAGGAATTATCGGGGCGCGGGCTGGAGTTGGGCGGAGGCGATGACGACGGCGATTCCGATCCATTGGAGGAGCGTCACGGGTTCGTGGAGCCAGAGCAGGCCCGTGATGGCGGCCACGGCGGGGGCGAAGTATTCGAGGAAGGCCAGGCGGTGGACGGGGAGGTATTTCTGCGCCGCGTTCCACCCCAGATAGGCCAGGGCCGCCGGGCCGAGGGCCAGAAAGACCACCAGCCCCCAGTGGGTTGCCGTGCGGGGCAGGGGAAACGGCCGGGGGCCCCACAGAAGATTCCACGCGAGGAATCCGAGCCCGCCGAACACGACGGTCCACGTGGTGAAGGGAATGCCACCCAGCCGGCGCGCGAGCGGACGGCCCCACGCGGTGTAGACGGCCCAGCAGAGGCCGGAGAGGAAGATGAAAAGGTCGCCTTTGGTCAGCCGTTCGAGTTGCAGGCCCTCAAGGGTCAGCGCGCGCAGGACGAGCAGCGTGCCGAGAAATCCCAGCAGAATCGAGAGCGTCAGGCGCATGGACGGCCATTTCCGCTCCAGGGGCAGCTCCAGCAGCAGGACGAGCAGCGGGACGTAAGCCTCGAGCAGCGAGGCGTTCACCGAGGAGACGGTCTTTTGCGCCGCGAACAGCAGTCCGCACATGGCGGTGGCCCCGACGAGTCCGGCCAGCGCCAGCATCAGCCAGTCGCGGCCGCTTCGCGGAAACATGGCGCGGACCCCCACGATGGCGCAGCCGAGCGGCAGCAGCGCGGCCCCGGCCAGCAGGTAGCGCAGCATTCCCAGGCCCGCCGCCGTCGTGCATCCGGACTGCATCAGAGCGGTCCCGGCCGGGAACATCACGCCCCAGAGCACGACCGCCAGGCCGCCCCACGCATAGCCCGCCCAGAGATGTCCGTGTTTCGTCTTCATGGCCGTCCGTCGCGCCTGCAGAAACATGTTTCCATTGTATGGAAACGTGTTTTGAGGTTCATGGCTGGTCCTTCGCCGGGTCGTGGGGCGCTGCGGAGGAGGCGGCGCCGCCGCTTTCGATCAGTCCGCGCCCTTCGCAGCGTTCGCAGGTGCTGGCCGAGCGGCCATTGGCGTTCAGTCGCATGCCCATTCCGCCGCACGCCGGGCAGAGCTGGTCCTGCGGCGACAGCCTCCGGAGCAGCCGCGAGCCGTGTCCCTGGCAGAGCGGGCACGTCATTTCGGCGCCGGTTTGCGGGTCGGCGGAGCGTCCCAGGCCCGCGCAGAGCTCGCACGCGACGATTTCGGTGCCAGGCGCGAGCGCAGGCGCCGTGCCGCCGCCGAGCCCCGCGCCGATGACAGGGAGGGTCGCGGGCGAGTGCGTAGGCTCGGCCGCGGTGGCCTTGCCGGCCTTGTCCTGCATGAAGTCGGTCAGCTTGAAGACCAGCGACGAGGAGACGTTCAGCGATTGGGTTTCGCGCACGTGCTTCATCCAGGCGGCCTGCGCGAAGAACAGCAGCGCGGCCACGATCATCAGAATCGCCCAGTACTTGCCCACCGCCGGGTTGCGCCGCCGCGCAAACGGCACGAAGGGGCGCATGGGCGAATGCGGCCGGGCGGGCGTCACCGGCGCAGAGCCCTGGCGAGCCTGGCCCGTCCTGCGAAGTCGCACAGGATTTGGATTTTGCTGTATTGGTGCGCCTGGCAAAGCACTGTCTCCGTTGCGGGGCCCTGGTCGTCACCGATTTCCATCCAAAGCTCCGCGCCGTTTCTTAGCACACGGGGGGCCTCGTGGGCAAGGCGGGAAATGAGTTCCATGCCGTTCGGACCGCCGACGAGGGCGCGTCGGGGCTCGAACGCGCGCACGGTGGGGGCCAGCCCGGCATAGGCCGCTTCGGAAATGTACGGGGGGTTGGCGGTCAGCACGTCGAGCGAGCTGTCGGCGAGTCCGGCGAGCAGATCGGCCTGCGCGAAAGCGACCGGGGCCCCCAGGCGGCGGGCGTTCTCGCGGGCCAGCGCCAGCGCGTCGGCGTCGATGTCCGAAGCCGTCACTTGCGCCCGCGCCACCCCGCGGGCCAGCGCGATGGCCACGCAGCCGCTGCCCGTGCAGACGTCATGGAGCCGCAGCGGCGCATCCGGCACCCCGGTCCACGGCTCCACGGCGCGATAGCTGGGGGCGATCTGGGGCTTGCCCGTCAGATGGCGGATCAGGGCGTCCGTCCACTCCTCGGTCTCGGGGCGCGGAATCAGCGCTCTTTTGTCCGTTTTTACCGTAAAATCACAGAAATCAGCCTCGCCCGCAACATACTGCGCCGGGGCCCCCGAGAGGAGCTCGGCCAGCATTTCCTCGCGTCGCGCGGCCACATCCGCCGATGCCGGAAGGGCCTGCCGCGCAACCGTGCCCACCACACCCGGACCGCACCCCAGCAGCGTACCGGCAACATAGCGCAGCTTTCCGGCGGCGTCATCCACGCCCGCTGTCGTCAGCTGCTCCTCCGCGCGCCGCAGCCAGTCAGACCAGCTTTCGGATGGGATATGCTCAGTCATCGTGCGTCCTCCGTCTGAGTATTACGGGCGGATTGCGCCGCGCGAGCCGCGGCAAAAACACGTTTCCATTGTATGGAACCATGTTTCGGAGGGCGCGGAAAACAGGTTTCCATTGTATGGAAAACGGTTTCATCGCGGTCACAGGGTCGGCAGACGCCCATCCCCGAGCAGTCGGACGAGCTTGTCCGCCGCCGTGGGCATGAAACGGAGGCGCGCCTCTGTCGCCAGCACATCCATTTTCACGTCGTGAGGTTCGGCGGGGAGCGCGTCTGCGACGAGCGATTCGCAGCAGACCCCGACGAGCAGCGCGTTCGCCTGCGCCGGGGCCAGCAGACGGTCGTAGATGCCGCCGCCATGGCCCAGGCGGTGCCCGTGGCGGTCGAAGGCCAGACCGGGAACGATCACGACTCGAAGCACATCCGGCGCCACGAGACCGGCCTCGGCGCGCGGTTGCAAGATTCCGTGCGGGCCCTGTTCCGTCACGGCCTCCTCGCCATCCTCGCGCCACGAGTACGTTCCGTCCGACTCCGCCCGGGGCGTCGCGACCTCCCAGCCGCTCTGATTCGCCGCCGCGAAAAGTCCGGCCGTTTCGACCTCGCCTGCGGTGGCCCGGTAGAGTCCGAGAGGGGAGGGGAGCGCCATCCAGTCTTCCGCCAGCAGGCGCCGCGCGATCTTCTCCGCTGCCCTCCGAAGTTGCTCCACGGCCAGCCCGGCGCGAACGGATTTCGCCCACGCCCGGGCTTGTGATTTTACGGTGAAAATAAGGGAATTATCCATAATTGCACACTCTTTGCCACGCCATCCGGTATTCTGCCGGGCCCGTACCGGTGTCCGCTTCTATTTCGCGTCCTGCTCCTCGCAGACCACGCCGTCGCGCATCCACAGACGGCGGTCGCAGCGGGCGGCTACGTCTTCGTTGTGCGTAACCATCACCAAGGTCAGCCGCTCCTGCTCGCGCAGGGCGAACAGGCAGGCCAGGACTTCGGCCCCCGTCGTCGAGTCCAGGTTGCCGGTCGGCTCGTCCGCCAGGAGCAGGCGCGGATGGTTCATCAGCGCCCGCGCGAGCGCCACGCGCTGCTGCTCGCCGCCGCTGAGCTCGTTCGGACGGTGCGTCATCCGCGCCGACAGCCCCACCTGCGCCAGCAGCTCCTCCGCCCGCGCCCGCAGCTTGGCGCCGCGCATCCACGCGCCAGGAACGTTCAGACCCGCCAGCACCACGTTTTCGAGGATATTCATCTCCGGGAGGAGGTGGTACGCCTGAAACACGAAGCCGATCTCGCGCGCACGGAGACGAGACCGCGCCCCTTCCCGCATCGTGGCCAGGTCTGTCCCCGCAAACAGCACGCGGCCGGCATCGGGGCGGTCCAGCCCGCCGAGCAGATGCAGCAGCGTGCTCTTGCCCGCGCCGCTCATGCCCGTGATCGCCAGCGATTCGCCCTCCGCAACCGACAGATTGACGCCCCGCAGAATCTCCAGCCGGCGCCGACCCGCCACATACGACTTTTGCAGACCTTCCGCCGCCAGCAGCACCCCGCCGCATGATTTTTCGGCCGCCGTCGGGGATTTTTCCGTGATCTTACTCATAGCGCAGCGCCTCAATCGGGTCCAGACGGCTCGCCCGCCAGGCCGGAATCACCGCCGCCAGCGTGCAGATGATCAGCACCGAAACCAGAACCGCCGCCAGGTCATGCCCTGTCGTCACGCTCGGCAGCTCCGCCAGATGGTAGAGCTCCTTCGGCAGCAGCGCCATTCCGCAGCGGTCGTTCAGGAAATGGAGCAGGTCATTGCGGTAGCGCAAGGCCAGCAGGCCCAGCCCCACGCCGAAACCCGCTCCGGCCACGCCGCTCACCCAGCCCTGCCAGAAAAATACCCGCATGATTGCGCCCGAGCCGAAGCCCAGCGCACGAAGAAGGCCGATTTCGCGCGTTTTCTGGACCGTGACCGTGATGAGCGTGTTCGTGATGCCAAACGCCGCCACGATCGTGATGAAGATCAGCAGGAAGAACATCATGTTCTTTTCCACGCGGACCGCCGCGAAGAGCTGCTGGTTCTGCTCCATCCACGTCGAACCCCAGACGCTCTGCTGCCGCCAGTAGCCCATCCCGTTCCCCATGTCGAC
>JAEEGL012337057.1_pt1 | contig 11171 bp, 10 predicted proteins | sample 9134231 | NCBI WGS metagenome assembly JAEEGL01 (sample SAMN16246548, study PRJNA631951) | gut metagenome | biome: gut microbiome; feature: rumen; material: fiber-attached | host: Bos | place: Iran: Karaj | collected 2018-10
CCCTGCAGCGGTAAATTATCATTTTCTTCATCTCCATAGTGGTGTTCTCCTTCATTGGCAACATCGATGCCTTCCTGAAGTGCATCACATACATTTTCTTGGTGGTTCTGATTCATAACCTGCTTGCCCTGTGCATCGGCTTCGGCATGGGCACCGCCTTCCGCGTGCCCAGGAAGGACCGCCGCACGCTCACTATCGAGACCGGCATCCAGAACAGCGGCCTCGGCCTGGTCCTGCTGCTCGGCACCAGCATCTTCGCGGGCTTCCCGCCCCACGGCGGCACCCTCGTGATCACCGCCTGGTGGGGCATCTGGCACATTATCAGCGGCCTGACCGTCAGCACCGTCTTCAACCGCTACGACGCCCGGAAGGCCAAAAAAGCCTAACCCGCCATGCCCAAGAAGATCTGGGAGGAATACCCCTTCTACCGCCTCGGCCGCTTCCACGCCAACAATTCCGCGCGGACCTGCTTCAGCTCCCTCAAGTGCGAAGGGCTCGAGAATATCCCCAAGGATGGCGCCGTCTTGCTGACGGCCAACCATTGCGCCACGCTGATGGATCCCCTGCTGATCCTGTCGTCCCGCCGCGAGCTGACCGCCTTCGGCTCGCGCGTGGACCTCTTCGTCAAGCCCTGGCAGAACAAGACCTTCCACTGGATGAGGATGGTGCCCTTCGCGCGTGAACGCGACGGCCTGAAGGAAGTGGCCCGGAATTTCGAGTTCTTCGACGAGATTATCGACTGCATCGGCCACGGCGTCGCCTTCGCCCTGTTCCCCGAGGGCCGGCACCGGCCGGAACGCGGGATGCTGCCGGTCAAGAAAGGCGTCTTCAAGCTGGCTAAACTTGCCGTGGAGAAGCTTCCCGGCCAGAAGGTCTATGTCGTCCCGGTGGGGCTGGATTACGAGTATTTCTTCCGCGGCTACGGCCGCGCGGTCGTCCGTTACGGCGAGGCGATGGAGCTCAACTCGCAGTTCGCCCGCACGGACATCAACGAAGCAAAGCTCTACCAGGAGCTCTGCGAAGAGCTGCAAAGCCGCATCCTCGGACTCATCGGGCGCATCCCGGAGCGCAACCACAAAGGGCTCTGGTGGCGCATTCCGCTGGCCATCCTGTCCCTGCCCGTCTTCGCCGTCTGCGCGGTCGGCGGCCTGCCCATCTGGCTGCCCTACGCGCTGATCATGCCCGGGATCAAGGACAAGGCCTGGTCCCACACGGTCCAGTATGCGTTGCACTTCTTCCTGCCCCTGTTCTGGATCTTCCAGTGGCCTTTCGGGGTCCTGCTCAATTTCTACAGGAATATTTTCGAGGATCTGCGGCGCTAGAATCCGCGCCGGATATTATCCGCGACCTGATGCACGAGCCGGAGGAGCGCCTCCCGGCTGGCCCAGGCCGTGTGCGGCGTGAAGCGGAAACGCTCCGGATGCCGCACCTTCAGCAGCGGGCTGTCGGCGGGCAGCGGTTCGCTGACGTACACGTCCAGCGCCGCGCCCGCAATCACGCCCGCGTCCACGGCTTCGGCGAGCGCCGCCTCGTCCACGATGCCGCCCCGCCCCAGATTGAGCAGGAAGGCCGTGGGCTTCATCCTGCGCAGCTCCGCAGCACCGATCAGGCCCTTCGTGCGGTCATTGAGCGGTGCGTGGATGCTCACGGCGTCCGAGACGGCAAGCAGCTCCTCCAGCGGCACGCTGGGATAGGCGCGGCTGTGGGAGGTCCCGGAGGTCGAAAAATAGATCACCCGCATCCCGAGCGCCTCCGCCACGGCGGCCACCTTGGTGCCGATGGCACCCAGGCCGATGATGCCCATCGTCTTGCCGGACAGCTCCACGTACGGGTGCGAAATGTCACAGAACAGCGCGCCGGCGGAATAGCGCCCGCTCTTGACGCAGTCGTCGAAATACGGGGAATGGCCCGCCAGCGAGAGCAGGTGGGCGAACGTGGACTGCACCACGGCGTCCGTGGAATAGCCGGCGGCGTTGCGCACCGGGATGCCCCGGGCGGCAGCCGCCTCCACGTCGATATTGTTCACGCCCGTGGCCGCCTCGCAGATCAGACGCAGGCGCGGAGCCGCGTCCAGCAGCTCCGCGTCAACACGGACTTTGTTGATGATCAGCACTTCGCAGTCCCCTACCCGGGCCAGCGCCTCTTCGTGCGTGCTGGTGGGATACGCGACGAGATCGCCGAGCTCGGCGATCTCGTCCAGCGGGGTGTCCCCCAGCGTGGATACGTCCAGAAATGCGATTCTCATTCGACGGCGGTCAGCTCGACCGTGGAGATGACCTTGCCCTTCTTGTCGTAGGTCACGGACTTCACCTCACCCACGCCCTTGGCCAGCCAGGTCTCGGTGCGGGACTGGGACTTCACGATGGCCATCTTGGAATCCGTCGCGTACTCCAGCACCCAGCAGTCGAAGGTGCCGGCCGGCACGGTCACGGTCTCCTTGCGGCTCATGCGGACGTTGCTGAAGCTGGCCGTGGTCAGGATGCCGGGGATCTCCACCGAGCAGTCCGCGAGCTTCTGGCCCACCGAAGGGTTCTCCGGCACCAGCGGCGCATTGCCCTTGGCGCCCATGGCGTCGCCGTACTGGCCCATCACGGAATTCAGGTCCATGTGGAACCAGCCGTCCTCCGTCCACACCTGGCAGTCCTTCGGGGAGTCGACCCCGGGGATGACGGTCTGGAAGGTGATCGTGGTCTTGTCGCCGGCCTGGGTGATGCCGGTCACGACATACTGGTAGGTCTCGGTCTGGGCTGCGCCCGTGCGGGCATAGCTCAACTTGGCGCCGAGTTTGCTGCAGAACCACGTGCCCTGCTGGGCAAAGGCGCCGGCGCAGAACGCGAGGGCGACCAGGGAAAGGATCAGTTTGCGCATAGTGGTAGCATTTACATTTGCCTACTGCAAATATAATGCTTAACTTTGAATGTCGTTATCAAACAGCGGACGGGAAATGAAAACTTACTGCAAAATCTTCCTCATCATGGCTATCGGATTACTCGGACTTACGTCCTGCCAGGCAAAAGCCCCCAAGGGCAAACTGATCTACTGCAGCTACGCGAGCAACGGCTCGGCGGGGCTGGGCAAGGATTATTGCGAATTGATTGCGGACCCGGGCACGGAGCCCTTCGTCCGCGTGGTGCTGCACCAGGGCAACCGTTTCGGCGATCCCGAGATCCGCGAGGAATATCCCATCACGGCGGAGGATTTCCAGCCGCTCGAGGAGTGGCTGAAGAGCAACAAAGTCCATAAACTGAACGGCTACAACTACGAAGAGCCCATCAGCGGCGGCTACGGCCACCGCATCTACATGGAATACGACTCGGGCGACAAAGTCGACGCCCGCTGGTACGGCAGCAAGATCAAGGACCTGGCCATCCGGTCCTACAACTACATCGAATGGTTCTTCAAGCCCTGGCGCGAACGCGCCGAGCAGGAGAATCCCGCCGAAGGCCCGAATCTCTAGTTGACTTTCGTCAGCTGCAGGTGGATGTCTTTCTGGGTGGGCTTGTCCGTGAAGTAGGTCACTTCCCAGGGGCAGCCGTTTTTGATGGTCAGCCCGCCGCCTGAGCCGTTGCCGACCGTCTTGTACAGGAAGCCGTATTCCTTGTCCACGTAGTAGTCCTTCTCCGTATGCACCTTCTGCGTGAGGATGGCCTCGTCCTTCTCGGTATGGATCACGGCCACGCGGCGGCCGCTGATGGTCGTCTCGCTCTGGGCGCGTGAGATGTCGGGGTGACGGCCGAGGATCTCGTTGAAGGTGTTGCCCACGTCCGTGAACTGGTAGTGCAGGTACTTGTGGGCATCGCCCTCCTTCCGGTTGGTCTCCACCAGCACGCCGACCAGATAGCGCTTCGCGGTGCGCGTGCCGTCGTCATGGAACTCCAGGACGGTGTCCTGCCGCTTGTCGCCGGGCCTGTGGACGTAGACCTTGTTGCCGATGCGCGTGTAGTACACCGAGAAATCGTTGGCGGCCGAGCGCGTGACGCCTACATACTGATGATACGTGAACTTGAGGGCGAAATCGTGGTCATACCACTCGTCCGGCGGCGGGGCCGGGGCGGAAGGCGCCGGCTCCTCTTCGGGCTCGTCATAGGGCTCCTCCTCGACCCGGGTCGTGTCGATCCAGCCCTTCTCCACGGCCTTCTGGGCCAGCTTTTCCAGCCCGCCAAGGATCTTGCCCAGCACTTCCATCGGATCTTTCTCAGCGAGGATCGAGTCGTCGGCGTCAGGTGCAGTGACATCGGGTTCGGCCGCAGTCTCCGCCGGCTCCGTCCCCTGCTGTCCGGGGGAAAACTGGCAGGAACTCACCGCGGCCAGCAGGCCGCAGGACAGGATGGCGAGTAAAAGGATACGTTTCATACGGAAGCAATTGTGTGTTATCGGGCGAAATTCTGGGAAGCGAAAGGAAGGGAGAGACGCAGGGCCGTGTGCCAGTATTCCCAGCTGTGACCGCCGTTGCGGACACGGAATTCGCCCTTGACGCTCTTCGCGCGCATCTTCGAGTACAGGTCCATGGACAGATGGAGCAGGAAGTCGTCGTCCCCGCAGTCGATAAACCATTTCACGCTGCGCAGCGCGTCGATGGCGTTCTTGTCGGCTTTGTCCATGAAATCGAGGGCGGAATGCTCCCGTACGGAAGCGCCCGTCAGATACAGCCTGTCATCCTTGTCCGCCGGCATGCGGACCTCATCCTTCTTGTTGTCCAGCCAGGGGCTCATGGCGTAGCAGCTGGAGAACATGTCCGGATGCGTCTGGCAATAGGCGACGCTGGCGCCGCCGCCCATCGATAGCCCGGAGATGGCGCGCCGCGCCTTGGAGCCGCCGCAATGGTATTTGGCCTCCATCGCAGGGATCAACTCTCCGAAGAAGAAGTCCTCGAAAGGCCAGTTGCGCACGTTGAAATAGCCGTTCTGGTAGCGGTGGGCGTCGGGATCTCCTGCCCGCGGCATCACGACCACCATCGGGACGGCCTCGCCCGTGCCGATCAGCTCGTCGAGGACCGTCTTGACGCCGCCCTTGTCCGGCCAGTCCGTATGGTCTCCGTTGAGGCCGTGGAGCAGGTACAGGACGGGATAGGTCGCACTGGAGGTGTCAAATCCGTCCGGGAGGTAGACATTGACGTTGACGGCCTGTCCCAGCTTCTTGCTGGAGACGGTCTCGCTGACAATCCGGCTGCGGCCGAAAAGGCCGGTGGCGCAAAGCAGGGCGCCCAGAAGGAGGATGATTCTTTTCATATGCAAACGATTCATGCGAATATAGAAAAATAATCCGTATCTTGGGATTGCAAAAGCAAGTTTGTTTTGGAAAAGAAAGACTGCGGCAGAATCATCATCGCGCTGATCCCCGTCATCCTGCTGGTGGGCCTGCTGGCGCTGGACATCAGCATTTTCGGCAGCGACGCCATCCTGGGCGCCTCGCAGGTGTCCCTGCTGGTGGCCAGCGGCGTGTGCGTGTGGCTGTCGATGTGGCTCTACAAGACGCCGTGGTCCGCCTTCGAGGAGGCCATCCGCTCCAATGTTGGCGATGTCACCAGCGCCATCGTCATCCTCCTCCTCATCGGCGCGCTGTCAGGCACCTGGACCGTCAGCGGGATCGTGCCCACCTTCATCTATTACGGCCTGAAAATCATCTCGCCCAAGCTGTTCCTGCTGTCCGCCTGCGTCATCTGCGCGCTGGTGTCGCTGATGGTCGGAAGCTCCTGGACCACCATCGCCACCATCGGCGTGGCCCTGATGGGCATCGGCAAGGCCGAAGGCTTCTCCGACGGGCTGATTGCCGGCGCCATCATCTCCGGCGCCTATTTTGGCGACAAGATCTCTCCCCTTTCCGACACGACCGTGATGGCCTCTTCCATCAACCGGGTGCAGCTGTTCTCGCATATCCGCTACATGGTCATCACGACGGTGCCGTCGATCACGATCGCGCTCATCGTCTTCACCGTCCTCGGCCTCTCGCACGATGCGGCGCCGGCCGGGCAGATCGACCTTTATTCGCAGGCCCTGGCGGAGACCTTCCACCTGTCGCCCTGGCTGATGATCGTCCCCCTGGTGACGGCCGCGCTGATTGTCCGGAAACGCCCGGCCCTGATCGTGCTGGCCATCGCCACGCTGCTGGCCGCTGTCTTCGCCCTCCTCTTCCAGCCCGACCTGGTCGCGGGCATCGGAGAGAAGGTCGTGCAGGGGTCCCGCGCCCGGGTGTTCTTCGCCGGCACGCTGGAGTCCGTCTACAATTCGGTCTCGCTGTCGACGGGCAACCCGGATGTGGACGCCCTGGTGTCCACGCGCGGCATGCTTGGCATGCTGAACACCATCTACCTGATCATCTGCGGCATGTGCTTTGGCGGCTGCATGCGCGCCAGCGGAATGCTCCGGCAGATTTCCCGGCTCATCCTGCCGCTGGCCCGGCGCCGTTTCGGCCTGGTCAGCATGACCGTGCTGACCGGCACGACGCTCAACGGCCTCGTGTCCGACCAGTACCTGTCGATCATCCTGACTTCGGATATCTTCCGCGACACCTTCGACCGGGAAGGCTACGAGCGCCGGCTGCTCAGCCGCAGCGTTGAAGACTCCGCCACCGTGACTTCCCCGCTCTTCCCGTGGAGCAGCTGCGGCATGACGCAGTCCACCATCCTGCATGTACCCACGGTCGCGTACCTGCCTTACTGCTTCTTCAACTGGATCTCCCCGCTGATGAGCATCGCCGTCGCCGCCCTGGGCTACAAGATCTTCCGGAAAGGCCCGGCTGCCGAATAATGCCCTACCGGGCCAGCCTGTAGACGGCTTCCATGTCTTCGCGGTCGAGCACTTTGAAGCTGCCAACCGTGATGGTGCCGTCCTGGCTGCACTTGCGGGCCATCTCGCAGATCTCTTCGTCGGTGACGTCGCGGCCCAGCAGCTCGTGGATGCGGGCCGGCATGCCGATGGCATGGTAGAAGTCCTCCACGGCCTCGATGCCCCGGAGGGCCGTGCCTTCCGGATCGGAGAAATCGTTGGGAACGTCCATCACGTTGACGGCGAACTGCACGAAGCGGCTCACGTCCTCCTTGTAGACATAGCGCGCCCAGGCGGGCCAGACGGCCGCGAGGCCGGCGCCGTGCGTGACGTCGAACATGCCGCTGAGCTCGTGCTCGAGCTGGTGCGTGGCCCAGTCGTCCTGCTTGCCGCAGCCGGTCAGGCCGTTGTGGGCGATGCTGCCGCCCCACATGATCTGGGCGCGGTTGCGGTAGTCTTCCGGATCCTTCAGGACCGCGAACACACACTGCTTCATCGTGCGGAGCAGGGCTTCCGCGATCGCGTCGGTGAAGGTCATGTCGTTGTCGTGGGAGAAATAGCGCTCCATCGTGTGCATCATGATGTCGGTGACGCCGGCGGCCGTCTGGTAAGGCGGCAGGGTGAAGGTGCGGCGGGGGTTCATGATGGCGAATTTGGGGCGGCAGATGTCGTTGGAATAGCCGATCTTGTAGTCGCCGTCCTCGTTGGTGATGACGCTGCCGTCGCTCATCTCGCTGCCGGCGGCGGGGATGGTCAGCACGCTCGCGACGGGCAGGCAGGCCTTGGGCTCCACCTTGCAGGTGAAGATGTCCCACACGTCGCCCCCGTAGGGCACGCCGTAGGCGATCGCCTTCAGCGAATCGATGACGCTGCCGCCGCCGACGGCCAGCAGGAAATCCACGCCTTCGCGGCGGCACAGCTCAATCCCCTCGCGGACCTTGGACAGGCGCGGATTGGGCACGACACCGCCCAGCAGGACGACCTCCAGGCCGCCCTCTTTCAGGAGTTTGCAGATCTTGTCCAGCAAGCCGGACCTGACGGCGCTCTTGCCGCCATAGTGGACCAGGACCTTGTGGCCGCCGTACTGTCTGACCAGGTCTGCGACCTGCTCCTCGGAATGCTCGCCGAACACGACCTGTGTCGGGGCGTAGTAGTTAAAATCCCTCATGGAAAATGCGAATTGGTTTGCTGCAAATCTATGGATTTGCCACCACATTTGCAAGAGGTATTTTTTTGCTATCTTTGTAATCTATGTCCGAAGAACTGAACCTCGTGCGCGACCTGGCGGTCATCCTCGTGTCAGCCGGCCTGTTCACCATCATCTCCAAGGCCCTCAAGCAGCCGCTCATCCTGGGCTACATCATCGCAGGCTTCCTGATCGGCCCGCACATCTCGTGGTTCCCCGGGATCGCCTCCGAGGAGACGGTCCGGCAGTGGTCGGACATCGGCATCATCTTCCTGATGTTCGGTCTGGGCCTGGAGTTCAGTTTCAAGAAACTCCTCAAGGTGGGCAGCAGCGCCATCGTGACCGCCGGCAGCAAGTTCCTGGGCGTGTTCGTGCTCGGCTTCGTGGCCGGCCAGGCCCTGGGCTGGACCACCATGGAGAGCGTGTTCCTGGGCGGACTGCTGTCTATGTCGTCCACCATGGTGGTGCTCAAGTCCTACGACGACATGGGCCTCAAGGGCAAGCCCTGGGCCGGGATGGTCTTCGGCACGCTCGTGGTCGAGGACCTCATCGCGATCCTGCTCATGGTGCTGCTCTCGACCATGGCGGTGTCCAACCGTTTCGCCGGCGGCGAGATGCTCTTCAACCTTGCCAAGCTGGCCTTTTTCCTGATCCTGTGGTTTCTGGTGGGCATTTATGTCATTCCAACCATCCTCAAGCGGGCCCGCCGCTTCCTCAACGACGAGATCCTCCTGATCGTGAGCATCGGACTGTGCTTCGCCATGGTCGCGCTCGCCGAAGCCGTGGGCTTCTCCTCCGCGCTCGGCGCCTTCGTGATGGGCTCGATCCTCGCCGAGACGGTCGAGAGCGAGCACATCGACCACCTGGTCGCCCCCATCAAGGACCTGTTCGGCGCCATCTTCTTCATCTCCGTGGGCATGATGGTCGCCCCGTCCGTGATCGCGGAGCACTGGCTCGTCATCCTGGTCATCACGGTCATCGTGATGCTCAGCCACATCCTGTTTGCCGGCGCGGGCATCCTGATGACCGGCGGCGGCCTGCAGAACGCCGTCCACACCGGATTCAGCCTCGCGCAGCTCGGCGAATTCGGCTTCATCATCGCCGGCGTGGGCGTGAGCCTCGGGGTGATGCGCGACTTCATCTATCCGGTCATCATCGCCGTGTCGGTGATCACCACCTTCACCACCCCCTACATGATCAAGCTCGCGGAGCCGGCGCACCGCGGCCTGCTCAAGATCCTGCCCGACCGCTGGATCGCCCGGCTGTCCGCCACGGAGCAGGTCACACGGCGTTCCGTTGCCGAACAGAGCGAATGGAAGAAGCTGCTGAAAGCCTATTTCATTCGGATCCTGCTCTACGGCGTCGTCCTGGTGGCCATCATGATCGGCTCCAAGCAGTTCCTGGAGCCGGCCGCCGCCAAACTGTTCCCGGACTGGAGCCCGTTCCTGCTGAACCTCGCCGTGGTCGTGGTGACCCTGCTGCTGATGGCGCCGTTCCTGTACGGACTCGCCATCAGTTCCGGCTCCATCAACACCTCCGCCCGCAAGCTCCTGGCGGAGAAAAACGGCAACAAATGGCCCCTCGCCGGGCTGGTGCTCGCCCGCACCTTCATCGGCATCTCGTTCGTGCTCAGCGTGATCGCCAGCCACTTCCACCTGGCGGGATGGACCATCGTCCTGATTATCCTGGGCGGCATCATCTACGTCCTGACCGCCCGCCGGACCATGCACCACCGCTATTCCTTCCTGGAATCCCGTTTCCTGAGCAACCTCAACGAGAAGGAGGAAGCCGAGAAACGCCGCCGCCCGGTGACCACCTCCGTCCGCAACAAGATGTCGGGCTACGACGTCCACCTCGAGCTGCTCGAGGTCTCCCCCGACTCCGTCTTCGCCGGCAAGCCGCTCAGGGAAGTCCCCTTCCGCGCCGAGACCGGCGCCAACATCATCAAGATCCAGCGCGGCTCCCGCAGCATCAACATCCCGTCCGGCAATGAGCAGGTCTTCCCGCACGACAGCCTGCTGGCCGTCGGCACGACCCGGCAGATCAGCCTGCTGCGCGCCATGCTGGAGGCCTCGGCCGCGCCCGTGGGGCAGCAGGAAGCCGCCCCGGAATTCGAGGTGAACAGCGTCACGCTGGCGGAGGATTCCTATCTCACCGGACAGACGCTCCGCGGCACCAACCTGCGCGACTACCGCTGCATGGTGATCAGCGTGCTGCACGAGGGAGAATTCATCACCAACCCCAAACCCGACTACAAGTTCGAGGCCGGCGACGTGGTATGGATCGCCGGCGAGACCAGTTCCCTGGCCTGGCTGGGGGGAAGCAAGGAATAAGCCTGCCTACGCCAGGACGGCGTCCGCAAGGGCTTCCAGGGCCGGCATGTCGGCGGGCTGCATGCGGCTGCGGATCGTGACCTTGTCGCCCACGATCTCCACCTCCTTCATCGCGGAGAACATTTCCGTCATCACGCGCCCGGCGGAAGGCGCCCAGCTGCCGTTCTCGATGATGGCGGCGCGGCGGTTCTGCCAGCCCTTGATCTGCAGGTGCCACAGGAAATCATGCATCGGCGGGAAGAGCCCGGCGTCGTAGGATGCGGCGGCCACGACCAGCGTCTTGTAGCGGAACGCGTCCTCGATGGCCTCGGCGAGGTCGTCGCGGGTGAGGTCGCTCACCGCCACCTTCGGGCAACCCTTCTCGCGAAGGATTTCCGCAAATTTCTCCGCCGCTTCGGCCGTGCCGCCGTGGATGGAGGCATAGGCCACGAACACGCCCGGCGTCTCCACGCCGTAGCTGCTCCAGGTCCGGTAGAGCTGCAGCGCGTCGGCGAGCGTGTCGCGCAGCATCGGGCCGTGCAGCGGGCAGACCGTCTGCACGCCCAGGGGCGCGAGCTTCGCGAGCAGGCGCTGCACCTGCGCGCCGTATTTGCCGCAGATATTGAAATAGTAGCGGCGCGCCTCGCAGGCCCAGTCGGTGTCCGGCGTGCACCAGAGGCCGCCAGTGAGCTCCAGTGCGCCGAATTTGCCGAAGGCGTCGGCGCTGAAAAGGATCTTTTCGGACTCCTCGAAGCTGACCATCGCCTCCGGCCAGTGGACCATCGGGGAGGCGCTGAAGCACAGGGTGTGGGCGCCGAGCGGCAGGGCGTCGCCCTCCGCAACGGCGCGGGTGCGGCCTTCCAGGGCGGCGCCCGGGAAGAACTGCGGCAGCATCTTGAGGGCCGCGGC
>JAEEGL012551873.1_pt1 | contig 11171 bp, 11 predicted proteins | sample 9134231 | NCBI WGS metagenome assembly JAEEGL01 (sample SAMN16246548, study PRJNA631951) | gut metagenome | biome: gut microbiome; feature: rumen; material: fiber-attached | host: Bos | place: Iran: Karaj | collected 2018-10
CGTCCTTGCGGTAGACGCGGCCGGGGGCGATGATGCGGATGGGGAGCTTGCGCGTCTCCATCGCGTGGATCTGCATGCCGGAGGTCTGCGTGCGCAGGAGGATGCGGCTGTCGTCGGTGAAATAGAAGGTGTCGGTCCACTCGCGGGAGGGGTGGCCCTCCTCGATGTTGAGCTTGGTGAAGTTGTACTCCGCCTGCTCGACCTCGGGCCCGTCGACGATCTCGAAGCCCATGCCGATGAAGATGTCCTTGATCTGGTCGAGGACGTTGTACATGGGGTGCTTGTGGCCCAGGCGCGGCTCCGCGCCGGGCAGGGTCACGTCCAGGGTCTCCTTCTCGAGCTTGCGCTCCAGCAGGATCTTCTGCAGTTCGCCGCGGCGCTCCTCGATCGCCTTCTCGATCTCCGCGCGCAGCTGGTTAGCCAGCTGACCCATGACGGGGCGCTCCTCCGCCGAGAGCTTGCCCATCTGGCGGAGAATGGCGGTGAGCTCGCCCTTCTTGCCGAGATAGCGGACGCGCAGCGCCTCCAGCTCGGCGTCGTCCGCTTCGAGAATGGCCTTCAGCGCGGCGTCCCGCAATTGCTGCAACAGTTCTTTCATGCTTCTGCTCCTTCCGCGGCGGCCGCTCTGCGGCGCGCCGGTAATGTATAAACAAATAAAAAAGAGCCTCCGCCTCAGCGCATCGCTGGGACGAAAGCCTTGCTTCCGCGGTACCACCCAAATTCGGCACAAAACCGCTCTTTTCCGCACGATAACGGGCGCGGCCCGCCGGGGATTGGCCGGAGCTCCCGGGCGAACCAAGCGCCTCGGACGCAGGGGGCTTTCAGCCGCCGGCTCCCCTTCTCTGTCCGTCCGTTCGGGCGCTATTTTCCCGTTCACAGCCTTGACAGCGTATCACATCTGCGCCAAAATGGCAAGAGGAAAATTGACAATGCGCGCAGGAAACAGTATAATCGCATCAATGTTTCCTGCGCCGCATAGACTTGGACAGATCATCAGCCGTGAGCGGGGCTCCCGCCGTTTGCACGCGGAGCGCGCGGCTCACAGGGGAGGAAACATGAAACGGATCTGTCTGCTGTTGCTCGCGCTCTGCCTGCTGCTGTGCGGCTGCGGAGGGCGAAACGAAGAACAGCGCTTTCGGGCCTTTTCCGAGGCGCTCCGCGGGCGGGACACGCTGGGCTTCACGGCGGAGCTGCTCGCGAAATACCCCGAAAAGAACGTCCGCATGACGCTGCGCTACTCCCTGCGGGACGGGGTGCAGCGCGTCGCCGTGCTGGAACCGGCGCTCATCGCCGGGATCGGCGCCTCCGTGCGCGAGGGCGAGACGCAGCTGGAGTACGACGGCGTGATCCTCAACACCGGCCCGCTCGACGTATACGGTCTCTCTCCCCTCTCCGCGCTGCCGATCCTGGCGGACGCGCTGCGCAACGGCTTCCCCGCCTCCTGCTGGGAGGAGGACGGCCAGAGCGTCATGAGCCTCATCCGGGACGACCGCTACACCGTCGAGGTCTGGTTCGACAGCGATATGCGCCCCGTGCACGCGGAGCTTCTGAGCGCAGGCGCGGTCAGCGTCGTCTGTGAGATCAAGGATTGGAGTTAACAAGATGAACGATCTGCAAAAGAGGACCTGGGCTGAGATCAGCCTGGAAAACATACGCCATAATTACGAGGCCATCCGCGCGGCGCTTCCCGAGGGCTGCCGCTTTCTCGGCGTGGTCAAGGCCGACGCCTACGGCCACGGCGCGCTGCCGGTCTCGCGCCTGCTGCAGGAGGCGGGGGCGGATTATCTGGCCGTGAGCTGCCTCGACGAGGCGATGGAGCTGCGCGAGGGCGGCATCCGCATGCCGATCCTCGTCCTCGGGCATACGCCCCCGGAGTACACGCAGCTGCTGATCGAGCAGAACATCACCCAGACCGTGAGCGCGCTGGCCAAGGCGCGGGAGTATTCCGCCGCCGCGGCCGCGCTGGGCAGGACGCTCAAGGTGCACCTGAAGCTCGACACCGGCATGTCCCGCCTCGGCTTCCTCTGCGCGGGGGACTATTTTGAAAAGGGCGTGGAGAACGTCATCGCCTCCTGCCGGCTGCCGAATCTCGAGCCCGAGGGCGTGTACACGCATTTCGCGGTCTCCGACGAGGATGGCGCGGAGAACGAGGCCTACACCCGCGAGCAGTTCCGCCTCTTCTGCGCCGTGATCGACGCGGCGAGGGAGCGCGGCGGCGTGCGCTTCGCGATCCGCCACTGCGCCAACTCCGGCGCGGTGGTGCATTACCCCGAGATGGCGCTGGACATGGCGCGCCCGGGGCTGCTGCTCTACGGCTACGGCGACGGCGGCAGGCTCGGTCTGCGGCCCTGCATGCGCCTCGTCACCACCGTGAGCACCATCAAGCACTACGAGGCCGGCACCTCCGTGAGCTACGGGCGGCATTTCGTGACCGGGCGGCACACCCGCATGGGCGTGCTCGCGATCGGCTACGCCGACGGCCTGCCGCGCATCCTCTCCAACCGCTGCAGCTTTTACACTGTCGGCGGTATGGCTCCGCAGCGCGGCAACATCTGCATGGACATGTGCATGGCCGATCTCACCGAGCTCCCGCAGGTCGACGTGGGCAGCGAGGTGGAGATCTTCGGCGAACACAACAGCGTCGAGGAGCTCGCCGCCGCGGCCGGGACGATCTCCTATGAGCTGCTCTGCGCCGTGTCCAAGCGCGTACCGCGGGTGTATGCGGAGTAGAATTGATAGCAGAAAAAGAGGACCTCAATTGAGGTCCTCTTTTTTATTCCTCGACCTCCCAGGGGAGGCTGACGAATTCGGGTTCGTGATAGATCGCGGGGAGGATATACGAGAAGAGGCAGTCCGTCGGGAAGCAGAGGCTCGTCGTATTGCGGCAGGGATGGCAGCCGAAGAACTGCCAGTCCTTGATTTCGCGGTCGACCAGCAGACGCACCTTGTTCTCGGTGTCGTTCATGAGGCCGAGCACGCTCGCCGAGCCGGGCGTGGCCCCGAGCATACGCTCCATGTGCTCCGGCGCCGCGAAGCTCAGGCGGGAGCTGCCGATCTGGTTGGAGAGATACTTCGTCTTGAAGGGCTTGTCACCGGGGAGGACCAGCAGAAAGAAAGCGGTCTGCCGGCGGTTGGCCAGAAAAAGGTTCTTGCAGATCCGGCAGCCGAGCTGCGTTTCCACCTCTTTGCATTCCTCGATGGTGTCGGCAGGCTCGTGTTCCACGCGGATATAAGGGATGTACAGCCATTGAAGCAGATCGTAGCAGCGTTCCTCCACGTCGCTGCGCGGCTCCTCCGGCCGCCCGTGATAGATCGTCGGGTCGATTTTCAGCATCCGCGTCACCTCTTGTTGCTCGGCAGCCAGATGCGCTGCTCTTCCGCCTGGCGGATGAGCTCATCCCGGAAATCGGGGTGGGCGATGGAGATGAGGCGCTCCGCGCGCTCCCAGGTGCTCACGCCCGTGAGGTTCACCGCGCCGAACTCGGTGACGATGTAGTTGGCCTGCGTGCGCGGGGTGGTCACGATGTCCCCGCCGAAGCGCGGGAGGATGCGGCTGTGGCGCGCGCCCTGCTTGTCGGTAAAGGTGGAGGGCAGGCAGAGGAAGCCGCAGCCGCCCTTGGACATGGCCGCGCCCGTCACAAAATCGAGCTGGCCGCCGGTGCCGCTGATCTGCCGCGTCCCGGCGCTCTCGGAGGCGACCTGCCCGTAGAGATCGACATTCAGGCAGCCGTTGATGGAAATCATTTTATCATTCTGCGCGATCACCCAGGGGGAGTTTACATAACTCAGGGGCTTGCCGATCACGGAGTCGTTTTCGTTGACCCAGTCGTAGAGCGCGCGCGAGCCGACCGCGAGGCCGACCACGCCCTGGCCGGGATGGATCGTTTTGGCGGCGTTGGTGAGCTTGCCGGCCTTCCAGAGCGCGTAATAGCCGTCGCAGCAGAGCTCGGTGTGCATGCCGAGGTCCCTGAGATCGGAGTCCGCGATCAGCTCGCCCAGGGCGTTGGGGATGCCGCCGATGCCGAGCTGGACCGTCGCGCCGTCGGGAATGTGCGGCAGGACGTGCGTGGCGATCTGCCGGTCGACCTCGCTGGGGGCGGGGTTCGGCATCTCCCAGAGCGGGATATTCCCGACCTCGACGATGGCGTCCACGCGGGAGATATGCACGCTCGTCTCGCTCCTCTCGCCGCGGATGCGCGGCTGCGCGGCATTCACCTCGACGATGATCTTCTTTGCGCTGTCCACGATGGCGCGCTCCGCGCCGAGGGAGCCGCCGAGGTTGAACCAGCCGTCCTCGTCCATGGGGGCGACGGAGAGCATCGCCACGTCGACCGTGAGGAACTGCTGATAGTAGCGGTCGAGATCGCGGAAGAGCATCGGCATGAAGAAGGCGCGCCCCGCCGCGCAGAGCTTGCGCTCATAGCCGGAGCAATGCCAGGTGTTGTAGACGAAATGCTCGAGCGTGGGGTCGCACTCGGCGACCTGCACGGGGCCGCGGATCAGATTGCCGCGGATCTTGACGCGCCGCAGCTCGTCCCGCCGCTGCGCGAGAGCCGCGTCGAGGGTCGGGGGGAAGCCGTTGTTGGAGCCGTAATCCACCCAATCCCCGCTTTTGACCAGTCTGACCGCCTCTTCGGCGCTGCAGAGCTTCGCGCGATAGTCGTCATATAGTCCCATATCCAACCTCCATCTGTCTATTTCCGTATAAACCGCGCCGCGCGCGGGAAAGCGCTTGTTTACGCCGGTTCGTAGCTGCGGCTGATCTCGTTGCCGTTGACGTCGAACTCCACGTCCTCCATCAGGCTCGGATCCACGCGGCTGCGGCGCTTGATGACCATGCCCTCGCCCTGGTTGTTGAACACCCAGATCTTATAGCCCGGGTAGAGCGGGTCTGGCTTGTTGTAGGCGCCGCTCTCATTGAGGCGGCAGACTTTGCTGCGCCCCTCCGGGCCGTCGAGCAGGTCGCCGGGGCCGGTATAGTACAGCTCGTCCTCTGCTGCCCTCTTTTTGAAGTCTTCCCATTCCTCGTCGGAGACCCTGTTGACGTCATTGGGTTGGATCATGTCTATTTCCTCACTTTCCCTGTTGTCTGCACCAGGTTTTCATGATAAAGCTCGTCGGCAGGTGCTTGACCAGCTGCACCTGGATCCGCTCGGGCAGGCCGAGCACCGAGGTCGCCTTGCCCTTCTTCATGTCCCGAAGGGCCTTGGCGATGACCTGCTCGGGCATATAGAAGCGGTTATAGTACTTGATCGTGTCGTCATGCACGGCGTGATCGAAGAACTCCGTCCTGATCCAGCCGGGGCAGACGGCCATCACGCGGATGCCCCTGTCCTTCAGCTCCACGCCCAGGGCGCGGGAAAAGCTCAGCACATAGGCCTTGCTCGCGCCGTAGACGTTGATATAGGGCACCGGCTGCCAGGAGGACATGGAGCCCATGTTGTAGATGCGGCTCCCCTCCGACATATAGGGGATGGAGAGATGGCACATGCCGGTGAGGGCGCGGGAATTGAGGTCCACGATGTCGAGCTGCTCGGCCATGTCCATTTCCGTGAAGGTGCCGAAGAGGCCGAAGCCCGCGGCGTTGACCAGCACGGCGATGTGCGGCCGCTCCTGCTCCAGCAGCGCCTTGTACGTCTCCAGACTCTCGCGCCGGAGCAGATCCAGCACCAGCGGGCGGACCGGCGCGCGGCATTTCGTTTTGAGCTCCTCGAGGCGCTGCCCGCGCCGGGCGATGACCCAGATCTCGTCGAAGCGCTCCTCCCTGTCCAGGGCGTAGACGAACTCGCGCCCCATGCCCGAGGAGGCGCCGGTGATGACGGCGATGTTCATGGCGTCCTCTCCTTTCCCCTCTGTCCGTTCAGCTGTATGATACCACGGCGGCGGTCGGATTACAAGGGAAACGCGGAGATTGCCGGGAGGCCGGCGGGGCGCGCCAGGCGGGCTTCGCGGGGCGAATTGTTCACAATCCGGTCATCACTTTTTGAAAATCGAAGTGGAAACGCGCGGCGCTTTGTGGTATAGTAGCTCAAACCCGGCGGCCGGCCGGGAAAATGACAGCTATAAGGAGAATGAAGATATGGACCGTCTTACGATCGAAGAAGCCAAGCGGCTGAACGCAACGATGGTCTCCGACGAGGCCCTGCAGCTGCACGCGGCGAACGTCGCGGCCTGCATGGGCGCGATGGCGGAGCACTTCGGCGCCGATAAAGAGCACTGGCAGGCCGTTGGCTTCCTGCACGATTACGACTACGAGAAATACCCGGAGGAGCACCTCGCCCACACCGAGGAGCCCCTGCGCGCCGCGGGCGTGCCGGAGGAGGACATCCGCGCGATCCTCAGCCACGGCTACGGGATCTGCAGCGACGTGGAGCCGCTCAGCGAGCTGGAGAAGAGCCTCTTCACCGTCGACGAGCTGAGCGGGATCATCCAGGCTGCAGCCCGGATGCGCCCCAACGGCATCACCGATCTGGAGATCAAGAGCTTCATGAAGAAGTGGAAGGACAAGAAATTCGCCGCGAAGTGCGACCGCCCGCTCATCCTCAAGGGCTGCGAGATGCTCGGGATGGATATCCGCGAGGTGTCGGAGCTCTGCATCCGCGGCATGAGAGAGCACGCCGAGGAGCTGCATCTGACGGGGACGGCGCTGTAAAGCGGCAGGGGATACCATGAAAGCAAACAATCGCAAAGCAAAAAGCCAATACCGTCTCCCCGCCATCGGGCAGCGCATCACCAAGACCAGCATCGCGGTCTTTCTCTGCCTCATCATCTACTATCTGCTCGGCTACCGCGGCAGCCAGATGCCGACAGAGGCCGCCATCACCGCGATCATCTGCATGCAGCCCTACGTGCGCGAGTCCCGCTCCTCCGCGCTCAACCGGCTCGTTGGCTCGCTGATCGGCGTCTTCTGGGGACTGCTGTTCCTGCTGCCCTTCCTGTTCTTCCCCTCGCTCGGGCGGAACATCCTGCTCGTGTACCTGCTGATGGGTCTCGGCACCCTGCTCTCGCTCTACACGGCGGTGGCGCTGCGTATCCCGGACGCCTCCAGCCTCGCGGCCATCGTATACGTCTGCGTGGTGATCGCCTTCCCGGAGATCGACGCGCCGCTGCTGCAGGCCTGGCACCGCATTGTGGACATCGGCATCGGCACGCTGGTGGCCGTCGGCGTGAACATCTTCCGCCTGCCGCGCGAGAAGCACCCTGAGCGCGTCATCTTCGTGCGCAGCGCGGACCTGCTGCCGGACCGCTTCACAAGCGTCACCCCGGCGACCATCCTGCGGCTCAACTACCTCTTCCAGGACGGCGCCAAGATCTGCCTCATGAGCGAGCACGCGCCCGCCTTCGTAAGCCTGCAGCTGCAGGAGACGCGGCTGCAGATGCCGATGATCGTGATGGACGGCGCCGCGCTCTACGACCCGCGCGACAACCGCTTCCTCTATTACGAGCCGCTGCCCGCCGAGGCGACGGCCGCGCTCAAGCGGAAACTCGATGAGCTCGGCATGAGCCACTTCATCTATACCATCCACAAGGACCGCATCTGCATCTTCCACCGCGGCGAGCTGCGCGCGCCGGAAAAGCTGGTCTACGACCACATGCGCCGCTCCCCCTACCGCAGCTATCTGGAGGGCGAGCTCTATAAGCCGGAGGAGATCGTCTACTTCAAGCTCATCGCCGTCGGCGCGGAGATCCGCCGCTGCGAGCGGGAGCTGGAGGGCTTTCTCCGCGAGCAGGGGCTGCGCTCCGTCGTGCGCCCGCAATCCGACACGGACAGCGTGGAGGCGCTCTACATCTATTCCGCCAAGGCCTGCATGCGCCGGGCGCAGAACGTGCTGCTGGCGAAGCTGCGCGAAACGGAGCCCGCTCTGGAGCCTGTCGAGGTCTTTGCCAAGAGCCCCTGCGTCAACGAGCACGACACCCAGCATATGCTCCACCAGATCGGCACGGTCTACGAGCCCGTGCGCCTCTTCCCGCGCAGGAAAAAGAAATGACCGCCGGGGCAGTGCAGCCCGGAAAAAACGTGCGGAGGATTCGTACCTGGGTACGAATCCTCCGTACTTTTTTATTCTCTCCGCTTATTCCTCCGGCCAGAGCTTTTCCAGCGCGAAGGCGGCGGTCTGATCCATCTGCTCCGCGCCGCTGATTGCGGGCGCGCCGTCGCCCTTCTGCGCGCCGTAATCGGCAAAGCCCGCGTGGCAGCCGCCCTCGATCACGAGCTCGGCCGTGTCCGCCGGGAGCAGCGGGCGATTCTTCTCATACGCGCCGCGGTCAAGCACCCCGTCCTGCGAGCCGTAAATGCTCACGACGCGCAGGCCGGAGGCGCTGAGATCATCCGTGGCATACGAGGCGAGGAGCAGCAGCCCATCGAAGCTGTCCGCGTGTCCGGCGGCGTAGCGCGCCGCCATGACCCCGCCGAGCGAATGCCCGCCGACGGCCCAGCTCCGGATTTCCGGGAAGGCCGCCGGGATCGCCGCCGCTGCGTCAGCCTCGAGCACGGCCAGGTTATCCGTCATGTGCAGCAGCACACAGAGCGTCCCTTCGGCGGCAAAGCGCTCCATCAGCGGAGCGTAGGCCGTGTATTCCACCTTCGCACCGGGATAAAAGATCAGTCCCCTCTCCGCGCCCTCCGGGGCAAAGACGAGCGCGTCGAGATCGGCGCGGTATGCGGCGGAGACCGGCTCCGTCACGCGCAGCACAGCCTGCGCCTCCGCTCCGGCGCGGTAATAGTCCCCCACATAGAGCCGCCAGCCGAGGAAGAGCGCCGACAGGATCAGCAGCGCGGCGAGCAGCGCGCGCCAGCGCCGCGCGGAGCCCTTTGCTTTTGCCATGTTCTTCTCTCCCCTTCTCCTGTGATCCGCGCTCAGAGCACGCTGCCCTCCCAGGGCTGGAGCACGACCGGCTCGGCCTCGAGCAGCGCGCGCTGCGCCTCGCTGAGGTATTTCCTGTTGATGATGGTCTCGTAGACGTATTCGCGGAAATAGCGCTGGCTGCAGACGAAGTAGCCGTCTCTGCCGTTCTCCTTCCCCCAGCTGTTCTCGATCTTCCAGCGGGTGGGACTGCCGTTTTCGTCAAAATCTGCGCCTACGAGGATCATGGCGTGGGTCGCGCCGCTCTGGCGGTATTCGAGCGCATTGGTCTTGGACATGCGCAGCTCCGCCCCGCCCAGCAGGCCCTCGTAGTCGAAGCTGTCGGGGTCCCAGACGCCCTGCTTGCGGTCGCCGAAGGCGCCGGAGTCGCAGGCGAACCACACCGGCGTCCCGCCGCGCAGCTGCGCGAGCACCAGCTCCTGCACCTCGTCCATGCTGAGGTTGAGCGCGCGGACGCCGCTCTCGGCCATGCTGCCCATGTAGTGGAATTCGTAGAGCGCGCCGAGCGGGGTCTTCGCGGTGGGCGAGTTGGAGACGCAGACATAGTCCTCGAGCGGGAAGCCCACGTACCGGTCGTAGAACTCCCGCGGCGTAAGGCCCCTGTCGTCGTGGTATTCGCCGCTCTCGTCGCGGTAGCTGAAGTCAAAACGCTGCACGGGCGCGCCGAAGACGATGCACTCGGCCTTGTAGAGCTCGGCCATCATCTCCCGCTTCCTCGCCTGCAGGTCCCCGCCCGCCGCGGCGAGGGCGCGCAGCTCGCAGGCGTCCCGGCGCAGGATGTCGTTCATCAGCTTGCGGAATTTCTCCGTGTGGGAGGACTGGTAGTTCTCCGGCATCGCGTACTTGGGCACGACGCCGTATTTGCGGATGAGGTCGACCGCCATGTCCCAGTAGCCTCCGTCGCCGATGCCGCCCAGGACGTATTCCATCATGCGGTCGTCAAGGGGCTTGTCGACATTGGCGATGACCATCTCCAGGAAGTTGTTGCACTTCTCGAGCTTGTCATAGAAGGCGAGGTAGTTTTCGCTGAACTCGAACTCCTTGAGGCCGAGCTTTTCGGCCACGACCTCGCGCAGGATGTTGAGCGCGGCGAACATCCAGCAGCGGCCGCTCTTCTCCTGGGCGGTGACGCCGCGGGTCTTGACCTCGAGGGCGAATTCTCCGTTGAGCCTGGCGGCCTCCATCGGCAGGAAGGCCAGATCCGCCAGCTCCGTTTTGGCCATGGCGGCGGTGGCGGTCCTGGCGGCGCGGTCGTTGTCATAGCCGGCGCGGAAGGCGTCGAGCTGTTCATAAGTCAGTGCGTTCATCGGTACGGCTCCTTTCGGTTTCTGTTTCGTCAGGGACAGTATATCACAGCGCTCGCCATAGTTCCAGAGAAAACGCAGGGGAAAGGCGGAGATCCGGCGCGGCGATTGCTCTTGACGAACAGGCGAAAGCATGGTATAAATATTTAGAAATCCATACGGAGGTATGTAACCATGAAGCATATCGTCACTCTGAACACCCGTAACCTGTGCGAGAGCGCTGCCAACGGCGGCTGCGGCGAATGCCAGACCTCTTGCCAGTCCGCCTGCAAGACCAGCTGCGGCATTGCCAACCAGCGCTGCGAGAAGGCTCAGAACAAGCAGGACAAGTAATTTTGCCATGCAGAAAAATGCCGCCGAACCCTCGGCGGCTTTTTTCGTGCCCTGTATAAAGGAGATAACTATGATCCATTGTTTTCAGCTCAACGGCTTCAACATCGTTCTGGACGTGTGCTCCGGGTCGATCCACGCCGTGGACGAGCTCGCCTATGAACTGATCGGGCTCTTTGAGGAGCACTCTCTCGAGGAGGCGCGCGCCGCCATGCTCGAGAAATTCGCCGGCGTGCCCGAGGTCAGCGCGGAGGAGATCGACCGCTGCTGGGAGGACATCGCCGCGCTCCGGGACGAGGGCCGCCTCTTCACGCCCGACACCTACGCGCCCATGGCCGGGAAATTCAAGGAGCGCAGCGCCGACGTCGTCAAGGCGCTCTGCCTGCACGTGGCGCACACCTGCAACCTCAACTGCTCCTACTGCTTCGCCAGCCAGGGCAAGTACCACGGCGAGCGCGCGCTGATGAGCTTCGAAGTCGGCAGGCAGGCGCTGGACTTCCTCGTGGCGCACTCCGGCAGCCGCCGCAACCTCGAGGTCGATTTCTTCGGCGGCGAGCCGCTGATGAACTTCCAGGTCGTGAAGGATCTGGTGGCCTACGCGCGCAGCATCGAGAAGGACGCGCACAAGAATTTCCGCTTCACTCTCACCACCAACGGCGTGCTCATCGACGAC
>JAEEGL012972517.1_pt1 | contig 11171 bp, 8 predicted proteins | sample 9134231 | NCBI WGS metagenome assembly JAEEGL01 (sample SAMN16246548, study PRJNA631951) | gut metagenome | biome: gut microbiome; feature: rumen; material: fiber-attached | host: Bos | place: Iran: Karaj | collected 2018-10
GCATCCGCTTTATTCATTCCACGATGTAAGCGAATAACTTCTTCAATTTGACTGCCAATTCTTCTTAACGGATTTAAAGAAGTCATCGGATCCTGGAAAATTGTGGCGATCTTTTTGCCACGGATTTGAATCCATTCATTAACCTTTTTATATTTCGCGAGGTCACGGCCATCATAAAGAATTTGACCACCACTTACGCGGCCATTTTCTTCTAACATACCAGTTAAGGTTTTCGTAAAGACAGATTTACCAGAACCTGATTCACCGACGATAGCGATGGTTTCACCTTTGATAATATCAATACTGACATGTCTAATCGCCGTTAAGATACGATTTCTGACAGAGAATTCCACTACTAAATCTCTAACGGAGACAAGGATTTCACCCTCTTTAATTTCCTTAGAGGGAAGATTTTTAAATTCATTAATGTCTGACATAACCTTCCTCCTAACGATGTTTCCTTGGATCTAAGGCATCTGATAATGCAAGACCCATTAAATAGAATGTAAAAATGATAAACGCCAATAAACTAGCGGGCGCTAATAACTGCCATGGACGGGTGGTAAAATAACGACGACCTGTATCTAATAAGACACCAATTGAAATATCAGTGTTTGGCAAGCCGACACCGAAGAATGACATTGCGACTTCACTAGAAATCATACCAGGAAGCATTAAAGAAAATTCTGTAATGATAACCGCTAATAGGTATGGTAATAAATTTCTTAACATGATTCTCCAAGCCGGAGTACCTAAGGTAATAGAGGCAATGTTGTATTCACGGTTGGTAATAATTAAAGTTTGATTACGGACAAATAAGGCTACGCCAATCCATCCGGTTAAGCATAAAGCAATAACTAAACGCGCTTCGACACTCATATTCGGAAAAGCATGAGCGAAGACGAACGCTAAAAGCATATAGAGTAATAAGGATGGAATATTGGAGAATAGATTATAAATCTCAATAAGAATAGGATCTAATTTTCTAAAATATCCCCAGGCTAAACCCACCAACGTACCGACAAAGACATTAATCACTGAAGAGATGATTGCAAGAACCATAGATTTCTGTAGACCCTTAAAACAACAGAAGAATAAGTCCTTGCCGACTAAGTCAGTGCCGAATAAATGCTTCGCTGATGGAGCGAGATTAGCTTCATAAATGTTAGATTCAAAAGCCCCTTTATAAGCAAAGAAAGGAATGATAATCATCGCTGCTACCAAGATAACTAAACTGATAATGGAAATAATTGCAGATGGTTTCTTGATGAAGATACGGAAAACACTCTTCCAATAGGAATATGGTTCTGCCGCTAAATGTTCAGATTCTCTTTCATTTAAAGGGACGCGACGGAATAAAAGGTCTTCGTTAACTTCGTTATTTTTAGTTTCTTTTAAATCGTTAACCATAACAAAACCTCCTTATTCCGCAATAATTTTGATACGTGGATCAAAGAATATTGTCACGATATCACCTAACAAGAACGATGCCATGGACATCGCAGCATATAACACTGTTAAAGCTTGGACTAATTGAACATCAGGACTTGAGCCTTGCAAAGCATTAATTAAAAGACGTCCTGTACCAGGAATAGACCATATAAGTTCGATGTAATAAGATCCGACAATCGCGCCGATAAAAATACCAGGTAAACCTCTCACTAATGGAACAGCGGCATTACGTAGAACGTGAGTGTACATGATTCTGTTTTCGCTCAAGCCTTTGCTTCTAGCAAATTTGACGTAGTCAGAAGATAGTTCATCGACCATAAACCTACGTACCCAAATAGCGATGCCAGGAATTGCTAAGAAAACAATACAGAAAATGGGTGGGACCAATGATTGCCATCTTGAAGCATCATAGACAGTACCAAAATGACCCCAACCGAATATACCATGGGCATCACCAAAAATGTTTGACATCAATAAATAGAAAACAAGGCCTGGAATTGCGTAATTAAGGACGATAAAGATGTTTCCTAACTTATCAATCACCCCACCGGGTTTCTTCGCCATAGCAACGCCTAACGGAACGCTTATCACATAGGCAAGTAAGGTTGTGATAATTGATATTCTAAATGAGATACCCATACGCGACACAAATAGATCGGTCACAAAGGGAGTACCGGAAATGGACATAGCCCTACCAAAATAGGACAAGGTTTGGTGATAATTTAAAACTGTGGTGTAAGAGCTATCCCATTGAACAGGAATGGCTTTAGGAATCGGCATAATCCAATAGATATAACGGAAGATTGTTCCCAAAACCGAAGTTTTAGTACCATCAAGATTAATTCTGCCCGCTAAATAGAGCTGGGCATTTTTCCATCTTAACGCCACATCAGCGCCAGATTTACCGCTGATCAAACGATATGTTTTAGCGTCGTAAAATTTGGTGTCGGGTAATAAACGTAATAATGCAGTAACGACCGCAATGAGTAAGAGAAGAGTAAAAAGTGAAGACAATATTCTTCTAACAATATACAGAAAAGTGGGATTTCTTAAAGCTTTAAAAATCTTATGAAAAAAACGAGAGACTTTTTCTTTAAATAGAATATTGTTATATGGATTATTTAATGTCTTTTCCATTTTTTACCCCTTTCTTAAAATGTCAATTATAAACATAAACTAGGGGGGCCGAAGCCCACCCCAGTTTATGAATTAATGTAATTTGATTATTTAAATCAATAAATACTATTCAGCAGCTTCAGCAAATCCGTAGTATTCAACCATGTCGCCATCAATACAAAGTGTATGTAAGAATGTATTTGGGTCAGCATAGTCTGGGCCCCAACCAGACCACATAGAGAAGTCATAGTTGCAATCGATTGAGCCCCAACCAGTGTCTTGATCTTCGCTGTTAGGAATGTTGATTTGGATATCGATTAAACCTTCGGAGTTTTCTTCGATGGTTCTGAACATAGCTTCTTGGAAAGCTAAGGATTCAACGTCCATATCACCGATAACGTCGATCTTGATTGGTAATTGTTCTTCTGCAACGCCAGCAGCGAGTAAATCAGTTTTAGCAGCAGCAAAGAATTCTTTGGCCTTTTCTGGATTGTAAACTGGATCACTACCATTGAGAATGCCGGTTAAGGAGACATCTTGTGTTCCTTGTTTTTCGTTGAAGACATCATCAACATAGTCAGCATAGTCTTTACCACCAAAGCTAACTAATTCACGATTGGTGTAGCCTCTCATTAACCAGTCAGTTGGATAAGCTGGTGAGTAGAGTTTCAATAACTCAACAACATCTAAGCCATATAAGAAACCTAAACGGAAGTTCTTGTTCATGATGGCTTTAGCAGTGAGCATCTTATCATCATAGTTTTTGTCATTCTTGGCATCATTGACTTCCCAGAAAGATCTATTGAAGTTGAAGTAACCAAAGTATGTGGATGAACCATAAGAGGTAATAGCATTACATGCTGGATCGGCTGGGTTCTTTTGTGTGCCTGGATTTTCAGCATCATCACCGACGACATATCTGCTCCAACCTTCTGAGTCTTTAGCATTGACTGTAAAGGCATCGATTTCGCCGTTTTCATACATTTGACGGACATCAGCGGAGGTCTTTGTACCAGCGATGAATTGACGTGTAACTGTATCTAAATAGACGTGAGCAGCATCATAATACGCAGCGTTCTTTGTATAAACCATCTTGGATTGGCTAACGTGTTGTGTAATACGGAAAGCACCATTAACTAAGAGGTGATCTTCACTCTTACCGAAGTCGCTACCTTCAGAAAGTAAGAAGGCACGGTTAACTGGTAAGTATGGTGAATATGTTAACGCTGTAATGAAGTATGGAGTTTCTTCAATAAGAGTATATTGAATTTCATTATCATTGAGAGCTTTGACACCGACCTTAGTGAAATCTCTAGTAGCACTCTTATCTGCCAAGAATGCAGCAGCGCCATCGATGAATCCGGTTAATAAGTTAGCAGCACCAGCAGCATTTTTAGGATCAAGAACATATTCAGCAGAAGCGACAAAGTCATCGGCTTTAACAGGAGCGACTTCACTACCATCAGAGTTCTTAACCCATTTGGCACCCTCTCTAATATGGAATGTCCAAACTTGTTTGCCGTCATCGGTGTTTTCGACTTTATATTTGTCGGCGAGAGCACCAACGATGTTACCATACTTGTCATTTTCCACTAAACCATCAACCATATTGCAGTAATGGTAAGAGTTATAAGTCCAAGTATTGGTGAGATAATTCAAGAATGAATTATCCGGTTCTTTTGTATAGGTGGTCTTTAATTCACTCTTAGTATTAAATGAAACTTCTTGACCTTCACCACTAACGGTATAAACACCATCATTAATAGTGCCATTAGCATTTTCGTTCGCTAATGAGACCCAGCCATCTTCATCGGCAGAATGAGAAACATCTCTACCTTTGCCTGCTTCATAAATGGCAGTAACGGTATTTCTTTGTTCTTTTGTAATTGCATTGGGTGTAGCAACTACGTTTTTAAATTTGTCAGAAGTTAAACCATAGGAAGCACGACCTGCTTGCCATGGAACTGTCTTACTGACACTAGCGGATGTACCATTTTGAGCTAACCATGGCACCATTAAACCGCTTTCATAGATGAGGTTATATTCAGCTTTTGCAAAAGCTTCATACCTTTCACCAGTTCTTGTTGGGTCTGTAATCGCAGCAGCTTCTCTATATAAGGCATCATATTCGCCTAATACTTCTCGTTGCATAGCAGCAACTGAATAGCCGAGAGCATCAGCGTTACTGACGAATTCTTTCTTTACGTCACCGCCTGTTTTACAACCGACTAAAGCGAGAATGCATACTGTGGAGAGAACAGCAACCTTTGTTTTTTTCATAAAGTTTCCTCCTTCGTACGCGAACCTACTAGAGACTACATGTCATCCGGGCTCGCTAAATAAATTATGACTAACATTTTAAATAGTTGCCAAATTTGGTGCAACAATTATTTTAAAAAGAATGCTTTTATATTTATAATATAATTCATTATATATTAAAAATTCATTTCAGTATTTCAATATTAAAAATACCGAATTAAATCAGCGAATTACGCATCCCTTATACTTGGATTTCATTATTAAATAAAGATTATCTTTAAGTATTTTAGCAATCAAAGCGTGACCTTCGTTATTGGGGTGTAAACCATCTTCAAATAAGGGGCTGTTTTCCACTTTGCCTATCTTATCCTTTATATCTAAATATTTAATATTATGTTTCGCACAAACTTCTTGAATGGCAATTCTAATCTTGCTTAAGGGGCCACGATAAGAGAGTCCACTACCAGCTTCCATATTCTCATCTTCTCTATATAAAGGAGAGATAAAAACAATCTGTTCTTTTTTATAATGTTTCAATAATTCTTTAACTAAACATTCAATTCCGCCATAGACAGTATGAACTGTATCATCCCCTAATCTTCCTAATGGGCAATTCGTTGGACCATAATCATTCGTCCCGCCAAAGACTAGCATCAAATCAGCATCATGATTCATTTCTTTAACTTTATCGGAAAAACAAAAGAAATCATGAGGCGCATCCGCATATTCTTTTGGTCTAATAGTCATACGCATGCCACACACTCCATAGTTTCTGATTTCAGCATTTAAATCTTTAGATAATAAATTAACAAAACTATTTTCTAATGGATCGGCATATAGACCAAAAGTAATGGAATCACCAAGAATATTAATTTTCATATTTATAAGTATATATCCATAAATTATTTATATAAATAAAAACTGCCATTTTGGCAGTGATAATTATCTTTCCTGGCGGAGAATTAGAGATTCGAACTCTAGCGGGACTTGCATCCCCTATCGGTTTTCAAGACCGACCCCTTCAACCACTTGGGTAATTCTCCGTGTTGGTGGACCAGGAGGATCACGATACCCCAACCATTCGGTTATGGGCCGAAGGCTCTTCCTTTGAGCTACTGGTCCAAATATTTATTAAAAGAGCCGAAGCTCTAGTAATCGATTGGTAGCTGAGGACGGACTTGAACCGCCGACCTTAGAGGTATGAACTCTCTGCTCTAGCCAACTGAGCTACTCAGCCTTATTGTTTGGTGGAACTAAAGAGACTCGAACTCTCGACCCCCTGAATGCAAATCAGGTGCTCTCCCAACTGAGCTATAGTCCCATTTTGCCGGCTCAGATAAAGTCGGCAATAAATAAAATACACATTTTTGATAAAAAATACAACGATAATATAATTAGCGGTGTTGAAAAATATAAAAATGTGTTTTTAAAAGGGAATATAAATGGAGAGCGCCTGATTTAATCATCTTTATCTTCTAATAATCTCTTCAATTGATCTTTTGACGGAAGAACCATCTCATACTTTGTGGCGAATATCTGATCATTATCTTCAGGAAGAGTCATTTTCACTATAGCATCACTCTTTTCTTTACAAAGAAGAATGCCAATAGTTTTATTCTCATCTGGAAGTTTTACGCTTCTATCAAAATAATTGACATACATTTGCATTTGACCGATATCTTGATGCTTCAATTTGCCAATTTTTAAATCGATGATGACAAAGCATCTTAATATGCGATTATAAAGAACCAAATCCGCAAAGAAATGCTGTTCATCAAACGTGATTCTCATCTGTCTTTGAACAAACGTAAAACCTTTACCTAATTCCATTAAAAAATCCTGCAATTTATTGATAATTCTTCTTTCTAAAGCTTTTTCTGTATAGGTCTTATCCTCTTTTAATCCTAGAAAATTTAAAACCAACGGTTCTTTAATCGCGTCGCTCGGTTTTTCGATAATTTGTCCTTTCAAAGACAATTCCATGATTTTCTTTTTGTTTCTTGAGAGCGCTAATCTTTCATATAGCGATGAGTCAATCTGGCGAGATAATTCTCTTATGCTCCATTTATTTTGGTAGCACTCAATTTCATAAAAGCGCCTTTCGTTATGATTTTTAATTTTCAACAACTGGACATAATGAGTCCAACTTAAAAAGAATTTATTTCCATCACTTGTATCGGGCAAATTATCTAATATATTAGGAAAAGTGTTTTTTAAGTTATCTAAAAAGAAATGACGAGAAATAAAAACCAAGTTTTTAGATTGGGCAATCACTGATTCCCCAATTTGATTGTGCGGGTTTTTAATTGAAGATTGGCTAATCACTGATTGGCCAATTTGATTTATATTATAAATCACATAAAATTGTCTAAATAGTTTCAAACTATTTATTGAATACCCTTTTCCAAATTCCTTCGTTAATTCTTTCGACAATTCTTTAATTAGTCTTTTTCCATAATCCGCTCTTTTGTTGCCACTTTGTTCTTCTTCCACTATTTTCTTTCCGATTTCGTAATACGTATAAACCATTGCGATGTTAATCGATGTTTTAACTCTTTCTTTAGCTTGATTCAATAGATTCTTGATTTCTTTAACAAACTCTTTAGTCATAAAAAGCCTCCCACTAAATACATAGGGGGATTTTTCATTTTCTTTGTCACAATATTTGGATTATTTTTTGGTGAGCAGATGTCGCAGTAAAAAAAGCATCCATAAGGATGCTTATTATTCAAATCTGGTCGAGACGACAGGATTTGAACCTGCGACCTTCTGCTCCCAAAGCAGACGCGATACCAAGCTACGCTACGTCTCGATGTGGCGCGCCTCACAAGAATCGAACTCGTAACCTCCAGATTCGTAGTCTGACACTCTATCCAGTTGAGCTAGAGGCGCGTATAACTTACTTGTGAGTTTTCTAATCCAGAAGGTCTCTTCAGTAAGTTGCTGTTTTGTTGGAGGTTCCTACCGGACTTGAACCAGTGCTCATTGAGTTGCAGTCAATTGCCTTACCAACTTGGCTAAGGAACCATCATGCAGCGCTATGAATTATAGCACTACATTATTATTTCTATCAAGAATTAAAAATAGAAAATATTTTTGTGAAGATTTGATTAATTAAAGGCACTCTTCACTCTTGCCCACATGGCATCAACCTTGGAGGTGTTTTCGCCAAAGTCTTTCATCATGCAGCATCTCTTTAACATCTCTTCAGTGGGGTATTGAGCGTCGAATTGACGACCTTTTTCACTAGTTGGAATTTTAATTTTAGAATCTTCAACACCAAAGAAGAATGATAAATCAGCGATATAGAAATCTGTTTCATCATCATCTGCGGCATAAGTTTCAGAAACATAATCCCAGATATCTCCACCGACGATTGGGGAGGTATAGCCCACGGCTTCCATACATAATTGAGCGATAGAAGGTTCGCACATAAAATTCACGAATTCTTCGGCCAATTCTTTGTTGGCGCCTTTTGGCATACACCAACCATCAAACCAGACATTACTGCCTTCTTGTGGTAAAGCATAGTTTAAAGTCTTACCACTTTCTTCTGCACTATCCATAGAATAAACGGAATCGCCAGACCAGGCTAAATTAGCCTTGTATGTGCCTTGGACGATACCATCTTTACCTTCATCAACTTCAAAGCCGAAAACGTTCGCTTTGGTGGCTTTTAAGGCATTTTCTACTTTAGTGATAGTATCATCATCACATCTATTGAAGATTGCGGACAATTTGTCGTTATAATCGCTAGCATTAACATCTAAGTCTGTGATTTCATCTCTATAGACATGGAAGATCGCTGCGACATAGCTATCACGCATAGAATCTTTTAAGGTAAACTTTTTTGAGAACTTATCATTGTTATTCCATAAACATTCCCAGGTTTCCACTTCTTCGGGGTTAAAGTATTCGGAATCATAGGTGAAACCCATTGTGCCCCAGAAATAAGGGACAGCGTATTTTAAGAATGAAGAACCATTGGATAATGTTTCTTGAGCGAATCTGTTTCTGATATATGGGGAACCATATTCATCCCAGTTCTTTAAAGATTCACCATAAGTATTATTGAGTTCATCATAGGAGAATTCTTCTAATAAACCAGCATTAGCCATCTTTTGAATCATATAATCTGATGGACAAATTAAGTCTGGTTTGATCGCTCCTAAAGTGATTTGTTGATACATAATCTCGTTTGTGGAAAAGCATTCGTATTCCACTTTCACTTTAAGACCGGTTTTCTCTTTGTAATACTTTTCAAATCTTTCCACGACAGAATCATCGACGACATAGCCGTCATCATCCGTGCCATCATAGATGTAATCTTCCCAGTTATAGACCACTAATTTCGCATCGTATTTTTCATTACAACCTGTCAATCCGACTAGGCCTCCGATAGCGAGAAAGGGAAGTGTGGTGAGAGCAAATTTTTTAGTCATTTTTCATTTTCTCCTTTTTTATTAACTTTTTAGCACCCTTATTGCCCTTGATATTCATCACAATCATGACGATAAGGATAACAGCAAATAGAATTGCTGTAAATGCTCTTAATTGAATTGGGACGCCACCCTTAACAACTTTGTTGTCAACGTAAGTGGATAGCGTTTCAAACCCACCAGTCGTAGGTTTGGTAAATGCGGTGATGACATAATCATCTAACGATAATGTAATTGAGAGTAAGAAACCAGATAAGATACCTGGTACGATATCAGGAACAACCACTTTCCACAAAGCCTGTGTTTGTGTGGCTCCTAAATCCATCGCTGCTTCATAAACGCTGGGATCCATCTGCTCTAATTTAGGTTTTACAGATAATACCACATAAGGAATTGATAAGACGACGTGACCAATAACAACAGTAAAGAGATTTCTCTCTAATCCTAGTTTATCCGCGGCAATAACGAATAAGATACATAATGATATCGCGGTCACGATTTCGGCGTTAACAATTGGAACTTGGTTCACATATTCAAGAGTATTTCTAATCCATTTCTTTCTGGTATAGAAGATACCAATTGCACCTAATGTACCAAGTATCGTGGCAAATAATGCGGACAACATAGCCACTAAGAAGGTATTACCTACCGCGGACCATAGTTCTTTAGAATCTCTATTTCTAGCGATATCAAATAAAGCCTTGTAATTCGCTAAACTGAAGTCATTCCAGACACCTAACACTTTGTGTTTGGTGAATGAGAAGATGACGATATAGATAAGCGGAGCGTACATCAATAAGAGCATCAAGTAGATGAACATATTGGCGATGATTTTACCCGCTTTTTCACGAGCTCTTTTTCTAGCGAGGGCACGGTTGGTTTGTTCCACGGTCATATTAGTGATGTTTTCCATTACCAAATACCCCCTTTCTTTCCATCGCTCTTCCTATCTATGGCTTTCTCCACAAGTAAGGATAAGCCAATAATCATGAGCATGACGATTGATAAGACAGAACCGATGTTATAGTGCGTTAATTCAAATTGATGTTGTATCAAATTACCGACGATTTGCATGGTTCTTTCCGACATTTGATTAGCGATGACATAAGAAGACATCGTTGGCATGAATGTCATCGTGGCCGCTGAAACGATTCCGGGAACAGTCATTGGAATAATAGTTTTTACAAAGACTTGGACTGGATTAGCGCCTAAGTCCGCTGCCGCTTCAATCTGATTCTTGTCCATCTTTAACATTTGGTTATAAAGAGGCAAGATGGCAAATGGCAAATAGTCATAAACCATGCCGACGATAATGGCAATCATCGGATATTTAGATGTTAAAACAACACCAAATATCGCTTTGATAAAATTATTAACTAATGCCTTTAAGGCCAAAGTTCTGATCACAAAGTTCACCCACATCGGTAGTAAGAAGATGTAGACAAGAACTTTGTTCTTATTTAATTTGCTATTCGATAAGATAAAGGCAATCGGATAAGCAATAATCAAACATAATAATGTTGTGGAGATTGAGATAATGAAGGTATTACCAATAACCTTCCAGTTCTCTACAGTGGTAAAAACTATGCCCCAGTTATTAAAGGTAAAGTGACCGGCATCATCAATAAAGGCATAATAGAGAATTAAAACCAAAGGGAAAATGACAAATAACGCCATAAAGACGCCATAAGGCATACACAAACTTCCACGGAAGTTAAATCTCTTACGTTGTTTAACCGCCACTTCTGCCATTTTTACTTTTTGGCTCCTTTACGAGAGAGGTGAATCATGGATTTATCAATGATAACGGAAACAGTATCATTTTCATTCCATAAATCTGGAGAATTCAAAATGAAATCTTCTTCATCATCAGTTCTCACCATGATTTCATAGTGATCACCTAAA
>JAEEGL013096265.1_pt1 | contig 11171 bp, 8 predicted proteins | sample 9134231 | NCBI WGS metagenome assembly JAEEGL01 (sample SAMN16246548, study PRJNA631951) | gut metagenome | biome: gut microbiome; feature: rumen; material: fiber-attached | host: Bos | place: Iran: Karaj | collected 2018-10
CAGACGCTTGATGGTTTCTTCGGTGTAGGGGGATTCGGGACCGCCGAAGCCATACAGGAAGAACTTTCCATCCTGGGTCTTGTACAGGGACTCTTCATAGCCCTTGGGATCGCCGAACACGCCGAAAACCTTCTTCTGAATCAGTTCGGAAGCTTCGGTATCGTATTCGATCTTGCAGATGACTTTCTTCATAACAGTCTCCCTTTCTGCGTGATACGCAGTAATCATATAATGCGTGAAGCTCTTCACGCACGCGTATTATAGTACAATAAACGGCTGCAAACAATGGAAATCAATGACTGAAAGCTTACCAATTCCGGCAAATTCAGGGGTTTTGGAGAAAAAACCTGAAAAAACGGGCACAGCAAACGCTTCGCTGTGCCTGAATTGCTTCCTGTCAAAGGTTTCTCAAAGGTTTCTGTCAAAGGTTCAGATTGTCGTCGGACAAGGTCCCGATACCGCTGGCATGAAGGATGGCTTCCGCTGTTTCGACGTCCTGGACGCGGAGAACGACATAAGCTTCCTCCGGCCCGGTGCCCGTAAAGGCATACATATATTCAATGTTGACGTTTCCTTCACTGAGAGCGGTCAGGATAGGATACAGCGCGCCGGAACGGTCGTCCATCCGGGCGGCGACCACCGGCGTACGGGTGACGAGATAATCATCCTTCAGCGCTTTGCATACGCTGTCCGTGTCGGAAACGATCGCACGGAGGATACCGAAATCATTGGCTTCGGCGATACTCATCGCACGGATATTGGCGCCTGTTTTCGCGATAGCGCCGACAGCCTCCACCAGCTGGCCCGGCTGATTCATCAGAAAAAGGGAAAGTTGCGTGATTGCCATACTTTTCTCCTCCTTTAATCATGAAGCTTGCGCTTGTCGATGACGCGGACGGCTTTTCCCTCGCTGCGGGTAATTGTCTTGGGCGCTACAAGATGAACCTTCGGCCCGATGCCGAGCATTGTGCGCAGGGCGGATTCCAGGCTCTTTTCCATTTTCTGGATCTGGGACATCAGGTCGGAGAACTGATCCGCGCTGACTTCGACATAAACGTCGAAGGTATCGGTATTGCGTTCGCGGTCCAGCACGATCTGGTAGTTCGGCGTGTAGCCTTCCTTGAGCAGCACAGTCTCAATCTGGCTCGGGAAGACGTTGACGCCGCGGATAATGAGCATGTCGTCGCTGCGGCCCATGGGTTTGCTCATGCGGACATGGGTGCGGCCGCAGGAACAGGGTACGCGGTTCAGGACGCAGATATCGCGCGTGCGGTAACGAAGCAGGGGGAATCCTTCCTTATCCAGTGAAGTGAATACCAGTTCTCCTTTTTCGCCGTCGGGGAGCACTTCTCCTGTATCCGGATCAATAATCTCCGCGTAGAAATGATCCTCATTGATATGCATACCCTTCTGCTCCTCGCATTCGAAGGATACCCCGGGGCCGCTGGTTTCCGTGAGGCCGTAAATATCATAGGCTTTGATGCCGAGCTTCCGCTCGATATCCCTGCGCATTTCCTCGGTCCACGGCTCAGCGCCGAAAATGCCGGCTTTGAGCTTGTTGTCCTCCGGCTTGTAGCCCATTTCAGCAAGCGTTTCACCGATATAGGCGGCATAGGAAGGCGTGCAGCAGATGATGGTCGCGTTAAGATCCATCATGAACTGAATCTGGCGCTCCGTGTTGCCGGAGGACATCGGAAGGGTCAGGCAGCCGACTTTGTGAGAGCCGCCGTGCAGGCCGGATCCGCCGGTGAACAGTCCGTAGCCGTAAGCGACCTGGACAACGTCCTCATCGGTTCCGCCGGCGGCGACGATCGCGCGGGCGCAGCATTCCTCCCAGAGATCGATATCGTGCTGCGTATAGAACGCGACGACGCGCCGGCCGGTCGTACCGGAAGTGGAATGGATGCGGACACAGTTCTTCAGGTCTGTGCCGAGCAAACCGTAGGGATAAGCGTCACGCAGGTCCGCTTTGCTGAGGAAGGGGAGCTTCCTGATATCATCCACGGTGCGGATGTCATCCGGTGTTACGCCCTTTTGCTGCATCAGGTTCCGGTAGTAGGGAACATTGTCCCACACATGCTTCACCTGGCGGACGAGTTTCTCGTTCTGGATCTCAAGAATCTTCTCGCGGGGCGCGGTTTCGATCTCGGGCTGGTAATACCTGCTCATACTGAACTGAACCTCCTTTTTCTTTCCGATGACGGGAACAGACAGCGGCGGGAGGCTTAAAAAAATCCACCGCCTTTCAACGCTAAAAGGCGGTGGATCAGTGCGCTCCCGGGCGCTTATCAATCCATCGCAATGCTGCTAAAAAAGAAAGCCGCACTGTACATCATCGTAAATCTCCTGAAATCAAATCTGCCGTTTATGGACATCCGCATATTACTCCGGGCGGAATCCCGTGTCAATGGCCCGGATTGTTCTTCCCGTGTTTTTCACCGGCATCCCCGGCCTCCTGCAGGCATGGAAATTGAAATATTGCTGACCCGCGGACGTTGACAGAAAAAGGAAAAACATGATATAAAAGGCTGATACAGGAAGGAGGAGACCCGTATGGCTTCCGAGTATGTACTGATAACCGATTCCGCGTGCGATATCCTGCAGGAAAAGCTTCAGGAGTGGAACGTCGAAGTGATCAGGCTGCCGTACCTGTTTACAGATGACGGCGTTGAACACCTGGACCAGGATACGCCGCTGAAGACATTTTACGATGAAATGCGCGGCGGACGCGTCACGAAGACGTCCGGCGTGAATGTGGACGAATTCGAAAACCGTTTCAGGAAGTTTCTGGACGAGGGGAAGGACGTGCTGTACCTGGCGTTCTCCAGCGGGCTGAGCGTAACGTGCGAGAACGGGAAGAAGGCTGCTGCGGCGCTGGCGGAACAGTATCCGGACCGGAAGATCCGCGTCGTCGATTCCCTGTGCGCTTCCGCAGGTCAGGGCCTGTTCGTGTACCTCGCGAAAGAGAACAGGGATGCCGGCATGACGATCGACGAGAACGCCGATGAAATGGAGAAGGACAAGCTGCATCTCTGCCACTGGTTTACGGTGGAAGACCTGAAGTACCTCAAGCGCGGCGGACGCATCAGCGCGGCAACGGCTTTGCTGGGGACCGCACTGAACGTCAAGCCGGTGCTGCATGTGGACGATGAGGGGCACCTGATCAAGATTTACCAGGTGCACGGGCGGAAAAAGTCCATTCGCAAGATGGCGGAAATGCTCGGGGAGACCGCGCTGGACGATACACCCATCTTCATTTCGCACGGCGACTGCCGGGACGACGCGGAGATGCTGGCAAGAATCCTGAAGGAGGAGTACAACCGGGAGGTTCAGCTGATTACCGGTATAGGATCGGTGATCGGCGCGCATTCCGGGCCCGGAACGCTGGCGCTGTTCTTCCGCGGGAAACAGAGATAAATAACAGGAATCCATGGAACGGGGGCGGAATCCCCCGTTTTTTTATTGCGCCGGCACGCCCGCGGAAGAATAGGCGCGGTTAATTTGCGCAAGCGGTTGTTTACAGGACTGTGAAACGGCTGATATAATCAACGCGTGATCCGGGGAACGGACCGGAAACAGGAGGATAAGAAGATGAGGAACATGAAGAAAAAGCTTATTATTATCGGCGCCGCAGCCGTGCTGATTCTGCTGGCCGCGGCGACCTGCACGGCAACGGTGGAGACCGGATATACCGGCATTGTGACCACGTTCGGCAGGGTGGAAGACGTCACGCTGGAAGCGGGACTGCATTTCAAAAGCCCCTTCCAGCGGATCATCGCGATGGACAACCGCGAGCAGAAGACCAGCTTCACCACGGAAGCGTTCTCCAGCGACATCCAGCAGGTAAACATCATCGGCAGCATCAACTATGCCATCAACAAGAGCACGGCGATGAACCTGTTCAAGGAAGTCGGCACGGATTATTTCAACAAGCTTGTCAATCCGCGGATGCTGGAGATTACAAAAGGCGTATTCAGCAAGTACAGCGCCGAGAATCTTGTGGCAAACCGCCAGAAGCTCAGCGAACAGATCCGTGACGGCCTGTATGAGGAACTGAAGGATTACGGCATCAACGTTATCAGCCTGAGCATCGAGAACCTGGACTTTACCGACGCGTTTACCGACGCTGTCGAAGCGAAACAGGTTGCCGCCCAGCGGAAACTGCAGGCCGAAATCGAGCAGGCGCAGATGACCATGGAGACGCAGCAGCAGGCGGAGCGCCAGCGCATCAACGCGGAAGCAGAGGCCAACGTGCTGAAAATAAACGCTGACGCGGACGCCTATGCCACCAAGGTGCGCAGTGAAGCGGAAGCAGAGGCGAACAAGAAGATCGCCGAGTCCCTGACAGACAACCTGATCAAGTTTAACGAAATTAAGTCCTGGGACGGAAAACTGCCCGTATACATGGCCGGCGACGGCGCCACGACAGTACCGGTGCTGCAGATGGGCGGAACAGCTGAGAGCGGACAGTAACCGGTTATCGGAGGAACGGCATGGAAACGGTGAAAATCATTGAAGGACGGTCGGGCAGGGTATGGCCGGCTGTGCTCTGTGCCGCCGCCGGCAGCCGCAGGGAGGGCCGGCGGGTGGTCCTCTACGTACCGGAACAGATGACGCTGCAGACCGAACGCGAGCTGATTTCCGGGCTGAAACTGAAGGGGCTGATCGACATGGACGTCATCAGCCCCAGAAAGCTGAAGATCCTGGTACGGGAGCGCACCGGAGGAAACGAGCGCCGGACGCTGGATACCGCAGGCCAGCTGATGGCGGTTCACCGCGCCATGACAGAACAGGCTGACGAACTCTCCTATTACCGCAGCATGACGGAGCTGCCCGGCGCAGTAGAACGGGTGCGGGAAGCGCTGGCGGAGCTGCGGGACAGCGATATTACCGCCGAGGAGACGGAAGACTATGCGGCGCGCGCGGCAAACGGCGCTGTACAGGCAAAACTGCGGGACCTGAACCGGATCCGCGGCGCCTACGAAACGCTGGTCAGCGAGCGTTTTGAAGACGAAAAAACCGCCTGGACGGATATAGTAAACCGCCTGGCGCGGACAGATATTCTCCGGGGAGCGGATCTGCTGGTATACGGGTTTGATACGATCCGCCCGGACCTGAGGGAACTGCTGTGCAGGGCGGCCGGCCTTGCACAGCATGTCTGTGTTTTCCTGACCGCTGACGGGGAGGGAGCTGCGGACGCGGCTGTCTTCGGCGAACAGCACCGGAGCGTGCGGCAGCTGGCGGAGGCACTGCAGGAAGCGGGTGGAAAGACGGAAATCGCCGCAGCGGCGGACAATATGATTCCGGAGCAGGGAAACGCGAAGGAAGAGATGCTGCAGTGGCTTGACGGGAACCTGTTCACAGACGAAGAAAAGGCTTATCCCGGGAGGATCACGGACGGGATCACGCTGTATGCCGCGGCGAACAGAGGAGAGGAAGCGGAGCAGATTGCCGGCTGCCTGCTGGCATGGCACGCGCAGGGAATTCCCTGGGAGCGGATGGCTGTGGCGCTTCCGGACCGGTCTGACCTGGAGGGCGTACTGAGGTCCCGGCTCCGGCTGAGCGGCATTCCCTTCTGCAGCACGGAAAAGATCCCGGCGGTATCCCACGGCGTATGCAGGATGCTCTGCGCATCGCTGGCATGCATCGCGGGAGGATATACGGCGGAGAGCGTGACGGAAGCAGCGCTGAGCGGATTCACGGCGCTGACGGACGAGGAAGCGCTGATCCTGGTGAACTACGCGGAGGCGCACGGGATCGACGGGAACAGATGGAAGGAACCTTTTCTGAAGGGCGATCACGCGGAAGAGGCGGAAGCGGCCCGCGTGAAAATAACCGCGCCGATTGAACAGCTCCGGGAGAACCTGAAGGCAGCAAAAACCGCGAGCGCCTCCGTTGAGGCCGTTGTCCGCTTTCTGGAAGCGGAAGACGTGCGCGCCCGCCTGCGGGCGAGAGAGGAATCGCTGCTCGAATCCGGCCTGTACCGGGAGGCTGTCGCGGACCGCCAGATCTGGAAAATGCTGACAGAGATGCTGGATCAGCTGTGGACGCTGCTGGGCGGACGCCGCGCCTCCATCCGCGACCTGAAAAACATGCTGGAAACCGCGCTGGACAGCGCTGAGGTTTCCACCCTTCCGGAGACGGAAAGCGGCGTAACGATCGGCGGAATCGGGCATATGCTGCCCGGGGACACAGACGCGCTGGTGCTGCCCGGATTCCAGGAAGGCGTGATGACCGCGCCGGAGAGCGGATGGCTCACGGACCGGGAGCGCGAGAGCATGGAGAAAGGCACCGGGCGGGAGATCGGCATCAGCAGGGAAAGGCGGGGGTGGATCCGCCGGTACGATATTTACCGCACGATGACGACGCCGCGGAAACGGCTCCGGATCAGCTGGAGCCTGCAGGACGAAGCCGGGAGACCGCTGCAGGAGGACGGGCTGCTTTCCGTGATAAGGACGGTGTTTCCCGGGATCAGTGAAACAGGCGGCGTGCGCGGAACGGCCGCGCAGCCGGCGGTCCGCACGCCGCTGGAGACGCTGGAATCCCTGGGAATGCTGTTCAGACAGCTGCAGGAGGGGAAACGGGACGCGGAGGCGGAACGCGCCGCGGTGGCGCTGCTGCACAGCGGCATTTACGGCAGAACAGCGCGGGCAATCGCAGATGAATCACGTATGAGGAATGAGACGCCGGAACTCCGCGGGCAGACTGCGCTGCGGCTGTTCCGGACAGACGAGATCAGCATCAGCCGCCTGGAGCGCTTTGCGGCGTGCCCGTATCAGCATTTTATCGACTACGGCCTGCGGCCTGTGCAGCAGGAAACATATGAATTTGACGACGCCGCGGCAGGCAGTTTCTTCCACGCGGCGCTCGACCGGTTTATGAAAACAGCCGGCGCGGAGAGCGACTGGCCGGCAATCAGCGACGAACGCGCGGACGCGATTATGGACGCGGTCTGCGCCGAACTGACGGAGGACTGGGAAGGCACTCCCCTGAAGGAGGACGCGCTGGGAATCTGGCAGGGGGAAACGTATCTCCGCCGTATATACCACGCAGCCCGGGTGCTGACGCGCTTTGCCGCGAACAGCGATTTCCGGACAATCGCCACGGAACAGAGCTTCGGGAAAAACGGTGTGCTGCCGCCGCTGGAACTGAAACTGGCGGACGGTACGCGGGCGGAAATCCGGGGCATTATCGACCGGATCGATACTTACGAGAACGGCGAAGGCGTCTGGCTGCGCGTCGTGGACAACAAAAGCCGCGAAAAAAAGCCGGATCCGGCAAAAATGGAGGACGGCGAACAGCTCCAGCTGATGATTTACCTGAAGGCCGCGGAGCAGGCATATCCTTTCGCCAGAGCTGCCGGAGCAATGTTTTTCCCGATCCAGGACGCGGAAGTCCCCGGAGACGAGGAAACAGAAGAGGCGACGGAGGCGGCGCGGCTGAAGAAGGTGCGGATGAAAGGCCTGGTGAATGCCCGGAAGGACGTGGTGACAGCCATGGACCGGGATCTGGCGCCGTACTCCGTGGACGAGGTGTTCAGCAGGAAAGACGGGTCTGTCAGGAAGAGCGCGGACTGGGCAGTTGAAGAAAACGTGCTCCAGGGACTGATGACCGCCGCGGAGGAAAAGGCCGCGGAAATCGCGGACGAAATCCGCCGGGGAAGGATCGAAGCCGCTCCGCGGGGGAAGGATACGGAGGACAGCCCCTGCCGCTACTGCAGCTACAGGACGCTGTGCCACATGCGCAGGGAATCCATGCGGCCGCGCAGCGAAGGAATCACCTACCGGGATATCGCGCGGGGGATCCGGGGGAAAAACACGTTGCGTGACGGGGATAAATAGCGTATAATATAAACAGAGATGGTGTGCAAATAACCATTGAAACCCAAAAATCAATGAGGAGGCGTATTCCCATGATACAGGTGATCGCAGGCAAGAAGGGCTCCGGCAAGACGAAGCGCCTGATTGACCTGGCAAACGCGACCGCACGTGACGCGGAACACGACGTGATCTTCCTGGATGACGACAATCGCTACATGTTCGACGTGGACCATAAGGTTCGTTTTGTCAACGTCGAAGATTATCATATTCACAATGCCGACATGTTCATCGGTTTCGTGTGCGGCATGCTCTCTTCCAACTACGATATCGGCACCGTATTCATCGACGCGTTCCTGAAAGTGTGCCATACCGGCCTGCAGGATACGGCGGAAGTCGTGAAGACGCTGGCTGAAATGAGCGCGAAGCACAGCGTTGATTTTGTGCTGAGCCTGAGCGCAGACCCGGAGGAACTTCCCGATCATCTGCGGCAGTTTGTGATCTGATTGCCTGCTGACTTTTGGATCAACCGGAACACAAAAGAGGCGGCACCGCCTCTTTTTTCAAAAAAACGGAAACAAAGGAGAGCAAAATATGTCATTTTTCTCCACGCGCGGCGAAAGCTGTGTGACAGCGAGCCAGGCCATCCTGCGCGGCATCGCGCCGGACGGCGGGCTGTATGTGCCGGCGATGATTCCGGCAGTTTCGCCGGAACGGCTGACAAAACTCACGGACATGAGCTATGAGGAACGCACAGTCGCGGTGCTCAAACGTTTTCTCGAGGATTTCTCCCTGCGGGAAATTGAGGACGCGGTGCACGCAGCCTACAGTCCGGAACGGTTCAGGGATCCTGCCGTCGCGCCGGCCAAGAAGCTGGACGAAGCCACGTGGGTGCTGGAACTGTTCCACGGACCGACGCTGGCTTTCAAGGACATGGCGCTGCAGCTGCTGCCGCACCTGCTGAAACTCTCGGCGGAGAAAAACGGGGAGAAACGTGAGGTCTGCATTCTCGTAGCGACCAGCGGCGATACCGGAAAGGCCGCGCTGGAAGGTTTCCGTGATGTGCCGGGAACGAGCTGCACGGTGTTTTATCCGCTCGACGGGGTCAGCGACGTGCAGAAGCTGCAGATGGTGACAACCGGCGGGGAGAATACCCGCGTGATCGCCGTGCACGGCAACTTCGACGACGCGCAGACAGGCGTTAAGGAGCTGTTCGTATCCGAAACCTTCCGTGATGAAATGGCAAAAACGGGCAGGGTGCTGTCCTCAGCGAACAGCATTAACCTCGGCCGCCTTGTACCCCAGGTCGCCTATTATTTCTCCGCCTATGCCGATATGCTGAAACAGCACGCGGTCGCGCCCGGCGACCCGGTCAACTTCTGTGTGCCGACGGGCAATTTCGGGAACATTCTGGCCGGCTACTATGCCATGATGATGGGCCTGCCGGTCCATAAGCTGATCTGCGCGAGCAACCGGAACAACGTACTGACGGACTTTTTCCGTACGGGAATTTATTCCACCCACCGCACATTCTTCAGGACGATCAGCCCGAGCATGGATATCCTGGTTTCCTCCAATCTGGAAAGGCTTCTGTATGAGGCGGCGGACCGGGACGGCAGGCTGATCTGCACCTGGATGAACCAGCTGAAGGACTGCGGCAGCTACTCCATCGGCGACCAGCGCACCGAGTGGCTGACGAACACGTTCTGGGGTGACTGCGCGGATAACAAGGACACGCTGGCGGAGATCCGCAAGCGCTGGGAGCAGGACCGCTACCTGTTCGATCCGCATACAGCGGTGGCCGGCCACGTGCTGCGCGAATACCGGAAGAGCACGGGCGACGAAACGCCGACGGTGATCGTCGCCACAGCGAGTCCCTATAAGTTCTCGGCCGACGTGCTGAGCGCACTGACCGGGAGCAACGCGGGCGGGGATCCCTTCAAAGCCAGCGAGGAGCTGGAAAGGATTACCGGAATCCCCATGCCGGAGCAGGTGAGGAAGCTGCGCGAACTGCCGGTCAGGCATACCGCGGAATGCGACAAGGACAAAATGGGCGAAGCGGTGATCAAAGCTTTTTCCTGACTATCATGACAGCGCCGGGGCGCTGTCATTTTTTTCTTTTCAAATCCCGGGAGATATGATAAAATACCCGACAGGTGTATTCCGCGCGGGCGGATGCCGGAAAGGCGATAGATTATGACAGCTTCTGAACGGCTGGCGGAACAGGTCCGCCTTGGTACTGACACGGCGGTGCTCGTATTCGATCCTTCCAACATGTTCTATCTGACGGAAGGGTACACGGGCGAGGGACTGGTGTTTATTTCCGCTGAACGCCGGGTTATCGTAACGGATTTCCGCTACACGGAGCAGGCCGGAAAACAGGCGCCGGACTTTGAGGTTCTTATGACCGAAAAGGACCGGAACGCGGACAGGATTGTCGCGGAACTGGTACAGAATGAAGGCGTCACCTGCGTACGGACAGAGACGAACTACCTGTCGGTGGACAGGTTCGGCAGGCTGAAAGCCGCGCTGGGCGAGGAAGTATCCTGTATCTCCCTGGACGGGGCGCCGCAAAAACTCCGGCAGATCAAGACGCCGGCCGAGGTGCTGGCGATCCGGAAGGCCTGCAAAATCACGGCGGACGCTTTCCGCGCAATTCTGCCGAAGATCCGGGAAGGCATGACCGAGAAAGAGCTTCAGATCGAACTGAACTTCACGATGCTCCGCCTCGGCGCTGATACGACTGCGTTCGATACGATTATTGCCGCAGGGGAGAACGGCAGCCTGCCGCACGCGATCCCCGGAGACCGGGTGATCCGCCGCGGGGACATGATTACAATGGATTTCGGCGCGAAGGTCGGCAACTACTGCGCGGATATGACAAGGACCGTCGCCCTCGGACAGCCGTCGGACGAGATGCGCAGAATCTACGACACAGTTCTGCGTGCGCAGACCATGTGCGAGGAAGCTCTGGCTGCCGGGAAAAACTGTTTTGAGATCGACCGGCTGGCGCGCGACTATATTGACGCGAGGGGATACGCCGGGCGGTTCGGCCACGGGCTGGGACATGCGGTCGGCATCGATATTCACGAAGAACCCCGGCTGAGCCCCTCATGCCAGGATATCCTGAAGGCCGGCGTTGTGATAACGGTGGAACCCGGAGTATACGTCCCCGGCCTCGGAGGCGTGCGGATCGAGAATACCTGCCTGGTGAAGGAAAACGGCTGCGAGGCGCTTACGGACGCGGAGAAGCAGCTGATCATCCTGTAAGGAATATATATACGACTTAATTTATACGGAGGAGAGAAAAACATGATCACAGCAGGCGATTTCAAAAAAGGCATTACCATCGAA
>JAEEGL013101315.1_pt1 | contig 11171 bp, 1 predicted proteins | sample 9134231 | NCBI WGS metagenome assembly JAEEGL01 (sample SAMN16246548, study PRJNA631951) | gut metagenome | biome: gut microbiome; feature: rumen; material: fiber-attached | host: Bos | place: Iran: Karaj | collected 2018-10
CGGACGGCGCGCCGCGTGGGGCGCCGGGCTCGAGGGCGGCGCGAAACTCGCGTGGGGCGGATACGAACTGTGGGGTAAATAACTATGGGCGTCATCAACATCACGCAACGGAGCGAACGGCTCGGCAACCTCGGCGGCACATCCGCCGCGCATGGCGTCACCTCCACCGACATCGGCACGGTGCACCACACCTCGGCGCGCACATTCTCGCCGACCTACTACTCCCGCAACTACCAGGAGGGCAACCGCGCCATCGGACGCGGCCTCGGCGCGGCAGGTGACACCATGCTCCGCCTCGGACTCGCCATCCGCCAGCGCGAGGAGGACCGTCAGGTAGACGAGTACACCAACGCCATGATGCGCACGATGGAAGCCGAGAGCCGCGACGAGCGCGACATCACGGACTGGAACACGCCCGAACGGCAGCACCTGCAAGGCCAGAAGCGCGGGTTCTACCTCCGCACGGGCAAGGGCACGATGAATGTCGCCAAGGAGTGGGATGACTGCTTCGGCGAGCGGTTCAAGCAGATCGGCGTCTCGATCGGCGCGAACGAGCGCGTGCGCGAACGGACGATGAAGAACCTCGCCAGTTACAGACGCGGCGCCATCAGCCGCCTCATGGACCAGCAGGCGTCCGAGTATCGCAGAATGGAACTCGGCACGGCAGAGGGCACCCTCAACACGCAGATCAACCTCTTCAACGATGGACACAGCGAGGCCATCCCTGACATCTTCGCGCAGTATGACCGCGTGGCCACCTTGAGACGCCTCACGCCCGAGCAGGCGAAGGCGGGCAAGGAGGAACTCGCGCTCAAACTCGCCGCGTCCGTCATCGGACAGCAGGTCACGGGCTGCCAGACTGCCGAGGACTTCGACCGCGTGGAGGCCGACATCAAGTCGGGCATGAAGGGAAAACTCCCAGACGACATCGCCGCCAACCTCCCAGGTGGCGACCGCGCCGTCGGCGGCAAGATGAAGGACGCCCTTCTCACGGATGTCCGCCGCGCGCGGCAGTCGTTCGAGATCCAGCGCGACCGCGAGGAACGCGAGGCGCTGTCCGAACTCGTCGCGTTCTCGGACAACGCCCTCGCGCGCGGCGGCATCGAGGGCCTTGAGGCCGCGCAGACGGACATGGCCGCGCGCGCCGCGAAGATGCCCAAGGGTTCACGCATGGAGACCGTCGCGCTCGAGCAGGCGAAACGCCTGGAAGCGGCGGCAGACAAGGAAGCGCAGCGTCTTTGCTTTGATTCCATCCTGGAGCACGCCGACGACAAAACGCCGTGGGAGCCGCCCAAGGGCACGCGCATGGAGAAGTTCTTCGGACCGCTCAAGAAGACCTTCGACGAGCAACTCGCGGCCTACAGGGCGGGCGGCCTGCTGGAGGACCACAGCGCCCTCCAGAGTCAGCGCAAGCAGAACGAGACGACGATCCGCGCGCAGATGATGACTGCGGCAAGCGCACAGCCTGGAGTCTTCCTGGCACAACTCGCCGACTCCGCTGTGAAAGGCCATATCACGGTCGATCAGTACAGGAAACTCACGGACGAGTTCAACAAAGTCTGGCAGAAGGAGGGAATGCCCAAGAAGGCTGCGCAGATGATGGATGTCGCGAAAGAGTACTTCGGGGCGTACTCGATGTTCCCGACTCCTTACATCATGCAATCCGTAGCGAAGAATGGACGGTTCGTCCAAGGTGGATTGTTTGACATCGGTCTTGAGTACAACGCCAGAAAGGTCGCAGTTGAAAGTTCTGTCGGCTCGGGTGAGTATTCTTCATTCGTCACCGATCAACAGGTGAAGAGGGATTCCGATACCCTCACAGCGGCCGACCAAACGAGGCTGATCAACTGGGCGCTGGAACTCGCGAAACTTGATGGCCGCACCACGACAGTCGACCCGCTGACCCACGAGACGCTGGACAAGCCGAAGAAGATCGACGCCGTTGAGGAGTTCAGAAGAGCCTGCGTAGAACTCCGCAGCGTCACGCGCGTGCGGTCCGCGCAGGACATCGTGTCGCAGGCCGTCGACGCGCTGGGCGATATCACCACTGGCGTGCAATACGAAAGCAACGCAACTGTTGAACGGGCGGCAAGGACACAGGCGGCCGAGAGCGGAATGATGGATGCTCTGCGGCATGCGAAGCGCAAACCCTTCCAGCCCAAGATGCCGAAGTCTGGCACGATGCACGCCGATGAGGAGACATGACCGATGGATGAAAATGAACAGATGAGCCGTCCGTTTGAACCCCTGCCGCTGACGCCGCAGAACGAACTCCCGCCAATCAAGCCGCCGTCCTACGAGATGAGGATCGAGCAGGCGCTCAACACCGACTGGGCGAAGGCAAGCGACGACGAGAGCCGCCGCGCGGCGTCCCTGTTGGCCAAGGAGGCGAGGATCCTGCATGCGATGTCGCAGATGCCCAGCGGCCTATTCAAAACGGACACGGAACGATACGCCGCCGCGTCCAAGATGGTCGAGCAACTGACGGGCGTCCAGGATTACGACGGCAAGTTCTGGAACGGCGGCAAAGGATTTGCCTCGGGTGCTGATTACCTCCGCAATGTGCAGGACGCCCTGAAGCGCGGCATGGCTGGCGGAAGTCAGGAACTCAAGAGATGGCAGGCCATGTCCGACGAGGAGAAGGACGCCTGGCTCGATCAGCAGCAGGGCGTTCAAGTCATCAAGGGCGACTTGGCACCTGACTTCAGCGTCCAGAGTCTGTCGCCAGCCGAGGAGGCGTCCGCGCCGCAGGAGGTGCGAGACGCGAACTTCTGGCTCTACCCCAATAATTCAAAACTCATCCCTGAAGAGGAACTCGCCAAACACAAGGGGACTGTGAGCAGATGGCGCCGCGAAGAATGGCCGCGCCTCCAGCGGCGCGCCGAGTACGAGGAGAAACTCCGCAAGCAGAACGCGGCCATGTTCCTCCCGAGCATGATTCAGTCGTTGGAGTCGGACGATGCCAAGGATCTCGCGTACGAACTGTTCCACAACCCGTCCGACACGCCGAAGAACTGGTCGGAACGCCTGAACCAACTCTCGACGCGCGACATCGAGACCCTGTCCCAGATACGCGGCATGACCCGCGAGCAGAAGGAAGGAAACTTCTTCAACTGGATCGGCGACATGGGCATCGGCATGTACAACGGCGCGCGCGGAATCTTTGCAGGACTCGGCGCGCAGGAAGCCAAGTACGGCGCGATGATGATGGGATGGGATGATCAGCGCGTCAACGAGATGATCCACCGAAAGCACGCGCTCTGGAGCGCGTACGCGGGCTGGAGTTCGCCCGTCTCGCAGATATCCGACCAGCACGGCGCCGTCGCGAACTTCACGATCGGCCTCGCGTCCGCTGTGCCGTTCATCGCCTCGATGCACCTGAAGGGCCTCGGCTACGCCGCGTGCGCGGGCGAGATGATGTCGGAGGCTGACGCCCAGGCCGCCGCTGCAGGGATTGACACCACGAGTGCGGAGTACAACGCCATCAACCTCGTCGCCGGCGGCACCTACGCCTACATGCTGAAGGTGGTGAGCCCAAGGTTCCTTGGCGCGTCCGCGAACGGCGCGGCCGAGGAGATGGCCCTGCGCACGGCGTTCATGAAGGGAACGCTGAGCGGACTCGCCAAACTCGACACATGGAAGATCATGTCCCAGCGCACCGCGTCGGGCTCGTTGATGATGGCCCTGCAGCAGTCGATCGCGGCCGTGAACAACGACCTGCACCTGGGCGGAGATGTCTGGGACGACGCCGCGAAGAGTTTCACGGAGACATTCGTCTCGTCCATCCCCGACATGCTCGCGTTCTCCGCGCACGGCGTGCTCTCCGGACATGCCCGCGCGTCTGGCGGGTGGCGGAAGATGTTCACGCCAGAGGGACGAGCCAACCGTTCGCAGAACCTCCGCGAGGCCGTGGAGAACGCCTTCGCCGTCCGCGCGGCCGTGGAGGGCGACAGGGGCGTCGAAGAGCGGATGCAGATGATCCGCATGGATCAACTCCGACACATGGCCGAAGTGTACATCGCCGGCGGCAAGAAGGGTCTCCGCAAACTGGGGCTCAAGCCAGAGGTCGTCGACGAGGCGGCCGACATGTTTGAACAGGAGTTCAGGGAATACGGCGGCATAAAGGCGCAGGAACTTGAGTGGAGGCGCCTTGACAGCCAGATGGAAGGACAGACCCTGGAGGAAATGGACGCGGACACACTCGGCAGACGCAATGACGCCAAGCGCCGCTGGGACCAGATGATGGAACAGGTGGACGCGCGCCGCGAACACCTCTTCTCCTCGATGCAGGATGTTCCTGGTACGCTGCGCGACTTCGCGGCCGTGCGCAATGTCTGGGCGCGTGGCCACGCCGTCGGCGCGGGGATGGTTGACGGAACCGATGCTGGCGCCGCCGCGCTCGTCAGGGCTGGCTTCTCGCCAACCGACGCCGCGATCCTCTCCAGCGAGTTCGGCGCAGAACGCCGGAACATGTACTCGCCCGCCGCGACAGAGGCGTTGCGCGAGATGTACACGCGCTCCACGCGCGGCCAGGTAGAGGCCACGGCAGCACTCGCGAGTGCGTTCAAGGGCAAGGTACGCACCGAGAACGGACGCACCCTCATCGACCTCCCGATGCCAGACGGCGGCACGGGCACGCTCGCCGTTGAGACGGTTGACCTCACGCAGCAGTTCTACGGCCAATCTGGAAGCGACCCTGAACTGGCACGGCAGGTGGAGAGCGCAACGCGCGGAAAGGTGACGGCGGACACCTGGATCAAGATGTCGGACGCCGAGCGGCGCCGAGTCGTGCGTGAGCACAGCCTCACCTCTGAGGGCGACTTCCAGTTGACGGATCCCGCCGACCCGTCGCTGCATGTTTCGTCCGGAGACGCCGACGCCGTGATGGGCGTGATCCGTCTCGACCCGACTGCCGACCCTGGCGCGGGATTCCACGAGGCGATGCACGGCTTCCTGCGCTTCGGCAAGGAGACGGGATACTTCGACGAGGCCGACATCAAATGGCTCACGGACACCTACGGCAAGCCTGAGATCTCGTCCGAGCAGTTGAACGAGGAGGCCGCAGCGGACGGGTTCCGCCAGTATCTCGCGAAGCGCATGGCGGGTTCGCTCGCGAACGAGCCGGGCCCGTTCCGCAAACTGTTCGGTCTCATCGGCCGACTCCGCCACCTGCGCGACTCGCGCGCGGCAACTGAACGCCTCGCCGCCAACGCCGAGGAGGCGCTGTACGATGCGTTCCTCGCGGGCAAGTACCAGCACATCCGCGACCTCTCCTTCACCGCACCTGTCCCGCCAAAGGCCGAGGCGGGTGTAGACACGGCCGCGCCGCAGACTGGCGCGCCGCTGGACAAGTCGGTATCTACCGAACAAAAATTAGTCCAGCCGCAAGCCCAGGAAACACAAGGGCAAACCGCTGTAGTGGACGAATCGGGAGCGAGTTCCCAGAAATTAGTCCAGCCCGCGCCGCGCGTGGTTTCCTTTGAGGCACTCACTCCAACTGGTGGGAAGAAGGTCACGGGACACTACGAGATCGTCCCGCTTGCGTCTCTGCTGCACTCCAACAAGAACGGTTACCCGATGGAGCTCCAGCAGCGTGACCGCAAGGGCAACAAGGGCGAGGAGCAGACGCGCGAGGAGCACATCGCCAACTTCGAGCCGGGCTACCTGCTGGCGGATCCCAAGACCGACTCGGGCGCGATGGTCGTGGTGCGGCGCCCAGGACCAGACGGCAAGCCGCAACTCGTCGTCGTCTCGGGCAACGGCCGCACGATGGTCCTTGAGGAGATGGCCAAGCGCAACCTCTACGACCGCTACCGCAACCGCATGAAGGAATGGGCGGAGGAGAACGGCGTAGAGAACGCCGTCGCGGACGCCGACAATCCCGTCCTCGTCCGCGTGGTGGACGAACTCGGCGGCGCCACGCTGAAGGAACTTGCCGACCTGTCGAACACCAACGCCATCCAGCAGATGAACGAGGAGGAGACCGCCCGCGCCGACGCGGATCTCGTCCGTTCGCTCGACCTCGCAAGCCTCTACAAGCCGAACAAGGACGGCTCCGCGAACATGTCTGCCGGCGCGAACGACGAGTTCTTCCGCGAGTTCGTGCGCGCGACGGGCGACACCAGCCTGCTCAATTCGGACGGCACCTTCACCGAGGCCCTGCGTCTGAGGGCTCGGCGCGCCCTTCTCGCCATCGCGTGCGGACAGGGCGAACGCGGACGCGATGTCGTGAAGAAACTCGTTGAGGACACCGACGCGCTCGGCATCGACCGCCAGAAGGAAATGGCCGCCGCGATCGCGCCGCATGTCGCCGCCATCGAGGCGCGTCCGGAATACGCCATCGGCCCCGATGTGAGCCGCGCGTTCGCAGACTTCATCGAGTTCCGCGAGAACCGCGACAGCGGAAAGAAGTGGGGCAACATAGAGGAGTACCTCAAGCAGGGCGACATGCTCGACCAGAGGAGCCCGATCGCCGAGTCGATCATGCGGCTCCTGGACAACCCAGGCGGAGAGCCCGTGCTGTCCGAGGCCATGCGCATCTACGCAGGGGCGGCCAAGGGCGAGACGGACGGCCTGTTCGGTCCTGCCCGTACGCGCGCGGAGATCTGGCACGACGCCGAGGCCGCCGCGCGCGAGAATGTGTCGCACGAAACCGCGCTCGCGGGCCGCCGCCACTCCATCGTCGCCGAGAAGGTCCAGCCCGTGACCGAAGAGGAATTTGAGCGCGTGCTCGAGAAGACGGGCGAACAGCGCGACATCACTTGGGAGAACATCCACCAGGTGTGCTGGCTGCTGCCGAACGGCAAGGTGCCGAAGGAGGAACTGCGTCCGATCGTGCGCGGCGGCCCTGCAATCGCTCCCGCGCACGAGTCGTTCTTCCCGCTGCTCGACCGCAAGGGGCACGCGGACGAGGCGGATGCGTTCGTCTACGGTTACGCGGACACCATCGCCGGCGGCGCGATCCGCCTCAACCTGGAGTCGGGCGGCATCGAGGTCGGGCGGAAACTCACGGCCGCGCAGCGCGATTCCTTCTACGACATCCTCTCCGAGGGCTACAAGCGCATGGAGATGGGCGACTGGCCAGAGGACACCCTGCGCGTGGACATCGACGATCCGTTCGGCCGCACGCTGACCTCGCTGGAATTCCGCAGGGGCACCTCGCCCTTCCGCGTCATGAACGAGATAGACGCCGAGTTCGACCGCCGGCGCCTGTCCATCCGTTCGCTCACGCACGACCTTGACAACTCGTCTATGATCTCGGACCTCGTCCGTTCGGGCGTGTTCACCGAACGCGAGGCGCGGAAGTTCGAGCGCGACATGCGCGGGCTCCTGGTGCGCATGAGCGAGGATCCCGAGGCTCTTGACATGAACGAGTCCGTGGGCAGGGACGACCGACTGTTCCTGCCGTACAAGGAGAACTCGGATCCGATTTACGAGAAGTCGCTTGACTTCTCCACGCTCTGCAAGAAGCGTCTGTTCACCCAGCACATCATAGAGGAACTGCAACTCAAACTGGACCGTCCGCTCTCGTCCGTTGAGCAGATGAAGATCCGCGAGAAACTCTTGGAATACGCCAAGATTGACGAGGGTCTGCAGGTCGCGTGCCACCTCTGCTATGTGGAGGCCGCGCGCCTCAAGAGCCCGCAGCAGATGACCCGCTGGCTCGAGAATCCAGAGGCGGTCCTGATGAACTTCTTCGCGCGCAACAACCGCGACTTCAAGGAGACGATTGCCGCGCGCACGGCGAAGTACAAGCGGTCGCTCGGCCTGCCGCCTGACGCCACCAAGGCCGACATCAAGGCGGCCAAGGGCGCCGCAGCCGTCACCGAACTCAACCGACTCACCCGCGAGTGGCGTAAGGACTACAAGCCCACCGCAGAGGAACGCCAGATAATCGCGCGCGCGAAGAAACTGCCGCGCGCCACCTTCCTGACCGCTGCCAACCTCACGAAACTCCTCGTCGAGGAGCCGAAGGTCTACGCGGCCTATGTGGACTTCATCCGCAACTCCACGCGCTCCAAGGCGCTGGAGACCGACACGCCCTCCTACTACGGCGACTCGGCCGTCATGTCGGACGGCTTCATCGCCAAGATGAACGAGCAGGGCACGGGCCTCCGCCACCAGTCGTGGAGCGACTTCCAGATTGAGCACCTGCTCGACACGATGGTCGCCGTGAGCGACCTGGCCGTGCGAGGCGCGAAGATGCACGCCTACACCAAGGTGCCAGAATTCGCGCGGATATTCGGCCGCACGGGCGCGATGATCAACCTCTCGCTCATCCCGAACACGGACGGCAAGGGCTTCTCGTCCACCGAGGGCATGGACTTCAAGACCGCGAAGGCGTTGCGCGACCAGTTCCCCGACACCTGCGGCACGATCGCCATCGGCATGTCCGACGCCCATGTCCTCGAACTCCTGAACGATCCGAGCGTGGACTATGTCATCCCCTACCATGTCAGCGGCATGAACAAGAAACTGCGCGGCATGGCGGGCATCGCCAAGTGGAAGGACTACACGGCCGTCCAGCACGAGAAGCCGATTGCCGGCGCGAAGAAGCCGAAGCGCGTGCTGGACGCCGACTGGCAGCGTCCGCCCGAGGTGTCCGAGTGGATGGTGCGCGACCCGAAGGGCTCGGGCCGCGAGGCCATGCGTCGCAGCGCAGAGCGTTACCTTGAACTGTGCCAGGAACGCGGCCTGCTTCCGAAGTTCGCCGGCGTCGAGGGGCTCCTGGAGAAGACGGCCAAAGGCTGGAAACTCAAGACGCCCAACTACTGGAAACTGCTCATCGACCACAAGGTCGTGAACCACAAGACCGACCGCGTCATCGAACAGCGGCCGCTGCGTCCGGACTTTGACTTCAAGGACATCAACGAGGTCGTGGACGCGGCCGTCAAGAAGTACGATCCTGGCCGCGCCGACCGTGCGCTCGACTACATCATGAGCGAAATGGGCGACTCGCTCATCCCTGAACGCCGCCACTCCATCAGGTCCTACGGCGCGCCGTACCAGGGCTCCAAGGGACGCATCGCGCCTCGGATCGTGGACGAACTTCCCGAGGGCGAACGCTTCGTGGATCTGTTCTCGGGCGGCGGCGCCGTCACGCACGCGGCCATGAAGAGCGGCAAGTATAGGTCCTACCGCATGAACGACATCGACGGCAGGGGCCAGCGTCTGTTCCTTGAGGGTGCGCGCGGCGAGTGGGACGCCTACCCAGTTGAGTCGATGACCGAGGAGCAGTTCGCCGCCATCCGTGGCACGCCCGAGGCGCTGCCGTGGTCCTTCAACGGACTCGGCCGCAACCTCGCCAAGCCCGAGGAAGGCGGACGAGACCGCGCGCGCGAACAGATCCGCCGCGTGCAGTCGCTGTCCGGACTCCGCGACCAGGCCCTGCGCACCGAGGCGTCCGAGACGGACTACCGCAAGGTCAAACTGCAGCCGGGCGATGTCGTCTACGCCGACATCCCATACGAAGGAACCGACACGCGCGGCTACGGCGAGGGCGAGAAGTTCGACAAGGCCGCGTTTTCTGAATGGGCACAGAAGCAGAGCGTGCCGATTTTTGTCAGCGAATACTCCATGCCCGAGGGCTGGACCGAAGTCAAGTCTTTCGGCGTGCCTGGCATGCGCGGAGGCGAACGCACCGAACGCCTCTTCGTCCAGGATAAGTTCGCCGGCAACGCAACAACTGGCAACAAACGCTTCTCGCTCGTCGGCAGGCGTCCAGACGGCATCGAAGTATACAGCACGCGCTCCGTGGACTGGATGACCAACAAGCAGAGACAAGATGAATTCAGACGCAAACTGCAAAAAGACTACAGAGGACGGACCGCAAGGTTTGTCATGGGTGGCAAAACCTACTATGCGTCGTTCATTGGCGAGGATGAAGGCAAGAACATTTTTGGCGACGATAGAATAACGCCCAAGAATGCAAAGGTGAAAAACAGGATTGGCGCTGCTGGTGACATCTTTGATCTGGTGGAGAACGCACGGTACAAAAGAACCAAGAAAGAAAAAGGAAATAAAAAAGGGTCAGACGCACACAAGAAGGTGGAGTCCTGGGACTACTTCGACAAGACGGTGCAGATAGACGACGGCATGTATGACATCCATATTGAGGTGAGGAGGAAACCAAGCATCACTGGTCAGTTGAAGGATGAGTTCGTCTACACCATCATGCTGAATCACAGCAAAAAAAAGCCCAACCTTTCGTTCCTGGCACAGGCTGCCGCTACTATGAACGGCGCTGTAGGGAGCGGCGCGAACGCCGCAACACACGGATCCAAAAAGTCGGACGCGGGTAGTGTACCAAAACCCACCGAGGAAATCAAGACGGATCCTGAGTCATTTGCGCGGCGCTCGATCGTCTCGCGCGTGATAGACGGAGATGCCGAGGAACGCGAGTCCGCGCTGGTGGCGTTCGTCGCCGAGCGCGCGCTGCGTAACGGCCCGAAGCCAGACGCCATCAAGACCCTCGCGCGAATCGGTCTGGAGTTGGGGCTCAAGACCGTGGACGCCTCCAACATCATCAAGAAAGGCGAGGCGCTGGCCGACCGCGTGCGCGGCACCATCATCGAGAAGGCTGTCCGCAGGGGCAACATCGCCACGGCCACGGCCCTTCTCGCGCGCGAGGCCGACATCAACCGACTCGTTGCCGGCTCGGCAGGTCAGGAAGCGCAACTCATCCGCTACGGTGAGCAGAAGATCCAGCGACTGCTCGACCGCGAGATTGAGAAGCACATCCGCTCGTTCAACGCCGCATCCCTCGCGGATGTGGAGCGCGACACGGGCATCGACATCTGCGAGGAGATCCTGGCCAACAGCCCCGAGAAGTTCGACCCGAAAGGCGCCGCGAAGAGTGCCGAGAAGGAAAAGGCATCCGAGGAGGTCGCCGAGGAAAGTCCCGTACCAGGCGATTCTTCGGCTGGCGAGGAGCCCCTCACCGACTTCGAGCGTGCCCGCCGCGAGCGCGTGCGCAAGGAAGCCGAGGAGCGCGTGGCCAAGATGATTGCCACGGCAAAGGACCGTGCCGAGGAGGCGAAGAAGCAACGCGAGGAATGGGAGAAGCGCCGCGAAGAGCGCAAGCGTCAGGCCGAGGCCGCAGCGGCAGCAGGCGAAGCCAGCGGCGAGGCTGGAGGCGAGGAAGGTGCCGTGCCCGGCGCCGGCGCGCCCGA
>JAEEGL014780562.1_pt1 | contig 11171 bp, 6 predicted proteins | sample 9134231 | NCBI WGS metagenome assembly JAEEGL01 (sample SAMN16246548, study PRJNA631951) | gut metagenome | biome: gut microbiome; feature: rumen; material: fiber-attached | host: Bos | place: Iran: Karaj | collected 2018-10
GGACCCGTAGCTTCCGCAGCAAACACTTTCACGCTGCCGCTGCCCACCATAGACGGTAGAATGGCGATGGTGAAGAAGACGATTCCCAAACCGCCAATCCACTGTGTTTGCGTTCGCCAGTAGAGAATGCCATGGGGTAGGCTCTCCACGTCATCAAGGATGGATGCTCCGGTGGTAGTAAATCCTGACATGGTCTCGAAGAACGCATTGGTGACGTTAGGAATATACCCGCCAATGAGGAATGGTTGCATGCCGAAGAATGTGAAGACAACCCATGTTGCGGTGACGAGGAAATAGCTGTCGCGGCGACTCAGGTTGTTGTTGGCATTGCGTCCCATGTATTTGAAGACGAACCCTGCACTAATTGTCAACAAGGTTGATATGAGGAACGATATCATGTCGTCCTCTCCGTAGTAGATGGAGATGGCGACGCAAATACCCAGAAGGGTACCCAGCATGAACAGCAGCGAACCGATAATCTTATAGATTAGAGGGAAGTTCACCATAGCGTGTTTGCTTTGAAATATTTTTCTACTTTCTTCAGGTTCTGCTCGTGAAAGAACACCATGACGGAATCACCGGCCTGTATTCTGGTGTTACCGTTGACCAGTATTCCCTGTCCATTGCGCACTAGTCCACCGATTGTGACTCCTGAGGGTAATCCCAGTTCCTTGACTTCGCGCTTGGTGACCCGCGAACCTTCAGCGGCGATGAATTCTGCCACGTCGCTGTCGACAAGCATCAGACTGCGTACATTGCTCACGTCGGCCCCCAACATCATCTGGTAGATATGGTTAGCCGCCAGGGTCTTCTTGTTGATGATGGTACCAATGTCCAGACTTTCGGCCATTTCGACATAGTCCAGGTTCTCGACCATGGCAACGGTCTTACGTACTCCCAATCGCTTAGCTGTCAGGCAGGCCAGTATGTTAGTTTCGGTATTGCCGGTAAGTGCAACAAAAGCTTGGGTGTTCTGGATGCCTTCCTCTTGCAACAGTCCGATGTCACGTCCATCGCCGCGAATCACCATGACGTCTTTGTCGGCAAGTTTCTCGTTCAGCTTTTCGCAGCGTTGTTCGTCTTGTTCAATAATTTTCACGTCCATGTAGTCTGGCGCTATCTTTGAAAAGCGTACCGCCGTTCGTCCGCCTCCCATCACGATAACGTTCTTGACATCGGCATAGTGTTCCTTGCCGACGATCTTGCGTATATAAGGTATATACTCGCGGGTGGTCATAAAGTATGCCAGGTCGTTCTCCTGCAGTACGTCATTACCGCCAGGCACCAAGGTCTCTCCACCGCGTTTGATTGCCACGACATGATATGGGTCGTCAGGTCCGCAAAGTGTCCTCAGCGGCTGATTCAGCACTTCGCACGTGTTGCGCAGCTTGATGCCCAGCATGACCAGGTCGCCACCGTTGACGTCCCATCGTTGCCTAACCCATGACATCTTCAATCCGTTTGATATGTCGATTGCCGCCAGTACCTCGGGGAAGATGAGAGAGTTGATGCCCATCTGCTCGAAGAGTTCCTTGCGCGATGGGTCCAGATATTCAAAATTATCGATACGCGCTACCGTTTTCTTCGCTCCTAATGCGTGGGCTATCATGCAGGCACTCATGTTACGGCTTTCGTCAGGCGTTACACCCACGAAGAGATCGGCATTCTCAACACCGGCTTCTTTCATGGTGTTGATGCTGGTGGTGCGTCCTTGTAGCGTCATGATGTCGTATTTGCTGTCCATGTCGCCCAGCCGGTTGGCGTCCTCGTCGATGAGCACGCAATCGTGGTGGTCGCGTGACAGCAGTTTAGACAGGTGTTTTCCTACGGCGCCTGCACCGGCAATGATGATTTTCATATGTCCTGTGTTTAGTTCTTCCCAGCCAGTTTCATAATCTCGCGTATGATGCTTTCCTTGTCAATGCCTACGATGGCCTGCAGTTCTGCCACCGTGCCGTGCTCCACAAACTCGTCAGGAAGTCCCAGCCTGCGAATGGTCGGTGTGTATTCGTGTTCGCTCATCCACTCCAGTACGGCAGTACCCATGCCGCCTTTTCTGACACCGTCCTCGACAGTAATGATTTTGCTGAACCTGCGACCAATCTCATGGAGCATGTCTTCGTCAAGGGGTTTCAGGAACCGCAGGTCGTAGTGGGCGACGGATGGCGCGTCTGTTCTGTCAGCCAGACTGTTGATGGCTTCTTCGGCCTGCATGCCTATCGGCCCGATGGTAATGATGGCAATGTCGTTGCCTTCATGCAGTTTTCGCCCCTTGCCGACAGGTATTTCTTCCAGCTTGCAGCGCCATTCGTTAGTGGTGGCACGGTTTCGCGGATAGCGTATGACAAAAGGCCCCTTGTCAGGCAACTGTGCGGTATACATCAGTCGGCGCAACTCATGGACGTCCATGGGCGACGCAATAGTAAGGTGGGGGATAGGTCTGAGTGCTGCCAGGTCGAAGGCCCCATGGTGTGTGGGACCGTCCGGACCTACCAGTCCTGCGCGGTCGAGGCATAGCACGACGTTCAGTCGCAGTATAGCAACGTCATGGATAATGTTGTCGTAGGCCCGTTGCGCAAACGCACTATAGATGTTGCAGAAGGGTAGCAGTCCTTCCTTGGCCATGCCGCCCGAGAAGGTGACGGCATGTCCCTCGGCGATGCCCACATCGAAGGTACGCTCGGGCATTTCCTTCATCATGATGCTCATGGAACAGCCCGTTGGCATGGCCGGAGTGACACCGACGATGCGTGGGTTCTGGCGTGCCAGTTCGAGTAGGGTCTCACCGAAGACTTTGTGGTAGTGGGGCGGTTTGTTGGCACCGTCATTGACCAGTCGCTCACCGGTTTCGACATCGAACTTGCCGGGTGCGTGCCACACGGTGACGTCTTTTTCGGCTGGTGCATAACCGTGTCCTTTCTGGGTATGCAGGTGCAGCAGTTTGGGTCCTCCCATGCCCCTGAGCTGACGGAGAATGCGCACCAATTCCTTGACGTCGTGGCCGTTGAAGGGTCCGAAATACCGAATATCCATGCCTTCGAAGACGTTTTGCTGGTGCGATATGGCCGACTTGATGGCATTGGTCAGACGTATGAGTCCACGGCGGCGGTCATCCTCCATGAGTCCAACTTTGTGGAGCCATCGTGTCACCCGGAATCGCATGGCGTTGTACGTCTCGTTGGTCGATAGCGAGAGCAGGTATTCCTGCATGCCTCCGACGGCACGGTCGATAGACATGTTGTTGTCGTTGAGTACTATCAGTATGTCGTTATCCGACGACGAGACGTTGTTCAGTCCCTCGAAAGCCAGTCCGCCTGACATGGCGCCGTCGCCAATGACGGCAACGACGCGGCGCTGCTGGCTCTTGTCGGCCACTGCCATACCTAAGGCGGCAGAGATGCTGTTCGATGCGTGACCGCACATGAATGTGTCGTACTCGCTCTCTTCGGGCGACGGGAATGGTTTCAGTCCGCCCAGCTTGCGATTCGTGCTGAACAGACTACGGCGGCCAGTAAGTATCTTGTGGCCGTAAGCCTGGTGCCCTACGTCCCACACAATGCGGTCTTTGGGTGTGTCGTAGACATAGTGCAGTGCCACGGTGAGTTCGACGACGCCAAGGCTCGATGCCAGGTGTCCGGGGTTGACGGACAGTTCCTTGACAATGTCCTCGCGCAGTTCCTGACAGAGTTGTGGCAGCTGGTCTTCCGTCAGTTTGCGAAGGTCGTCGGGGTATGTGATGTGTTGCAGTAGTTCCACGGTTGTATTCTTCTTTAACTTCCTTAAATTTCTTTAAGTTCTTTGACTTCTTTTATTTCCGTTGCAAAATTAGGCAAAAATTTCGATATATACGGTCTGAGTGCCTAAAAAAATGACTTCAATGATAGCGAAAAGTTTCAAATAGAATAGTATTTGATACGGATAGTAAAGCAAAATGGAATATTTCTTTGTATTTTTGCAGTCAGAAATCACAAACCTAAAATTCTTTTCAAGCATGAGACGTATCGTACTTTTCGTGGTGCTGCTGGCCACCCGGCTCCTTGGAGCAAATGCCGCTGTCGATCCCAATTTCTATATCTTCTTGTGTTTCGGACAGTCGAACATGGAGGGCGCTGCCCGTCCCGAGGCCGAGGACATCAAGAGCCCCGGGCCGCGATTCCTCCTGATGCCTGCCGTGGACGATCCGCAGCGTGGACGCAAGATGGGCGAATGGTGTGAAGCCTCCGCTCCCCTATGCCGTCCCAATACAGGTCTTACACCTGCCGACTGGTTTGGCCGGACGATGATTGAGACGCTGCCCGACAACATTCGCGTCGGAGTAATCCACATAGCCATTGGTGGCATTAAGATTGAGGGTTTCATGCCCGACCAGATAGCAGACTATGTCAAGACCGCTCCAGGCTGGATGAAGGGTATGCTGGAAGCCTACGGCAACAATCCCTTCGAGCGACTGGTGACGTTAGCTAAGAAAGCGCAGCAGGACGGCGTCATCAAGGGCGTGCTGATGCACCAGGGCGAGTCGAACACCGGCGATCCTGAATGGGCAGCCAAGGTACAGAAGGTTTACGACAACCTGCTGGGCGAACTGCAGTTGAAACCCGAGGAGGTTCCCCTGTTGGCCGGTGAGGTCGTCCAGGCTAACGGCGAGGGCGTCTGCATTGGCTGCAACAAGCAGATTGACGATCTGCCCAAGACCCTGCATACAGCCCATGTCATCAGTTCAACCGGATGTACCAATGGCCCCGACAAATTGCACTTCGATGCTGCCGGCTACCGTGAACTGGGCCGTCGCTATGGTGAGAAGATGCTGTCGTTGTTAGGCTACCAGGTGCGTTCACCATTTACAGTGCCAGCTGATGCCTTCATTGCTGAGACCACCGTCCCCGGCAACGATTTTCCCAAGGTCGACGGCGAGCGCAGGGCCTACTTCCGCGTCAATGCTCCCGAGGCAGGCCGTGTTCAGGTTGACATTTGCGGCAAGAAGTACGATATGCGACGCGACGAGCAAGGCGTGTGGTGCGCCGTCACCGACCCGTTAGTGGTTGGCTTCCACTACTACTTTATCAACATCGGTGGAATGAATGTCATAGATCCAGCTACCGAGACATTCTTCGGTTGTAACCGTGAGGCAGGAGGCATTGAGATACCCGAGGGACCCGAGGGCGACTACTACCGCCCCCAGCAGGGCATCGCCCACGGTCAGGTGCGCAGCATCTACTATTATGCCACTTCAACCAGCGAGTGGCGTCATGCGCTGGTCTATACTCCCGCAGCCTACGAGAAGGGCAAGAAGCGCTATCCCGTACTCTACCTGCAGCACGGCATGGGTGAGGACGAGACAGGCTGGTCAAAGCAAGGACACATGCAGCATATCATGGACAACCTGATTGCCTCGGGCGAGGCCGTGCCCATGATTGTTGTCATGGAGAGCGGCGACGTCAAGGCACCTTTCCGTGGCGGCGATAACCGTCAGGGCTTCAGCCAGTATGGCGCAACGTTCTATCAGGTCATGATTAACGACTTGATACCCACCATCGACTCGCAGTTCCGCACCCTTACCGACCGTGACCATCGTGCCATGGCAGGACTCTCCTGGGGCGGTCACCAGACCTTCGACTTGGTGTTGAACAATATGGATAAGTTTGCCTGGATGGGCGCCTTCAGTGGGGCAATCTTCGGGCTTGACGTTCCGACGGCCTACAACGGTGTGTTCTCCCGTCCCAATGAGTTCAACAAGCAGATCCATTACCTTTTCCTGAGTTGTGGCTCCGAGGAGAACTTTGGTACCGAGGCCCTCTACAAGAGCCTCTGTGACGCAGGCATCAAGGCCGACTTCTACGTCTCGCCCGGCACGCACCACGAATGGCTTACGTGGCGCCGTGGCTTCCGCCAGTTCGTGCCGCATCTCTTTAAGTAGCAGTTTTGCGGCATCGCCTGTGTGATTTTCGGGATTAGTTTTATGTCTTTGCGAGCACAATGAAAAGACTGATAACATACATCCGTCAAACCTTGTCAGCCCGACTCAGTTTGGGAGTGGTGTCAATTGTGACGTTGCTATTTGTAGTCACATTGTCAGTCATGTTCTATTATGCCCGCCAGACCGTCAAGGAAGAGGCGATGTCAGAGGCACGCCAGGCATTGGAGACCGCTGCTCTGAACATCAGTAACGTGATGCAGAAAGTGGAAGTCACCGCCAATAATATCCTTTGGGACGTAGAACACCATTTGGACAATCCCGACCTGATGTTGTCCTTTACCCAGAGGATGGTCGAGACTAATCCGGATGTCATAGGCTGCGCCATCGCCTTCGAGCCCGATTTCTATCCGAAGAAGGGGCATCTCTTCATGGCCTATCATTTTCGGCAAAACAACGCTGTTGTCATGTCCGACCACTTTGGCTCGACACCCTATAACGAGCAGAAGTGGTACAAGGAACCTGTTTGGACTGATGCCCCGGCATGGATAGAACCCGGCCCAGAGAGCCGCACCGACGGACACCCTATTACTACCTACAGCATTCCTGTTCATCAGGATGGGCGTGTTGTCGGTGTCCTGGCCTTCGATGTGTCGTTGCACTGGTTGTCTCAGATGGTGTTATCAACAAGACCCTTTCCCAATGCTTTCTGTGCTTTGATGGCCAAGGACGGTTCCTTTATAGTTCATCCCGACACTTCCCAATTGGTGACAGGTGCTGTTTTTAAGCAGTTGCAACACTGGCCCGGTGACCAGAGGCAGTTTCAGCAATTGGCTAAGTCCATGATGAATGGTGAGAGTGGTTTCATGGAAATCAATTTCTTCGGTCTCGACAACTATGTGTTCTATAAGCCTTTCAAGAAGACTGGTTGGAGCATTGACATCGTGTGTCCCGAATATGAACTTCTGTCGGGTTATCATCGCCTGCAGAAAGATACTTATGTCTTGATAGCCTTTGGCATATTAGCTCTGCTGTGTTTCTGTTTCTTCTTCGTCTGTTATCAACTGGCTCCTTTGGGTAAACTGGATAAAACGGTGAGGAGTATTGCCTCCGGGCACTACGATGAAACCATCGCTGATACTAGCCGTCGAGACGAGATTGGTGCCTTGCAGAACAGTTTCAGGACGATGCAGCACTCGCTGGCCCACTATCTGGCTCAGACTGACCGTCAGACCGACCGCCTCCGTCAGCATAACGAGGAACTGCAGCATGCCTATGAACAGTTGCAGAAAGCCAATCGTGTTCATGCCGATTTCCTAAGCAATGTCACCGATCAGATGACCAAGCCCCTTGAGGAAATAAGTAATAGCGTCACTTCCATCCGTCAAAACCATGACAGGATGCAACAGACTGAGATCCGGCAGCAGGCCGAGATAATTGAGTCCCGTACGCAGATTGTTACCGACTTGCTGGACCAGATGCTTCAGATGACAATGAGGAAAGGAGGTGACCAGTGAAAAGCCCCATTCGTCGTATCCGTGAGTCGCTCTCGCTGAAACTCAGCGCCGGCATCTTGCTTTTCGTACTCCTGATGTTTCTGGTCAGCTTGGGCTTTTTGTTCCATCGGTCGCGCCAGCTGATTAGGAAAGAATCTATCGCCCATGCCGAGCGTGTGCTCGATAATACGGTGTTGCGTGTCAGTGGTATTATGGACGAGGTGGAAACGGCAACTCATCATGTCGAGTGGCATGCCTATTCTTATTTCCGTCCAGACTCGCTGCAGGCTTTTATCCACCGTGTTGTCGCCCTGAACCCCAATGTTTATGGCTGTTCTGTTATGACCGAGCCCCATCTCTTCCCGCAATACGGTCGCTATTTCTCAGCCCATTCCGTCCGGCAGGGCGATTCTGTCATCACAGTCCACCAAGGGGAATATGAATATTTCGATAAAGTGTGGTACAGTATGCCACGTGTGCGAGGTGAAGCCATTTGGGTCGTCCCATTTTCCGAGACCAGCGAAGGCGCTTCGTCCTCAGGCATAAATGCTTCCTACTGCTTGCCGCTCTATAACTCACAACGCCAACTTTTGGGTATCATTTCCACAGACCTGTCGCTGGCTCAGCTGTCCAACGTCATCTCTGCCCAGAAACCCTTTCCCCACTCCTATGCCATGATGCTGGATCATAAGGGACACTATTACGTTCACCCTGATACGACAAAACTTTTTCACAGCACAATCTTCGATGGCGTTGACATCGACCATCCTTCTGCGCTTGCCACTCTCGGACTACAGATGACCGAAGGCAAGTTGGGTCACATGCCGGTTTTCATGGATGGTGAGTCCTGCATGGTGTTCTACCGTCCGCTGCCCCATACCAACTGGAGCATCGCCATTGTCTGTACCGAGGACGATATGCTGGGTGACTATCACCAAATGACGCTGATCATCATTCCATTGCTCCTGATTGGTATGTTGTTAATGCTGCTATTGTGCCGTCAGACGGTGAACCATTACATAGAGCCCGTCAACGAGCTTGTCAGCCAGTCACGCCACATATCCGGCGGTTATTTTGACGATTTCATGCCTCGCAGCACGCGTCAGGATGTCGTTGGCCGTCTGCAAAACAGTTTCGTCGACATGCAGCAGTCCATAGCTAGTCATGTCAGCAACCTGCAACAGGTTAACCAGACCATTGAACAGCGCAACAGCGAATTGTCCCATGCAAAAGGGCTGGTGGCTGCTGCCGAAGCCAGGAAGTCGGCCTTTATCCAGGACGTGCTACACCAGGTCCGTACTCCGCTCAACGTTATCCAAGGTTTTGTACAAGTGCTCCGCGACAGTTATGGCATGATACCAGCCGACGAGACCAACCGCATACTCGAAACGATGCAGCATCATTCCATCACCATCACCCGTATGGTTACTATGCTTGTCTCTGCTGCTGGTAAGGACGGCTATTCCGTCATCGAACGCAACGATTACGTCAGCTGTAACAAGACAGCCTATGCTGCTGCCGTCGTTTACCACCAACGTCCTCCTAAGACTGTCGAACTTAAAGTAGAGACCACTGTGCCAGACTCGTTACGTATTCATACCAACAAGCGCTACCTGTCGCAAACCCTCAACGAGCTACTCTACAATGCCAAGAAGTTCACCGCCGAAGGCCATGTCATTCTACGCGTTCAGGCTTCCGCCGACACCGTCGAGTTCGTTGTCGAAGACACGGGTCCGGGCATTGCCGAGTCTGAACGTGCCAGCATTTTCACCCAGTTCTATAAGCTTGACGGTTTCACTGAGGGGCTTGGTCTCGGACTCCCCATCTGCAAGCAATATGCCTGTCAGCTTGGCGGAGATCTCCTGATAGATGACTCTTACGAGCACGGATCCCGTTTCATATTGCAATTACCTAAAACCTAACATCAGTATCATTATGAAAAGAACAGCTTTAATGACTTTCTTGTCAGCCTTGTTGCTGTCACCAGTCTATTCTGCCCCAGATCCCGACTTTTATATATACCTTTGTTTCGGACAGTCCAACATGGAAGGCGCAGCACCCCCTGAAGCCGTTGACAGAGACTACGTTGACCCACGTTTCCAGACCATGGCATGTGTCAACTTCCAGAATCCCTCTCGTACTATGGGACAATGGTATACGGCCTATCCTCCCATCGTCCGTCAGGGCACTAACGTAGGTATGGCCGACTATTTCGGTCGTACCATGGTCGCCGCGCTGCCCTCCAATGTCCGTGTTGGTGTGGTCGATGTGGCTATCGGTGGCACAGCAATCGAGGGGTTTATGCAGGATAAGGTGGCTCAGTACATTGCTTCCATTTCCCCTAAGGATCAGTGGCTCAAGGACTATTTTGCCGCCTATGACAACGACCCATACAAGCGACTCGTTGACATGGCTCGTAAGGCACAAGAGTCAGGTGTCATTAAGGGTATCCTGCTTCACCAGGGCGAATCCAATAACGGTGACTCTCAGTGGCTCGACTATGTAAAGACCATCTACGAGCGGCTGCTCAGCGACCTGAATCTCAACGCTGCAGACGTTCCCCTGTTTGCCGGCGAGACGGTCAATGCCGATGTCGGCGGAGCCTGTTCGTACCATAACACCGTTATCGCTCGGTTGCCTGAGGTCATCCCCACTGCCCATGTAATACCGTCTACGGGCTGTCCTTGTGGCAGTGATCGTCTCCACTTTACCGTTTCCGGCTACCGCACTATGGGCAAACGCTATGCCTATCAGGCACTTCGCACTATGGGGCTGCCTACGCAGGCTCAGAGTGGTTATGCTTGGAATGCCGCCCAGAAGAAAATCTACGTACTCAGCCGTCTTGACCCCGTCGACGATATCCTCCTGCGCGTTGGTGGTACCCACACATTCACTGTTTGGGGAACCTTTGCCGATGGTCATCGTGAGAATCTCACTGCCGAGTGCCAATTCACCAGCTCCGATTTTGTTCTCGATGGTAACACCGTCATTACTAATGTTGAGAAAAGCGGCATCGTGACCGCCCAATATACTGACTTCACGGGCAGTCAGCACCGTCTCGAAATCTCTGTCGTGGCCTCAGCGTCAGCTCCCAACCATGTGCTGGTCGTCAACAATGGTACGGCTGGCCAGAACCTGTGGGACAAACAGGCCATCTGCACCCTGCTGACTCCTATGGTTACAGGTAAAACCTACGTTGTCAGGGCTCAGATACGTGCAGACCTTGGCGGCGATTGTGCCTTGTGGCCCATTTGGGATGCCAGTCCTAACCGCAACCAGTACGGCAATAGTGCTGACGTGCAGTATTTAGACGCCAAACGTCTCACCCCCTCCTATCAGCAGCTTACCTGGGAATTCACCGCCCAGTATCCTCACGACAAGCTGCAGTTTGCCTTCGGACTTATCGGTGGAAAAGTCTGTTTCGACGATGTCAGCTGCATGGAAAAAGGAACCGCTGCAGAGATGGTTGCCAACGGAAGCTTTGAGTCCGACGATCTCTCCTCTTGGGCTGTCATCAGCTGGGCAGGTCAGACCATGGCTATCGAGACCGACAACACCACAGGCATCATGCTGCCTACGGAAAGAACCACGCGCCCAGACGATGTCGTCTACGACCTCAGCGGTCGCCGCGTCCCTTCCTCCGCTCTGCGTCCTGGCCTCTATATACGTCAAGGGAAAAAATATGTAAACAAATGATGGTATGAACATAAAACTATTAGCTATTATGTGCACGACAGCACTTTTTGCAGGGTGTAACCCTGCCA
>JAEEGL015932713.1_pt1 | contig 11171 bp, 10 predicted proteins | sample 9134231 | NCBI WGS metagenome assembly JAEEGL01 (sample SAMN16246548, study PRJNA631951) | gut metagenome | biome: gut microbiome; feature: rumen; material: fiber-attached | host: Bos | place: Iran: Karaj | collected 2018-10
ACTTTACGATGGGGTCGCGTTCCCAGAACAACCCCTACAGCACGTTCAGCATGAACCAGCCCGCCCACCGTGTTTCGCTGAAGCCCTATGCCATTGGTCGCACAGAGGTTTCTCAGGAGCTCTGGCAGGCCGTTATGGGCAGCAATCCTTCACACAACAAAGGTCTTAAACGTCCTGTCGAGAACGTGTCCTGGGACGACTGCCAGCAGTTCTTGCAGAAGCTCAATGCGATGTGTGGCACACGTTTCCGCTTGCCTACAGAGGCCGAATGGGAATATGCCGCCGATGGCTGTAATGATGCCATGAGCAACACCTACAGCGGCGTATCCCGTCCCAAGAATGTGGTCCAGATGGGTGATGCTACGGGCGACTGCGGCTCCAAGCAGCCTGCCGCTTTGGGATTGTTTGATATGGCTGGCAACGTAGCAGAATGGTGTCAGGACTACTTCGGACGCTATACCTCTGCCAACGAGCAGAATCCTACTGGTCCCAGAACAGGACTCCAGCGAGTGGTTCGTGGCGGTTCCTATGCCGATGCGCCTGAGATGATGATCAACACCCAGCGTTACCACATGAAGCCCAAGCAGGCTTCGCCGACCGTTGGCTTCCGGTTGGCCCACGACATCTGATGCGAAACAATGTAAACAAACAAAAATAAATAATTCAATAAAATGACGACTATGAAAAAATTATTTGTTATGGCAATCATGCTGACGACGGCTGTTGCCGGTTTTGCCCAGGCAGAGAAACCTTACGTTTGTGTGGCTGAGTTTGAAAACGAGGCTGGCTACGGCTACAAAGCCATTGCCACTACTATTCGCGATGAGGTGATGGATGGCCTGATGGCTACTACTCGTGTGGAAGTGCTCGACATTACTACACAGAACTTGCCCAAGACAAAGAACGAACTGCTGGAGATACTGAAGGAGAAGGGTTGTGACTATCTGTTGGAAGGTACACTGAATACCGTCAGCACAAGTACATCTTCTACTGGTAATAATCGCTCGGCAACTATCACCTATACGCTGACGATTACAGAGGTGGCCACCAAGCTGACCAAGAATACCAAGACCTTTAAGGAGACAGGTTTGGCATCTACCGACGAGAAGGCCATTATGGACGCTGCCGAGGATGTCAGCGTGAATATGAGTCGTCTAGTAGATGAGAACTTCAAAGTGTCTGCTACTATTAAGACGCTCGACCAGATAGACGAGAAGAAGGGAATCGCTAAGACGTGCTATGTGTCTATCGGCAGTGAGCTAGGTATTCAAAAAGGACAGATTTTCGAGGTCTTTGCCGACGTTGAGGTAGCTGGTGAGCGCATCAGCAAGAAGATTGGCGAACTGAAGGCCAAGGAGGTGCTGAGTGGTACGCTGACGCTATGTGAGGTGAAAAACGGCGGTGACGTCATCAAGAGAAACTTCGAGGCAGGCATTCCTATGGTCATTCAGAGCCGTGCCAAGAAGGATTTCCTCGGCGTGAAGTCTATGATCAAGAAATTCTAATCATGCTTTTACAAACAAACGATGGCGATGAAACACAAACATATAATGACTTTACTCTTGTGCTTGCTGACAACATTGTCAGCAAGTGCACAGGGTAGTCGTGAACAGGTAGACCTGGTGCTTATCGACGGCACAACGGCCATCTTCAATTCAGAAGGCTTCTCCGGCACTAGGGAGACCGCGGTCGACAACTCCTGTCAGGCCGTTCTCAGAAAGATACTCTACGATGGCGTAGAAGGTTTCAATGGAGGTGAAGCCATCGTCAGCAGCGGCCAACAGACCAACATCTGGCTCAAAAACTTCTTCACGGGTAAGTTTCCCGCCTATAAGTCCTATATCGGAGGCGTCGAGTTGCTGGGAGGGTTCAGCACCTCTCCCCAGGGCGAAATTCATTGCCGCACTCATGTCCTGATCGAATTTGACAAGCTCATCAATATGTGCCGCTCGCAAGGACTCATGGAGGATGCCGGTTCCCGTCCCCTGGAGCAGCGCACCCTGCAGCCCCGCCAGAACGTCCAGAAACCCAAGCGTTCCTTCTGACGCTATAACCCCTATCTGAACAGTATAGCTGGAATGGTTCCCTACACGAACTTTTCCAGCTTTTTCTTTGCCGTTTCAAATAAAGTTCGTATATTTGCAGCGTAGAAAAATTGATAATATGGAATCAACAGTATTGAACGAAGCCCAAATGAGCATTCTCAGACTGCTCGGGTCTTTGAAGACCGTTGACGAGGTTAATGAGCTTCGTCAGGTCATCTGCGACTATTATGCCCGCCGTGTTGATGAGGAAGTTGACAAGTTGTGGGAATCGGGCAAATGGAATAACGAGAAGAACGAGGCTGTGTTGAAAGACGTTGATTCCCAAAGTTGCTTGTTCTGAGATTAAAAGAGTTCCTCGGACTACTGCAGTCTGAAGATAACAATAATGTCTAACCCTTAAAACCGCGATGCCTATGGGCTGAGAGGGCGTTGATGAAGCAACTTGTCCACGTTTTCTTTTGTACGTTTAATGCAATAATCATATTATTAACAACTAATTTTTATTAACTTTTAAACAATTATCATTATGAAGAAGTTCTTTATCGTTTTTGCCATGTTTATGGCTTTGTCAGTCATGCCGGTCAGTGCACAGTCTGCTACACCGAAGGTTATTCCGTCGGTTAGCTCACTGATTATTTCGCCAAAACAGTTCCGTTATGAAGGCAAGAGTTCTATGGTGACTATTTCTGAAGACAAGAGCAGTGCTAATGTCTATGATTCCAACCTCGATTTGGCTCGCTCGTTCACTCTTCAATTAAACACGACTCCTATTTCCAGTGTCTCGCAGCAGTACGTGAACGGTCAGTGGGTAGATACTTCCTCTAGTGGAAGCAGTATGATTTACGATTTTGGACATATAAATTATTACGATTACGATGAGTCAAGTGAATCAACAAATTGTGATTTCACCCAAACCTTATTTAATAACGATGAAAAGTACGAGTATATCGTTCCTGTTGTTGATCCGAATGCTGAAGAAGTTAGTGTCGAACAGGACTACAATGGCGATGGTGTACCCGATTATCGCTCCGTTCGAAAAGGTGTCATAACAGGACTTAAAGTCATCAATGAAGATGGTACCGTCCTTACCACGCTTGAGGGCAATCAAATCTCTTTTAGAGTTTGCAAGTATGGCAACAAGTTCTATCTGATTACCACCAGTCAAGATCCTGCCACTTACTCAACTACTTATAATTTCTATGCTTTAGACAAGGAGGCTTCCGGTGTTCATATTGTCAAGAGGATTCAGGCAGCCTCCGACCGTATCTTCACCCTCGATGGACGCGAGCACAGCGAGCTCCAACATGGTCTGAACATCATCAATGGCCAGAAGGTTATCGTGAAATAAATAGTTAGAAGATACTTTTTGTGTGTAACGTCTGCCAATATGCTACTGACAGCATGTTGGCAGATTTTTATTTGTAGTAGCCTATTCGGATATCATGTCTTGGGGTGGTGAAGGGATTCCAGGAGATGTGGAGCCAGGTGGTGGCGGTGAGGAGTTGGTCGGTATGGGGATTGGTGCGGAGGATGTCAACCAGAAGGTGGAACTTCGAGGGATCCTGGGGGCGGATGTCGGCGGCTTGGCCAAGAAGGTGCTGCGAGCTCCGGACACCACCAACAAGGGTGTTGACGCGAGGGTTGCGGAAGCCGGAGTTGATGATGAGGGGGCCGACCGCCTGTCGGGCGGGCTCCAGCAGCATGAGGCAGCCAAAGGTCATGTTCACCACGTGCTGCATGGTGGGCTTGTTGTCGGGGTACTTTTGGCTGTTGATGAATTCTTCGAGTCGAAAGTGGGGCGAGAGGCGAGTGTCATCGAGTGCTGTTTTTGTTGTCTTGTCCATAGTTTTTGTGTATTTTTTAATGGTTGAGAGGTGGGGTTGATGATGATACAAAGGTACAAAAAAATCCGAGATATGCAAGTTTTCCACACGAAAAAAACGGAAGCCGCGATGACCCCCATTTTTTTGTTTCTTGACATCGGAAATGGGGAGAGAATTGTTGGCTCACGGTGAGGGCTGAGGTGGGGCGGCTGAAATGATTTTACATTAGGTTTTTTTAATGAAAAATAGTCCTTGTCGGCAGTAAAAAATGTGCCGGTTTTTTCTTACCTTTGCAGTTCGTTCGCACTATAAATAAATAGACTTGAAAACTTATGAAGGAGAACTTGGACACAGAGGAATTGAAAGAGGCGGCGCGCGAGATGCGTCGCCTGTATGCGCTGGAGCAAGAAGCAATAAATGCGCGTAATGAACGCCTGAAGACGGGCACGAAAACCTTGGATGCTATTGAGGATGCCACAGGGACTGGCGAATGACATTAGTATGATTTAGGAGGTACACTACAATAAAACAAAAGGATGTGAGTAGGGTGTTGCAGAAACATCCTACTCATTCTTTTTCCATAGTATAAAGGCTTTTCGAAAAACGATATTAGTTGTACAAAATAGTTTTCACGCTCCTATGAGAAACTGAAATAAACATTGAATTATTTGAATGGGAAGGCTTTGTAATTTTATTATTTTTTTCGTTTCCCTAACGTTTTGATGGCAAAATTGGCAGGAAGCCCTTTGCAGATAAAGGTTTGGAGGATGTTAGGGATGCCCTTTTTCCCTAACGTATCCCTAACGTTAGGGTAACGTTACCCTTTTGGCATATCCCTAACCTGGTTCAAATGACGATATACAGGGCGATAGAGCCATGTAACGTTAGGGAGTTAGGGATAAAAACGAAAAATCATATTCTTATATAATGAACGACTATCGTTGTCAGTCGGATAAAAAAGTATATGGGTTAACGACCAAAAGTATATGACTTTTCACTCACAAACTATATACTTTTCACTTGTAAGTATGTAATTGTTGCGAAAAGGTTTAGCTCGCTGTTAGCCAACTATGCACACTCATGACGAGGACTATCCTCACCATCAATGAGGATAGTCCTTGTATGAGGTAGTGCACAAACTCTCATAAGAGATTAGATATTCTCAAAAAAGGAGAATTCCTCCTCCTCTTCAAAATCAATGAGGTCTTCGTGAGCTCCCATGCCTGGGTCGCTTTGGTCACCGGGGTTTAAACTGCCTGCCATGAGATGCATGGGCGACGTGACGATGACAACAGTTTGTGGTTTAATATATGTTTTCTTCATAGTGCATTTCATTACTTAATGACAATTTTACGTCCATTCGTGATATAAAGACCCCTTATGGGCTTTGTTACACGTTGTCCGCTGAGGTTGAAAATATCGCCCTTACCTTCTGTATCCTTCTTTCTGATGTCTTGAATTCCTGTAGCGTCTCCGTCCGGTTCAGAGCCAATGCTCAGCATAGTGACCGTGCGGTCGAAAGTGCCAGGCTTAAAGTAGGCACGGAAAGCGGGACTGCCATTGGTCAGAGTGAAGCTGGTACCGTCGTTGTTCAGACAATAGATATTCTCTGTTGTTACAGCCTGGGTATTACCCATAAAACGATAGTTGCTGCCTGTAACAGAAGTTGATACGTTGGAAGCACTGACTGTTGCGTTCTCGCCAATAAACTTGATGGTTTTTCCACTGAGGTCGTATGTTGCACCCCAATGGTTGCCAGGCAGGGCAATAATATAAGGTGTGTTAGCCTCCATCTGATCAGTATAGGCAAAGTTGACAGTGTTGGCAGCATCGCTCGAGAACTTCTTCACCCAGAAGCGCTTGTTATTACCAGTATCGCTGGCACTATGGAACCAGTCAATCTCCTCGCCATAAGCTGTGACCTTTGTAACGTCGAAAGGCAATATAATGCTGTTCCAACCTCCAGTGCCATCAGCCTGTTTCGTGTTGTTATAAGTAAACTCAATATTGGTTGCGGTGAACTCAACTGGTGAGTAGAAGTTGTTGCCATCAGTCAGTGTAATGCTGCCGGCTGTGTAGTTTCCACTGCCGTCGTTGGTGATGATGTTTGTTAGTCCACTGGGCACAGCGTCGCTGCTACCAAAGATAAACAGACAGTTGGGATTACTGTTCTTGGTCACGCTGGTCACTCCACATCCCGTCAAGTCAACAGAAGTGGCAGTAACAGGAACTGTATAGCTACTTGAGGGATTAGCAACAGTAGTATTGCCAGAAGCATCGGTAGTAATGATACCTGATTTGCAGGTAAGACCTGCTAATCCTGCCCAATTTGTCCACGCAGAGTTTTTAATATAGGTACATGCAAGGATATAACTTTCGTTAGGAGTAAGGTCTTTTATTTCGTATTCCACATTGGTGCTGCCACCTGCAGGTACAGTAATTTTGTCCGCTCCAAAGGCAAGTAATCCTGAATCATCGAATAATCCCCATTCATAGTACCCCGAATAAGTATTGCTGGAACTATTAGAGACCACTACATATCCTTTTAATGTAGTTCCATAAAAGCAATCCTTACTATCTACATATTCATAGTTGTCAGGAGCATATGGCGTGGTGGTTAGTGTTACGTTGTCAGTAGTTGCTGTGCTATTTGCTGTAACATCAAGAGAAACAGTAAAACCAGAGGTATTATAGACATAATAGTAATAGCCATCGTTTTGCAAATAGATGCCAGCTATAGTATAGGTTGCAGTTTCATTCTGAGGCGTGTACGAAATCTTACAGACTTTGGTGTCACCATTGGCAATAAAAAAGGTCTTGCCAATTAGCCATCTTCCTGTTTCTTGGTCTTGAAGCCAGATGTCACCGTCAAAGTCATCACCTCCGCCAGCTCCGTCACCATTATTTGTAATATTCATGGTGATTTCGATGGTTTCGCCTCCAGTGATACTGCTCTTGTCAATACTAATGCTATTTAGCTCCAGATAGTGTAACCCCTGTTTAGAAACATTAAGCACAGTACCACCTTCTCCAACCTTTTGAATGCCAATGATTGCATCTTGTCCGTAATGGTAGCCGTCAGAAGAACTGCTACCTCCTATTCCTTGAGCATCTGGGTCGAGGGCAGAGAGCTTGAAGTAGTTGTCACTCATACCTCCCCAACCCCAATTGATGTGGAAGTAGTCCTCTCCTTGATAGCCATCACATACAAACTCATGACCACCGCCGGATGACTGTCCGCCATAGCAGACAGGACGTCCTTGGCTCAGTTCGTGATAAATAAGCTCTAACCAATTGCTATAACTATAAGCACTTCTGTCAACGTAGGTTGTTGTCTCATCGTAGCCAAAATAATTCTTAAGAGCATTAGCAACAGAGTAGGTTTGTGCTCCTGATGAAGGACCATAATCCATTTGTACCGATACACCACAATAATACATCAACTGAGCAACGGCAGTAGCTTGACTTGAGGTATATGAACTGCTATAGTCATTAATCATATTGCTCCAATCGATGGCAGTTCCACTATTGATAGCAGGGACACTGATACTATATGAAGCGGTAGTGTATGAGGGAATTTTTGCTGTGGTGTACGTCGTGGTAGAACCCACACGCATCTCAGTGTAGTACATACATTGTGCCATAGCTGTTGCCACACAACCAGTCGCAGCCCGTTGCCCACTGATATATTCTGGGCACAAATTATTATAAGGTGTGCCCTGGTCCCAGGTCGTCTGTACCAATGGGGCGATGGGTGTCTTGACAGCAGCGGCAACACGCTGAGCTCTCTTTCCTTTAGGGGTTGCTGCAGAAGGATGCTGCTTTGCCCAGGCAATCTCGTCAGCATAGCCCTGCAGCCAAGCCCGCATGTTATCGGGGATATTCTGAAGGTCCAGTGAGCCCGTGTCGCTATAGCCTAAGATGGGTGTGGCAATGTCGTCATTGCTCACAATGACATAGCCTTGGTTGTCTGTGGTGTTAAACACATAAAGATCTTTGACAGTACCAGCCAAACTGAGCTGGGGTGCAACGCTTGGTGCATGCTGTCCTTTTCCACCATGAGAGGCTTTGTTCTGTAGGAAGTGCTTGGCTTGCTGTAATGCCTCATTGGGGGTAATGTCTCTAGCTTTTGCCAATTGACAGGCAAAAACAGTAAAGATTAGTAATAATAGTTTCCTCATAATAGTTTTTTTATTAGAAAATTGTTGTGATATTATTGTGTTCTTTGCCAGGTGCGCCAGCCATAGACGATGATGACCAGGAAGCAGAGCAGCGGCAACAGGAAGGAGACATTGACGGCAGGCATGCCGAAGAGCTCGTGCTGGTCGATGATGCTGGCCTGCAGGGGAGGCAGCACGGAACCGCCCAGAATGGCCATAATGAGCCCTGCAGCGCCAAATTTGGCATCATCGCCCAAGCCTTGTAGGGCTATACCGTAGATGGTGGGGAACATGAGCGACATGCAGCCCGAGATGGCTACCAGGCAGTATAGTCCGAGACGACCATCGATGAAGATGACACCTAACGTCAAAAAGACGCCAACGGTGGCCAGTGTACCCAATAATGCCCCGGCGTTGACGTATTTCAGGAACAGCGTGCAGATGAAGCGACTGCAGACAAAGATGATCATCGCCATGATATTATATTGTTGTGACAGCACCTCTGCGTCGCGCTCGGCCATGCCTTCCCCCATAAACACTCTCGTACCGTATTGTATGATAAATGTCCAGCACATAATCTGTACACCGACATAGAAGAACTGGGCTATGACACCCTCGCGGTAGTAGTCGATGTGAAGAATGCGCTTTAGGGTAGTAAGCGGATGCACGTCGTGGTTCTTATCGGCATTGTTGGGCATATTGGCGCGCCAAATGACGATGAACATCAGGGCTATGACAGCTCCGATAATTAAATATGGTGTGATGAGCACGCTGAGATCAGCATCGCGAACGGCAGCGAATTCCTCGTCGCTCAGTAGGGCACGCTCCTCCGTAGAAGCTGGATGCAGCTTTGCCTGGATGAAGTTCATGGCAACAAACATACCGCATAGCGAGCCCATAGGATTGAAGCACTGAGCCAGATTCAGACGGCGCGTGGCAGTGTCCTCGCCGCCCATGGACAGGATATAGGGATTGCACGAGGTCTCTAAGAACGACAATCCGCAGGTCAGAATGAAGTAGGCTGCCAAGAAGGGATAGTACATGCCTGTCCAGGAGGCTGGCAGGAAGAGAAAAGCACCGAAGGCATACAGTCCCAGTCCCATCAGTACGCCTGCCTTGTAGCTGTATTTGCGTATGAACATAGCGGCAGGAAAGGCCATAGCGAAATAACCTCCGTAGAATGCTACCTGTACCAGCGCACCATCTGTGACACTCATGCGGAAAATTTTCGAGAAAGCCTTCACCATCGGGTTCGTGATGTCATTGGCAAAGCCCCACAGGGCAAAACAGGATGTGACAAGAATGAACGGCAACAGGTAGTTGACACCGTCCTTCGTAAGGATATGGTTGTTCTTACTCTTTGGCTTATGAATATGCATCGTTGTAATAGGTATTTAGTTATTGTAATAAGTGGTTCTACATTGCTTCCAGCATGCGCTTGATGACTACCGAGCAACTGATTTCCCTGTTGGCAGCCTCAGGAATGACGATGCTATTAGGTGACTCTATGACGTCATCCGTCACGATAAGTCCACGGCGTACGGGCAGACAGTGCATAAACTTGCCGTTGTTAGTCCACGCCATGTGTTCCGTATCTACCGTCCACGCCATATCTTTTGAGGTAATCTTACCATAGTCGGCAGGGTGAGTCACACCAGGATTGCTCCAGTTCTTGGCATAGATGAAGTCAGCACCTTCGAAGGCTTTCCTTTGGTCGTATTCCACATGGGCATTGCCTACGAATTTCGGGTCGAGCTCATAGCCCTCAGGATGCGTCACCACGAAGTCCACATCAGCGGCGTTCATCCATTGTGCAAAACTATTGGGCACGGCCTGCGGCAAAGCACGGCAGTGGGGAGCCCAGGTGAGGACGACCTTTGGTCTTTGGTTTCTGGCTCTTAACTGTTGGCTGTACTCCTCTATGGTAATGAGGTCGGCAAAAGCCTGCAAAGGGTGAACGGTGGCAGTCTCCATAGCGAATACGGGGCGGCCAGAATACTTGATAAACTGCTGCAATACTGTTTCTGCATAGTCATATTCCCTGTCGGTAAGTCCAGCAAAGCTTCGAACACCAATCAGGTCGCAGTAGCAGCCCATAACGGGAATGGCCTCCAAGAGGTGTTCGCTCTTGTCGCCATCCATGATGACACCACGTTCCGTCTCTAACTTCCACGCACCGGCATTGACATCGAGCACGATGACATTCATGCCCAGGTTCATGGCAGCCTTCTGAGTACTGAGACGCGTGCGCAGCGAATTATTGAAGAAGATCATCATGAGCGTTTTATTCTTGCCCAGATGCTGATATTTAAAACGGTCGTTCTTAATCTCCATAGCCTCGGCCAACGCCTTCTCCAGCGGGCCAATGTCGGAAACATTGATAAAGCTCTTCATGATTCTTGTTATTTCGTTGTTTTGTTGTTTCGGTATTTCGGTTTTCCGTTATTCCGATATTTCGTTATTCCGGGTATTAGGCTCTCGTTTGTCCTTCGCCCTCGATAATCCACTTATAGGTCGTCATCTCCTCCAGGGCCATAGGACCGCGAGGACCCAGCTTCTGGGTGGAGATGCCTATCTCGGCACCGAGTCCGAACTGAGCACCGTCAGTAAAGCTGGTGGGGGCATTCCAATAGACACAGGCTGCATCTACTGCCTGCTGGAAACGACGCGCAGCCACCTCGTTCTCGGTGATGATGGCCTCGCTGTGGCCGGAACCGTATTGGTCAATGTGCTGAATGGCTTCGTCCAGGCTGCTGACAGTACGGACAGCCATCTTATAGTCCATGACCTCCGTGCCGAAACTCTCGGAGGTTGCCATGTTGAGCAGGACGTCTGGGTATTGTCCGACGAGCAACTGATAGGCAGGACCATCAGCATAGAGCTGCACCTTGTAGTCCAACAAGGGTTCTACCAACTGATAGAGGTCGCCCAGACGGCTCTCATGGATGATAAGGCAGTCGAGGGCATTGCAGACAGAGACACGACGCGTCTTGGCGTTGCAGACAATCTTCTTGCCCTTCTCCAAGTCACCGTCTTTGTCGAAATAGGTGTTCACTACGCCAGCTCCCGTCTCAATGACAGGAATACGGGCATTGTTGCGCACAAAGTCAATGAGACGGCGTCCGCCACGGGGTATGCAGAGA
>JAEEGL016456245.1_pt1 | contig 11171 bp, 9 predicted proteins | sample 9134231 | NCBI WGS metagenome assembly JAEEGL01 (sample SAMN16246548, study PRJNA631951) | gut metagenome | biome: gut microbiome; feature: rumen; material: fiber-attached | host: Bos | place: Iran: Karaj | collected 2018-10
CTGGTCCTTTATTAAAAGATTACTTTAATGATTTACCATTTTGTAGTAACTTACTACCAAAAGATGGTTTTATTAAAGCTGAATTTATCAAAATCGCCGATGGAGATACAGCTTTCTTCAAAGTAAATGGCTTAACGGAACTAGTGCGTTTTATGGTTGTAGATACGCCAAAGCATCTAATTCAAAATGGACTTGATAATGAGATTGAACCTTTAGGTCCCGAAGCTACATTATTTTCGGAAAATATTTTGCAAAATGCGAAAGAAATATATCTTGAAAGTGATGCAGGAAATAATTTACGTGATGATACTTCATCAAAAAGATTACTGGCTTGGATTTGGTGTGATGGTAAGTTATTAAATTATATGTTGGTTAGAGCTGGTCTTGCTTTAAATAATTATATAATATCTGATAAGATGAAATATATCGATATTATGAAGAAAGCAGAGGAAGCCGCAAGAGAAGAAAAAATAGGTATATTTAGATAAACATCCTTATATTAGGATGTTTTTTATTTAGAAAATGTTTGACATATTATATCGTATGCGATATAATATTATTGAGGTGAGTAAAATTAGTAAAAGTTATGAATCTTTACTTCTAAAAAATCAATTATGTTTCCCTCTTTATGCCGTATCTAATATGATTATCCGAAAGTATAAACCATATTTAGATGATCTAAATCTAACTTATACGCAATATATTGTCATGATGGTTTTATGGGAAAAAGAAGTAGTGAATGAAAGTTTATTATGTGAATCTGTTTGTTTGAAATCTAATACGATAACTCCACTTCTAAAGAAGCTAGAAGAAAAGGGTTATATAAGAAAAGAAAAGAATTCAAGTGATGAAAGAAATTTAATTATTTCTTTAACTGATGATGGAAAGAAATTAAGAGATAAAGCAGTAAATGTTCCTGCTTGTATTGCAAAAGAAATTAATTTAACTTCCGATGAAGCAATCCAAATTTATAAATTATTATATAAAATGTTGGATGAAGATAAAGAAAGAAAGGATGAATAAAAATGAGCTCAATTTATGATTTTTGTGTTAAGGACCGTTTGGGTAATGTTGTTAGTCTAAAAGATTATGAGGGAAAAGTATTACTTATTGTTAATACGGCTACTGGATGTGGTTTTACTCCTCATTATGAACCTTTAGAAGCGATGTATAAAGAATTAAGAGACAAAGGACTGGAAATATTAGATTTTCCATCTAATCAATTTGCCAACCAAGCTCCAGGAAGTGATGATGAAATTCATGAATTCTGCACAGTTAAGTTTGGAACTGAATTTCCACAATTCGCGAAGATTGATGTTAATGGGGAAAATGCAGATCCATTATTCGCCTATCTTGCGACAGAAAAACCATTCAAGAGTTTTGGTCGCGGTTTAAAGAGTAAAATGTTAAAGAAATATGCTGATATGAATAATAAAAAGTTCGGTGATAAAGCTTATATTAAATGGAATTTTACAAAATTCCTTGTTGATCGTAATGGAAAAGTTATCGAAAGATTTGAACCTACTTTTGATATGGAAGAACTAAAGAAGAAGGTTATAGAAGTTTTATAATTAAATATTCTATAGAAATCGGTAATAGAAAAAGATCATCATTAACTTGATGATCCTATTTTTATAAATTCTTATAAGGATATAAATTCTTAAAATTAATTTTCGCAATGTTTTTAAAGAAATTAATTCCTTTTTCGATATAAATTCTTTTTATTACGGCATCAACTGGTCGACCAGCTCCTTTTGGAAGTTCGTAGCCAACTTGATTTGACAATTCTTCTAATGATTTAATAAATTCGTATCTAGCAATAATTGATGCACAAGCAACACTTAAATATTTATTTTCTGCTTTTTCTTCTAATGTCACATCAGTTGCGACATTCTTTTCATTTTTAAGATAATTGAAATAATTAGTTTGACTTGTGAAAGCATCAATTATGATTCCATCATAATTAGGGACAATTCTTTTCATATTAAGAATTACTGAATTATGAAGTAATGCTTTAATATGATTCATATTTAGTTTATGATGAGCCACTAAATAATTGAATTTTAGATTATCTAAAATATAGAAGTAATGAGGAATAGATTTTTCAATTAAAGGAGCGATTTGAAGAATCTTAAAATCGGATAATTCTTTCGAATCTTTTACGCCTAATTGTTTAATATACGATATATTCTCTTTAGAAACAAAAGCACCAGCCACGACAATACCACCGAAGAAGTCCCCAGTTCCTACTTCATCAGTTCCAATATATGATTGGATTGGATTGATGTCGATAGTTTTAACTGTCTCTTTCTTGATTGGGTCAATATTTAGATATTTACAAAATTCTAGATAAGTATCATATTCATTTTTACCTTGAATTAATACTGTCATTGTTTTGAAAATTGTTACTGTCGAAGTGTTGAATTTTGCGAGAAATAGTGTATAATTATTAGTAGCAGGAACTTCATAGCTATGGAGTTTTCCTATTAATAAATTCACTTGTCTTTCATCGAGGTTCAATGTGTATCCCATATTAACTCCCTTTAAAAACGATCGAATGAAGTGTTTTTACTTTTTTCAAATATTCCCCATATATAGTATAACATATCAATTTAAAATATCAAAGGAAAATTTTATGAAAAAATATCATTTAATCTTGGAGTTCGATAAAATAATCGAATTATTAAAACAAGAACTTGTCTTAGAAACTAATATCACAAAACTTGAGGAAATAGATCTTTCTTCTAATGTCTTAGAAGTAAATAATATGCTTGATGAGACATTGGAAGCAAAAACTATTATTGAACGTATGGGGCGTTTTCCTTTGTATTTTTCCAGCAATGTTGATTATGAACTAATGAAAACAACAAAGCATGGAATGCTACAAATCCATGATATACTTGAAGTTGGGAAACTTCTAGATACTGTTAAAAATATCATTATCTTTAATGATTCTCTAGTTAGTCATGAAATTAGTAATAATATATTTGATAATTATGTTAATGCTTTAGTATATTTAAAGTTATTAAATTTAAAAATAAAAGATTCTATTAATAATTTTGGTGAAGTGTTAGATACGGCTAGTGATAATCTATTCCAAATAAGAAAGAATATCCGCGATAAAGAGAAACAAATACAAACGAAACTTCAAGAAATAATTCAAAAGAATCAATCGAAATTAACCCAATCTGTGGTTTCGATGCGTCATGATCGTTACGTAATATCGGTTAAGAATGATTTCAAGAATTCGATTAAAGGTATTACTCATGATACTTCATCTAGTGGAGAAACGATTTATATTGAACCGTTAGTTATTTTTGAGATTAATAATCGACTAAATGAACTAAGGGAAGAAGAAAAACGAGAAATTGAGAAGATTTTACGTGAACTTAGTTTAAATATCGCTGAAAATTATGATGTACTTCATCAAGATTACATAATAATCGAGAAACTTGATTTAATTTTTGGTAAAGCTTCCTTAGGAATTTCTCTAAATGGTTCTAGACCAAAAGTTAATGATAAAGGCATTGTGGAAATGTTGGAATGTTACCACCCATTATTAAATGTTCCGAATGTTGTCACAAATAATATCTTAATTGGTAAAGATTATAAAGGTATTATTATTACCGGACCTAATACTGGTGGTAAAACAGTATTACTAAAAACTATTGGTTTATTATCACTAATGGTTAAATTTGGATTACTTATTCCAGCTAGTAGTGATAGTAATATTGCCATATTTGATGAAGTGTATGCTGATATTGGAGATGAACAATCAATATCCCAAAATCTATCGACATTTTCTAGTCACTTAAAGAATGTGAAGGAAATCATGGATAATGTTACTAGTAATTCTCTAGTATTACTCGATGAACTAGGAAGTGGAACTGACCCTGAAGAAGGTAGTGCTTTAGCGATTGCGATATTTGATTATTTAATTTCGAAAAATTCTTTAGTTATTGCTTCATCTCATTATGCTGAACTTAAAGTTCATGCTTTTGAAAATGATAATATCATAAATGCCAGTGTTGAATTTAATGTGGAAACATTAAAACCAACATATAAACTATTGATTGGTGTACCTGGAGAAAGTAATGCTTTAAAGATTTCTAAGATATTAGGTATTCCTGATGAAATCATTGATAAAGCTGAAAATTATGTTTTTGAAAAGAATGATGACTTAAAAGCAACTTTAGATAAGCTTTCCAATCAATCTCATTTATTAGAAAAGAAACTTAATGAAGTTCGTGACCGTGAATATCAAATTAAGAAGAAACGTGATGAGATTAATAAGATTAAAGAAGATACTTATAATGAAAAGATTAAAATCTTAGAAGAAGCGAAAAAAGAAGCTGATGAAATAATCAAGAAATCGATGACCCGAATCGATGATTTACTGGACGAACTTCAAGAAATGAAATTAAAAGAAACGAAAGTCCACGAAATCGCTAAGATTAAACATGATATTAAAGAATTAAAAGATATTACTAATATTAAAGATGATGCATTTCCTGTTGATTATGAAATCAAAGTTGGTGACACTGTATTTGTAAATCTTTATAATTCGAGCGGTAAAGTTTTGAAGATTAATAAGAATCGTTATGAAGTTAGTATTGGTAATGCGGTTGTAGCGGTTAGAAAAGAAGATTTAAAACCAACTAAAGAAGAAGCTCCAGCTGAACTCATTAAGTCAACCCATACATTCACTGCTCGCAAGACTGTTCGTGCTAGTCTTGATTTAAGAGGAATGCGTTATGAAGATGCTAGTCCGATGATTGATGATTATTTATATGATGCCTATTATGCTAATTTAAAGACTGTATCAATCATTCATGGTTTTGGAACCGGAGTAATCCGTGAACTTGTACAAAATAAATTAAGAACTAACCGTTTCGTCGATAGTTTCCGTTACGGTGGTCAAAATGAAGGAGGAAATGGCGCAACTATTGTGACCTTTAAAGAAAAATGATTAAACAAATAAACCAAAAAGATTTTGCGGAACTTGTAGAAAACAAAAAAGGAATCGTTGTTATTGATTTCTTCGCCACTTGGTGTGGACCTTGTCGTATGTTATCACCAGTTATGGAAAATGTTTCTAACGAAGTTAGTGATGTAGATTTTTATAAAATCGATGTTGATGAAAATGAAGCTCTGGCTATGAAATTCCAAATTTCATCTATTCCTTGTTTAGTATTATTAAAAGATGGTGCTCCTGTATCTCGTATTTTAGGATATCGTCCTTTAAATGATATTGTTAGTTGGATTAACAATAATAAATAGTAATAATGTTTGCCGTTTGGATATTTTATCAAACGGCTTTTATATTGACATTTTAGTCTATTTTTGATATAATTATAGGCTAGAAAAACCTATGTATTTGAGGTGTTTATTATGAAGATTGTTATAATAGGCGATGGTAAAGTCGGTCGTGCCATTGTTGAACATACTGTTCAAGAAGGCCATACTGTCATCGTAATCGACAAGAATCCTAAAATTATTGAACAAATTGTTGATTTATATGATGTTATGGGTGTGGCTGGTAATGGTGCTAACATCGACATTCAAAAGAATGCAGGTGTTGATAAGTGTGATTTAGTAGTCGCTGCAACTTCAAGTGATGAAACGAACATTTTGTGTTGCTTGGTAGCTAAAAAGTTGGGCGCAAAACAAACTATTGCTCGTGTTCGTGACTATGATTACAATAAACAAATTCATATTTTACAAGAAGATTTAGGTCTTGCTTTGACTTTGAACCCTGAACTTGAAGCGGCTAATGAAATTATGAAGATAATTACTTATCCGCAAGTTAACAGAATGGATAGTTTTGCGGGTGGTCGAGTAGATTTGATTGAGTTATTTGTTCCTGAAGGATCAAAGTTAATTGGTGAATCTCTATATACTCTCCATAAGAAATATGAAGTTCAAAGCCTTGTTTGTGCTGTTCAAAGAGATAATGAAGTATTCATTCCAAAAGGAAACTTCACTCTTCAAGCTAAAGACAAAATCCACATGACAACTGGATCTAGTGATGTTAGAACATTCTTAACTAAAGTGGGAATGAATTCCAGCAAAATTAAGAATATCTTAATCATTGGTGGTGGTAAGATTGCTTTATATCTTGGTGAAAAACTAATCGCGAATAAATTCAATGTAAAAATCATTGAATCAAATCAAGAACGTTGCCAAGAACTAAGTCAATTACTTCCCGAAGCGGTTATTATTCATGGCGATGGTACTGACCAAAGAATCTTGGAAGAAGAAGGAATTAAACAAACTGATGCAATCGTATCATTAACAGGTATTGATGAAGAAAACATCATTATTGCCATGTATGCTAATAAGATGAATGTTCATAAAATCATCACTAAAGTTAATAAATCATCATTTGCGGATTTGCTAGAAACAATCGGTGTGGCATCAGTTATCAGTCCTAAAGAATTAACAGCTGCGAAGATTGTAAGTTACATCCGTGCTTTAAATAATTCTCGTGGTAATAACGTTATAACTTTATATAAGCTCGTCAACAATAAAGTTGAAGCTTTAGAATTCCATGCTAAAGAAAATTCAAAAGTTTTAAATAAGAAATTAAAAGATTTAAAACTAAAAGAAAATGTTTTAATTGGAGCTATTATTCGTGATAATAAAGTTATTATTCCAAGTGGTGAAGATATGATATTATTAAACGATAATGTTATTGTTGTTACAACAAATACATATCTTGATGATTTAGCGGAGATTTTGGCATAAGGTGATTATATGAATTATGCCATTATAAGAAATTTAATTGGCAAAATAATGATACTTGTTGGTATCTTGATGGTTTTACCACTCTTAATATCAATTATTTATTTAGAAGGAATAAGAAATATCTTATCATTCTTAATTCCACTTGTAGTAATGGTTGGTATTGGAGCGTTATTCATTATTAAGAAACCAAAAGAAAATAAGATGTTGCCAAGAGAAGGACTAGTCATTGTTGGTCTTTCTTGGCTTGTTATGTCATTATTTGGAGCTTGTCCTTTTGTTATTTCTAAAGAAATACCAAATTATATTGATGCTTTCTTTGAAATATCATCAGGTTTCACTACAACCGGAGCTTCAATACTGGGCTCCGCAATTAAAATTGAATCATTAAGCCATAGTATGTTATTCTGGAGAAGTTTTTCCCACTGGATCGGTGGAATGGGTATCCTAGTATTCATCTTAGCGATTATCCCCGAAAGTAAAGAAGGTTCTTCAATGCACATCTTAAGAGCTGAGAGCCCAGGCCCAACTGTTGGTAAACTCGTTTCTCGTGTTCGAGTTACTTCCAGAATATTATATTTGATTTATATATTCTTTACAGTTGCTGAATTCTTACTACTAGATTTAGGACCTGACCCTAAAATGGATGCCTTTAGTAGTTTATTATATACTTTTGGTACTGCGGGAACTGGAGGCTTTGGTGTTGTTGGTTCAAGTTTAATGTATTATACTAATTATTCTCAATATGTTATTAGTATATTCATGATAATATTTAGTATTAACTTTACTATTTATTATTTAATACTAATTGGAAATTTCAAAGAAGTAATTAAGAATGAAGAATTATATGTATATTTTGGAATAATCTTGATTTCCGTTATTATAATATTCTTAAATATATATACTTTATATCATAATTTCGAAAGAGCATTTAGAGAATCATTATTCCAAACTACATCAATAATTTCAACAACTGGTTATGTCACGGTTGATTATGATGCTTACTGGCCAGTGATGGCAAAAAGTGTTCTATTTATTTTAATGTTCTTTGGAGCGATGGCCGGATCTACTGGTGGTGCGATTAAAATTAGTCGTATTATTGCCTTATTTAAATCATCTATCCGCAAGATTACGAATATCGTTAATCCAAGAAGAGTTAAAGTTATTTATGTTAATGGTAAAGAAATGGATGATGACGCTATTGAAGGCGTGCAAAGTTTCTTTATTGTATATTTAATTGTATTTATATTCTGTGCATTACTAATTAGTATTGATGGCTTTGATATTATCACTAATGTTACGGCATCACTATCTTGCATTAGTAATGTCGGACCAGGCCTTGGTGCTGTTGGTCCATCCGGAAATTTTGCTGGATACAGTTATTTTTCAAAAATCATTTTATCATTAGAAATGATTGCGGGAAGATTAGAATTATTCCCAATTTTAGTATTATTTAGTCCTAAAACATGGGCTAGAAGAGTTTAAATTAGTTATTATAGAAATATAAGGAGATAAAAAACATGGAATTTACAAAACAAGTACAAGAAATGTGCAAAGTTAATTGCGGCGCTTGTCATGGATGTGCTCCAATCCCTCAAGAAGGAAAATGGACATATTCTAAGGAAATCAAAGACATCAATGGATTCACTCATGGTATCGGTTGGTGTGCTCCTCAACAAGGTGCTTGTAAATTATCTTTAAACGTTAAGAACGGTATCATTGAAGAAGCTCTAATCGAAACATTAGGTTGTTCTGGTATGACACATTCAGCTGCAATGGCTGGTGAAGCATTAGTTGGAAGAACATTATTAGAAGCAGTTAACACTGACCTCGTTTGTGATGCTATCAACACAGCAATGCGTGAATTATTCTTACAAATCATTTACGGACGTACACAAAGTGCATTCTCAGAAAATGGTTTACCAGTTGGTGCTGGTTTAGAAGACTTAGGTAAAGGATTACGTAGTCAAATTGGTACAATTTACTCAACTAAGGAAAAAGGTCCAAGATATCTTGAACTTACTGAAGGTTACATTAACCGTTTAGCTTTAGATGAAAATGGTGAAATCATTGGTTATGAATACTTTAGTTTAGGTAAGTTTACTGACTTTTTAAAGAAAGGTCTTAAGGCAGAAGAAGCTTTAGAAAAAGCTAAAGGCACTTATGGACGTTTCGCTGATGGTGTCAAGTATATTGACCCACGTCAAGAATAGGAGGATATTATGGCACTATTTGAAAGTTACGAAAGAAGAATTAATCAAATCAATAAATGTTTAAACGAAAACGGCATTGCCTCAATCGAAGAAGCTAAAGCTTTATGTGATGGTATTGGTGTTAACGTTTATGATATCGTTAAAGGTATTCAACCTATTTGTTTTGAAAATGCATGTTGGGCATATACAGTTGGTGCTGCACTTGCCATTAAGCATAACGCAAAAGAAGCAAGCGAAGTTGCCAAATGGTTAGGCGTTGGTCTTCAATCATTCTGTATCCCAGGTTCAGTTGCTGATGACCGTAAAGTTGGTTTAGGTCATGGTAACCTAGGCGCAATGTTACTATCAGAAGAAACTAAATGTTTCTGTTTCTTAGCTGGTCATGAATCATTTGCGGCTGCTGAAGGCGCAATTGGTATCGCTAAGAAAGCTAATAAAGTCCGTAAGGAACCTTTAAGAGTTATTCTTAATGGTTTAGGAAAAGATGCTGCTAAGATCATTAGCCGTATCAATGGTTTCACTCATGTTGAAACTGAATTTGACTATTTCACTGGAAAAGTTAAAATCGTTAAAGAAACTAAGTATGGTAACAACCCTGATAGACTTGCAGTACGTTGCTATGGTGCTGATGATGTAAGAGAAGGTGTTGCTATAATGCATCTTGAAGGTGTTGATGTATCAATCACTGGTAACTCAACTAACCCTACTCGTTTCCAACACCCAGTTGCTGGAACATATAAGAAAGAATGCGTTGAACTTGGTAAGAAATACTTCTCAGTAGCATCTGGTGGTGGTACTGGTCGTACATTACACCCAGATAATATGGCAGCTGGTCCAGCTTCATATGGTATGACTGATACAATGGGTCGTATGCATAGTGATGCTCAATTTGCAGGATCTAGTTCAGTTCCTGCTCACGTTGAAATGATGGGCTTAATCGGTATGGGTAATAACCCAATGGTTGGTGCTACAGTTGCTGTTGCCGTTTCAGTTTCTGAAGCGTTAAATAAATAATAAAGAAAATAAGTATATTAGTTTTCTAATATACTTTTTTGTTTACTTTTTTAAGTAATTCATTTATAATAATTAATAGTAGGAGTATAAAAATATGAATGAAAAAACAAGGGAAAAAGAAATAATTAAAACTAGTTTTATTGGTATTATCGGTAATTTCTTTTTAGTAGCGTTTAAAGCTTTTGTTGGAATAATCGCAGGATCTGTTGCGATTATTATGGATGCTGTTAATAACTTTACTGATGCCTTATCTAGTATTATTACTATCATTGGCACAAAACTTGCCAATAAAAAACCAAACAAGAAACATCCATACGGTTATGGACGTATTGAATATATCACTTCAACATTAATCGCTATGTTGATATTATTTGCCGGTGTAATGGCTATCTATGAATCAATAAACTCAATCATTGATTATTTTGATAATGGCACAATGCCAACATTTGAAGTTTATTCAATTATCATTATTGGTGGAGCGATTGTTGTTAAAATACTAATTGGTTTATTCTTCCGTCATAAAGGAAAGAAAATCGATAGTGATGCTTTAGTCGCATCAGGAATTGATGCCTTATTTGACTCAATTCTATCTACGGCTACATTAATTGGTATGTTTGTGGCTAAATATTTAGGTTTCTATATTGAAGGATACCTAGGTATTATAATTGGTTTATTTATCCTAAAGAGTGGTTTTGAAGTTCTAAAAGAAGCTTTATCACTAATTATTGGTGATCGTTTTGAAAAAGAATATGTTAATAATATCAAAAATGATATATTATCAGTTGATGGCGTTAATGGTTGTTATGACTTGATTCTTAATAGTTATGGTCATGATAAGAACATTGGATCAATTCACATTGGTGTTGATGATAAACTAACTGCCAAAGAGATTCAAAAAATCGAAAGAAATATTACTATTTTGATGTATACCAAATATAATACCATCATGACAATAGGAATTTATGCAGAAAACTTTAGTGATGAATTTACAAGTAATACATATTCTAAAGTTCTCGAGATAATTAAAGAATATCCATATGTTTTACAAACACATGGATTCTATATCGATAATGATAATAAAATAATAAGCTTTGATTTAGTAATTTCATTTGATGATGAAAATCCATTAGATACAATTAATAAAATCAAAGAAGAAACTGAATCATTATTTAACGATTATCAAATAATTATTAATTATGA
>JAEEGL016608781.1_pt1 | contig 11171 bp, 9 predicted proteins | sample 9134231 | NCBI WGS metagenome assembly JAEEGL01 (sample SAMN16246548, study PRJNA631951) | gut metagenome | biome: gut microbiome; feature: rumen; material: fiber-attached | host: Bos | place: Iran: Karaj | collected 2018-10
CTCGTTTTCTCCTCATGTATTCAGAAGACTCCCATCTTTCTTAATTGTCGGCTTGTGGTAAAGCTACTTCCATATCATTTTTAATGCTTTTAATTAGTCCCTCATTTCTTACTATCCCAGCATTTAGCGATTCAATCTCAGGGTGTTCCCTAAGAAATGCAATCACATCCTCTGTAATAAAGTCTTCTTTTCCAATATCCATAAAATGACAATATATCATTTGTATTGCTTCATAATCACATTCTTCATCAAGAGTCCATCTGTAATGCCCCGTTCCCTTGATGGGGAAATCATATATCTGTATCTTGAACATTTCCGAATGGTTTCGGATATATGGAGTGACATGTTCCCTCTCAGACTGAAGTCTTGCTTCCTTCCACGCCCTTGTGAGCGTCTCACTCCTTATAATCTCAAAGTCAAGTCCATCTGGAAAGGTGTTTTCTCCCATCCATAAATAATCAGTATCCTCATCCATAGATTCGATAGCCAAGTCAAGATACCGCCAATCAAAGAGTGGACAATCTCCTGTGATACGAACTATAAATTCCGGTTCTAGTAGCCGGGTGGCTTGGTAATAACGATCAAGGACATCTCCTTCTGCCCCCACGAATACTCTTGTACCAAATCCCGTACAAAAATTGATAAGTGGAACGTTTTCTTTGGCTATTGATGTGATAAGCATCACTTCATCCAACCGCGTGCTTTTACGCACTCTTTCAATCACATGCTGTATATCCGGCTTACCAGCAATATCCATGAGGACTTTATTGGGCAGTCTTGATGAGCCGCAGCGGGCTTGTATTAATGCAAGATATCTCATAATCCTATTTCTTCCAGAGGCTTGGCATTACAATCTCAGCCTCTATGCCGTCAAATTCCTTTCCGATGTCTTCCAACAAATTTGCATCTATATTTTCATTAAATAATGAAATGTCCTCAGCCAACTGCTCTTTGGAGTCTACGCCAAATACAAGATGTGATATCGACGGCTCGCGTTTTACGTACTGTAATGCAAGTTTGACCGGACTGACGTTTTCTTTCGCGCAGAGTTCTTTTATCTTTTTTATGATAGGTTTTGCCTTTTTAAGATACGGTGGCACATCCTCTGCCTCCATGGTTATTAGGCCCTGAATAAAAGCACTTCTTGTGTGTATTTCGCATTTGCCTTTTTCCGCCGAGTCAAATATTCCTTCATCTTTCATTCTATGATCAAATATACTGTACGGCATTTGCATGAAGTCTACAAACGGATTCCCGTAACAGGCAAGCGCTTCTTTCGGCTCATACACAGAGACTCCTGTTTTTAGAGCCATTCCTTTTTGCTTCACTTTTGAAAGAGCCGCGATTTTATCATTATCGAAGGCATATCTGGCACTATGAAAGATGTAAGCATCCACATAATCTGTATGTAGCGTTTTCAGTTGCTTCTGCAACTCCCGTTCAATTACACGCTCGTACTCTGACGATTTATAATCATCTAGAATATTCGGTTTAAGCTTCGTACTAATGAAAAGCTTTTCTCTTTTCACGGTTCCCTGTTTAAGAAATTCACCAACAACCTCTTCGGCTGTTCCGTATGCTCTTGCAGTGTCTATAGCTGATATGCCGTTTGATACTGCATAGTCGAGGCAATCGATTGCATCCTTTAAATCGGGCTTTTTCTGCCCCCTAATCCCATAGTCCAGCCCGAATTGTACAGTTCCTATACATAGCTCCATATACATTACTGCATAAGGGTTCCCAATACAAAACACAACAATCAGCTTGTCTACCCTTACCTATTCTCCTTTCCCAATTCTATAAAACTTCTCTCTCATACACTTGGTGTTTTGTTATACCAATCAAAAATTTATCATCACATATACAGATGCCACACATACTCTTCTTGCAGGATTATTTTATGCCACTCCCGTCCTCTAGTCCAACTGCACTTCTTCATGCAATCCTGAACACATCCTTGGGATTATCAAAACCAATAGCATTTCAAATGCCAACCTTCGCCCCAAAAAAGCCCCTTATGTCTTTGGGGTGTTCTATGAGGCTTGTACACCGTATTCAATCGGGCATATCGAGAAAAGCCGCAAAAAATCATCATACTCTGACATCTTTTAATTCCTCCGAACAGAAGTGCTTTTCAGCTTCTATCAAAAGATATTCAACCACATATTTATTGTTTTGATATGTCCTAATTGATTTATCTAATGAACAGATTTTTAGTCCGGCTTCGGTATACTTTATATTTGCTATCCCAGGACTCCAAAAAGAAGTGATGCCGTTGTTATTCAAGGGAAACTCTGTGTTTGAGATATTATCTACTGTAACGGCATCTAGAAGATCGTCAGGTGAACGCCCATTTAAGAAAGCCGTACTCCCATCCCCGAGACGCACACTAAAAAAATGTCCATCATCACGCATAACTCGCCTTATTTCCTTAAAAGCAACCAGGGACTGATCCATGTCCAAATGTTGTAAGGAAACTACATCAATAACATAATCAAAACTCATGTCATCAAAAGGAATATTTGTAAACGTTCCCTTTTTCAAAGTTGCATAACACCCCCCCATTTTTTCGTCAAGTGTTTATTTGCAAGCAGTAAGGCTTCATCACTGTAATCGATACCACATACATCATGACCCTCTTTTGCCATCATCCATAAATTTGCACCACTGCCACACCCCACTTCCAACACCCTGACGTGCTTACCTCCTGATAATAGCCCCTGATTTCCAAAGTATTGTACTAGTGCTTCATTGGGATAGAGTCTTTGTGCATTTAAGCCCTTTTTTAGGTAGTCCTTATTCCAATCCTTTGTCATCTTCTAACTCCTGTTATTTTGCATTGACAGCTACTCATGTGCAAGCCTTACGTTTCCATAGCGATCTGCAATGTTATTTTAGGAAAGGTGTGAGTTGCAAAGCCTTCTTTATACTTTCCAATATTAATCAATTTCTCATTTCCTCCAGCATCTCTCGGATATGATCTTTCTCCTATTTCGTACCATCTCACTCCTTTGCTCTTCATATACTCTATTGCGACTGCTTGTGCCGCATGACCAATCGGTTTTGCAAATCGGCTCCTGTCATATGCACCAACCGCATAATATGATGTTTGAGGTGTTGCTACAAACAATGCCATCCCCGTAAGTTCCTTCGTAACTCTATCACGAAGTGAAACAACAAAGTCCCATCCATTTTCATCGGAATTTGCCTTGATGCTCTCTCTCTGTAAGTCCCATGTTGCTTGGCTTCTAGTTTCTCTTCCACTTACTCTATAATGCAGGTCATGAAATTCTTCAAACGTTTTATCTATATCGTCATATGAATCAAAGATTTTTATATCATATTCAGATTTAGCTTTATCTACACTATATCGGTTTGTTCTTCTTATTCGATGCTGTATCTCATCAATAGATAGATTAAGATCTGTGTAAACCCACCATTTGACTCCTGTACACTTCGCCCCTGCTTCCATCCATTTTTTTTGCCACTGACTTGTTCCCTCATCCAATACTGCAACAGATGTCGAAAGGACTCCTATCATTGGAATTGTTGGATCATTCATAACCGAAAGTAAAGCATCCAAAATCCTTTGGATCACGTCCCTTTGAGCTTCAGCCTTAGGAAGATAGGAAAACAGAGGTTCTATCAATTCGCCACCATTGCTCCCAATTATTATCTTGCCATCCTTCTTATATGTACACACTGGCCATATTCCAATTGGTATGCCACCTCGTTCCAAAATCATAGAACAGTCCACATAGTCCTCATACACTGAAGAAAAATATTCCTTCTGATATTCGATAAAAGAGGGCTTGTAGTGTACCGAAACGTATCTATCACGGGGAATGGCTCCCAAACACCTGCTCCAACTCTCCCTGTCAGAAGACAGAAGAGACGCCCCTAATGAGTTAATTATCATATTGCCCACCGTCATTGTATCCATTCTCATCCACTCTCCCGATTCTATCATGACAATCCCCGCACCAAATTCTTTTTTCGAATCTATCTTCGCTCTAACTCTAAACACTGCGAAATCAGCAAGCAGTCTCACACTAGCATACTGCACTTCCCATTAAGGTCTCATCGTTGTTATCTTGATTTCAACACGTCACAACTCATAGTCCATTAATATTATCTTTCTTGTATAATCTTTCCCGCTTCTACCCTGTATACATGGTCACACCCTTCAATTGTTGTCAACCTATGAGCAATTATAATCATCGTTTTGTGCCCCTTAAGACCATTTAGAGCCTCCATAATTGCTTCTTCTGTATCATTATCTAGCGCAGACGTAGCTTCATCAAAGAACAGTACCTGTGGATCTCTATATAGTGCTCTAGCTATACCAATCCTCTGTCTCTGTCCACCGGAGAGCCGCATCCCCCTTTCGCCTATCTGAGTGCCCAGCCCATTCGGAAGTTTTCTTACAAAATCACCTAATGCAGCTTCATCTAAAGCCCTCCACACCGCATTATCATCTATCTCATTTTGTGGAACACCAAATGCAACATTCAATCTGATACTATCGTCCAGCATAAAGATACTTTGGGGGATATATCCCACTTGTCCTAACCACCATGCAGATTCCCCCGTTATATCAGCCCCATCCACAGTAACCTTTCCCTTTTGAGGTTTTAATAGTCCAAGTAAAATATCCATAGCGGTAGACTTGCCGGCACCACTTGCTCCTACTATGCCTACAGACTCACCTTTGTTTATTCTAAGACAAGCATCTTTTAATATGATATCTGTTCCATTCAAATAGCTAAACGTCACGTCATCCAGTCTGATTTCTTTTTCAAATACACTCTGCCGACTGGCTGTATTATCATCAGTTTGCTCATCGAAGAAAACTGCATTTTGTTCCTCATCTTCAAAAAACTCGATCAATCTATCTAGGAAGTACTCTGATGATGCAGTCACGGCAATAGTCTCAGAAATACGATTGGCGGCAGGTAGTAGGCGAACCGCAGCTAGTGCAATAGCTGCCATAATAGGTATCATGGTATCCATGTTATTCCCCATCATAATATACACCGCAATAGTAATAAAAAAAGAACTCATGATTACAGCTTCAATTATAGATCTTGGGACTCTCTGCCACATGGCAGTGACGCATCCGGCATCCACATATTCTTTTCCATTTCTATCATAGTTTTCAATAAAATACCTTTCGGTTTTCATTATTTTAACTTCCTTGACTCCCTGCAATGACTGTAGCACCCATTTATACATACCCTCCGATGCCCTAGCCGACGAAAGTGCTGATCTTTGAAGCGTCGGCTTTATCACTTTTGATATAACAAGTAAAAGTATCAAAAGGATAGTTCCCATCAGTATGGATACCATAGGCGTGATCACAAACAATGCAACAGCTAGCATCACCACAGTGATTCCCTCGCTTAAAATGGATAGCATCGAACGAAACAGGCCAAAAGTACTACTCACATAACCATTTACTAAATTCAAAATCTCCGACGACTTTATCTTCATAAAGTATTCATAAGGATGGTTTAAAGTGAGCCTCAGCATCTTACTCTGAAGTTCGAAACTTGCCCTGTTAAGGAATCTTGTTTGTACCTTTAATTGGTATAGTGCATATAAGTTTTTGAAAATAAAGAAAAATGCCAGCATTACTGCTATAACCACCATAAGCTCATCCGATGAAGTAATGCTAAAAAAAACTGACATTTCTTTTCCCCATCGATTATCTAATACTGCTTCAGGGTTCATGACTATATCCATAAACGGCAATATTAACGAAACAGAAATGGTCTCAATCAGTCCCCCAATAAACATCATTATCACAAGAACCGGGAGAAATCTCCATTGTTTTTTAGAAAGGAGCTTTTTATACTGTAAAAAAACTTTTACCAGGTGCATTATTTTCCCTTCGTACCTACCGCAAGATTAATAGCTTTGTATAAACTCAAACTTTTTCTGTATTTTTTTTCTTTATATATATTGATATACTTGTCACCTATTAAGTTTTTAAGTCGAACAATCAAATCCTGGTCCACCTCACTCAAATCTACACCCACCCCATCCTTTTCATAATACTCACGACCGTATGCAAATCTAACAAACGATCCTCTATCTGTGATTATACCTCTATACTGCATATACTTATGCGGATCAGTTTCTCCTGCACGAACTGCACATAAAGCCTTCTCCCCATATGCATCGTCCATTTGAATATAAGCCAGTGCCTCGTTTCTTTTTTCTGGAATATCCTCACCGGACAACAAGCATCTAACAACTGCACTAAACTCAATAAGAGAATACACCCCCCTTATTCTTTTTCGCAAAATGTCCTCTCCCGTCACTAAAAAAACGACATGATGCAAACTCTCTATGTTAAACGACTCTCCCGGCAACAGTTTTCCGTGGTCAGAAAAGTATACTCTACGCTTTGCACCATTATATACACCGGCATAGTACTCAAGTTGATCATCTAGATAACAAAGGCTTTCTCTTATTCGCTTATCTGTCGTAGCAAAATCTTGCTCAGACGCATCCTTCTTTTTCACGAAGGGGCTGTCAAAGGGATCATGGGTTTCATTTAGATTATGAACAATACAAAACACCTTATCATTAGCCTCGGCCAAAACTTCCGCCATTTTAAACTGCAACACGGGGCTCGGCAGATAACTATCGTCTTTAACCATGTGAATAAGTGGGTTCAAATCAGGATTCTCGAATACTTCACCCAAAAACTTATTTCCGAAATACATAAAGGAATAACCATATCTGCGTAACACACTTATCAAGCGGCTATCACAAATTGTATCCCATCTGTATTCTGATACGTTTTCCAAGTATAATTTGTCATCAATTAAAAGTTTCCCCTTTAGCATACCTCGCATTGTAGCCGTGGTATAGGGTGTTGAAGAATACATGTTTTCAAACATAATACCATGTTGGGCAATATGTTTGATGAAAACCGTATCATCTTGTTCCATATATCGCATAGCATCTATCCAGTTTACAACAACATGTTCTTTCCCGGTTATTCTATATCTTAATCCATTAATATAGTCCTGCGTCTCTTTCCAAAATGAATTATACAATTCTAAGCCAAGAGGGTCCTGTATACACAATTCGTTTATTTTCTTAATCCATTTTTCAGCATTAATGAAATCACGCAAAAAAATAAAATCCGCAAAAACAAATTTTGCGTACATACGCTGATCATGGGTTTCGTCACATTCATAAAACATTTTTATATCACGATAAGCATCATCATATGTTATGCCTAGATCCCTAATTCTTTGATCGAACGCACAGTTATATTTCTCTTTAAGCGCATTATCAAAGTCAAACGTCCTTGCCCCCAGAACCATCCGTCTATACAGATTAAGGACATATTTAGCTAAACTCCGTTTTCCGCACATCAAAGTGTATTGCGCTTTTCCGGTACGCTTCACCCTCAAGACTGATGTGATTTCATAAAACAAACCGCTCGAAATTCTTCTTAGTCCCTCTCTTACATACGGTGCTCTACATATATCTGTTATTATCTTTGATTCATTTCTTTCTTCCAACAAAAAAAGGATTACTGACTCCTCGCTTCTCCACCAGTCCGGAACAAAAATCCTCCCTTCGATTCTGTTAAAAGCACTGTTAACCGCTTCTTTGTATTGGTAATACCTGTTTATTTTTTCGTTTGTCTCAAAACAAATATCCTTGAAAAACCTATCAACGATCCTATCGTATCCCTTACTCATTTTCACAACGTTTTTACACCTCCGCTATAAGTCTTAATAGGACAGGGTCGGACGTGTTTGTTTTAGAATAGCCCTTATTCTCCGATGCAGAAACAATGGTAAATCCAAGTCTCTCCATTTTTTCTTTTAATATTGCCGTGTCAATAAACCTTCTAAAGTGATTATTATAGACGAACGCATTTACACCTACTCTTTCCCCTTTCCCATACAATTCATCATTTATCGTTCGAGCTTCAATATAAACCCTCCCCCTTGGTTTTAGCGAACCCTTTATGTTTTTCAAGAGTTCATCCTCCTGTCTCTCGCTTATCGCATGTAGTGTAAACCTGCTGTATATAGACTCAAATGTTATCTGATACAAAGCCTCGCATCTAACAAAATCATCGCAGATCCACCTCCCGGTACATCTTTTTTCTCTTAACTGCCGAATAGCTTTATCCGAAGCATCTATAGCAGTAACATTTAATCCCATGTCCATAAAGAAAAGACTGTCTCTTCCATTTCCACACCCCAACTCAAGCACAGCCCCTCCTCGTTTAAGCATGTCCTCAACCACACTCCGGGCAAAATCGGACGGTTCCAGCATCACGCTTTCTCTCTCATAGATATTATTCCAATAGGATCTGTCCCTGTCAAACTCGGAAATGTGTCTTGGATTGATATTGCCAATATCATTCAATGTATCTTCAACTGAATGATGCTCTTCATAACGAACACATATATCCGGATCCTTCGGTATTTCTGCTTCCCTTATAACATAATTATCAGTGGTACCTCTAGCAGAGTACAGGCCTTTCTTATTACGTCTAGCTAATTCGTCATAAGGGACATCTAAATATATTTCGATATAACCATCGATATACTCTCTATTCCATTTTCTTACCTCATCAAACATTGCTACCGTACAGATGATAACCCATATACCCTGATCTGAAAGTATTTTACATATATTGGAATACTTGTAAGCGCGCGACAATCTATCCTCATAGGAATATCCGACAACATCTCCTACAAATTTTTTCAGAATGTCCCCATCTAATATTACAACGTTATCGCTTGTTTCCCTCAACCTGTAATACAAGGAGGTTCCCAGCGTAGTTTTTCCACTACCAGGCATTCCTGTTATCCAATATACGCGTCCTTTATGATTATATTCTTTATCATTATTCATGCTCTTTCCTCTTCCCTTATCATCTATCCAAATACCCCATCAGTTCCCTATTCCAAAGTCTCCCACCATCTTTTTTTATCCAAGCATATTTTCGTCGCATTCTGGATATTACCTCTTGCCTCTTCCTATCATTCCACCATTCTATTACTTTATCAGCAATGCGTTCAACTTGTATACCCAATTCAGTCCATGACTCACAGATTACTCCCACACATTTCAACTCCTCATAGTCACTTTGGGCAGTCTTCTCCACAAAAAACGGCTCCCTAAGAACAATAAAGGGTATTCCAGTGCTAAGAACTTCTGATACTGCATTCTGCCAATCGGTCACTATTGCCATTTCTGCATTTCCGAGAGCCTTAATCAAACTAGACTCTGTATCAATCCTTACATCTGGAATGAATTTTATAATATCTTCCTTGATCATCCACTCTCTTTCAGGCAATGGTCGAACTATTAATCTTCTTTTGATCCCTTCACTCAGCCCCTGCAAAAAAAGAAGCTGTTTGTCTAAATTTTTTTTTGTTGAGTTCATTCCTCGGCCCGGACTGAAATAGTATTTCTGATTGTGATATGTAACCATGAGGATGGCATTTGAATTTTTGTTTTTCTTAAAGCCAGTATACTTTCCAAGTGAAAGAGACGGCATTGGTTTCACGACACACGCATGATCACTAATTTCTTTCCACCCCCATGAATAGAAAACGTCCGAATAGTTATACTCGTCTTTATGCAACCAGTATTCCTCTATTCCATAATTTCCACCATGTTGTATGTCAATCAATTTTCTCCCCCTGTTTGATGCAATCGATAGCATAAGGCGAAACTGTTCATTTTGTGAAGCATATCCGGATGCATGCACTATACATTTAACATTAGTATTATGCGTACTCTTCATTACACTATCATATATTATTTTATACCCTTCTACAAAAGAAATTGGAATCTCTTTCTTCAATACGCTAAGAAGAAATTGTTCGAATGCATCATCACATTCATAATTCAACGGTTTACTTCTCCACATTATATCAGGGATTACCGATTCAATCTCTCTTCGAATGGATTTCGCATAATGTGCTGCTTCTGTGTCTAAGGGTAAAATACATCCTGCGCTTTGTATCCAAACACGTATCATAAAAGGAAGTGAAAAACCGGTAAGTGAATTACTCAGCATAACTGTAGATTGACAGTCAACCTTCGTTGCCAACCATGCTATCACACTTAACAGCTTGCTACTTATACTTCTTCTTGCATTCACCGTCACACTTATCTTTTCATCGCTGTTGCAAATATCTTCAGCATCGTAAACCATCTGCAGACTACCATTTTTATCAAATTCATTAATTACAGCTTTATACTGTGCCATGATATAGTCCTTAGAATAAGCTTGCATATTATATTCCATTAAATCGCAAGGTGTTTTCCAACTATTCGATCTGCTAATATGGACATCTCCAGTTATTCCGGAGCGAAGCATGCTATCAATTACCCTATACTTGACGTAGTATGTCGATATAAACGTAGTCAGCCAGGCCGAACAATATATCCCCCAAGATTTATCACTCAGTTCAGTGTTATGGTAATAGTTTAATTCTTTAGACAAAATCCGTATCAGACTCTCTTTTAGTTCTAACAAATACTCCGTAATTTCCCGTTGCCTCTCTTTTTCATACGACCATGTATTATCCAAACAATGCATCAAATATCCATTTTTCTTGCACTTCCTTATTGCACAATCACACCAGTCTCCAGCCCATACATATTTATCATAATCTCCACATATGTTGGCATTATCTACTAACCCAATGTATGTTTTATTCATTTTTAGCCCCTCTCAAAAATCCTTTATAGAAAAACTCGATCCGCATCTATATTTATGTTTCTCACTACCCAAGTCAATCAAGATTCTTGTTGAAATGTGGCGAGAATCCTCTTCTAAAGTAAGTGCTTCGTTTTTGCTCACAAATATGTACATTGACACCTGAATAATCATATGGATAAATGGCGATATTTTACTGTCCTTTGTCATTCGCCTTTTGAGCAAGGGTATTCTTGATTTCCTGATTCTAGGGAACAAGTTCCCCTATGAGCTCTGTACTAATAAGGTCATGGTCGATAAGAACATACTCCAGATAATTAATGTCTGCTCAACAAGCTATCGCGCACCGGTAGCTTGACCCTCTCATCGTTTCTCTCAATCGTATCATTGCGTTTTCCGCCAAGGCAAAAATTGCACACAATAATAGGCTTGTTCTCCTAGCCACTATACGATC
>JAEEGL017273600.1_pt1 | contig 11171 bp, 5 predicted proteins | sample 9134231 | NCBI WGS metagenome assembly JAEEGL01 (sample SAMN16246548, study PRJNA631951) | gut metagenome | biome: gut microbiome; feature: rumen; material: fiber-attached | host: Bos | place: Iran: Karaj | collected 2018-10
CATCTTTGTCGAACATTCCGCTAACGACCGCATAGCGATGTGTGAACTGCTCGATTGTCATATTCTTGCTGTAGAAGAAAATCACCATACCTTTGAAGAACGGGTGCTTTTCGGCCTCAATGAATGTGGGCTCCCAATTCTCGTCCACAGCAATTCTACCAGCCTTAATAATCTCTTCCTGGATAATACGACTACGCTCTTTAGAATCGGCATCCTCGTCGGAGTCATCTGTACGGTACTTAGAAAGCGCTGTGTAGAAAGAGACGCCTTCTTTTGTGGCATCTGCAATATGATGGACAAGTTTTCCGATGCTCTTATTCACATTGGCCACCTTTGTCAGGTTGTCAATGTTGGTGTTCTCTACAATGTTCCAAAGGACACGCATCCATTTGCGAAAGACTTCTGGCCGGAATTCATCGTAAGACTCAATAAATTCCGTTACACCATAAAATACAATACGGTTGGTCTGTCTGTAAGTATTCGGCGTGCTAAAGAAGCCCGGATTCACTTTCTGAGGGTCATCCCAGACTGGAATGAGAGCGGGCATAATGACATCCGCATAATACTTTTCGAAAGTATCCAGCACCTTCTTAATACTCTGGAAGTACTCGGGGTGCGCAACAAACTGTTCCTGATAATACGAGAAGCCCAGATACCTTTCTGCTGTTTCGGAAAGCGAGGCAAAGAATAGCTGCTTTTCATTGGTACGAATGGCATCACCCATTTCATCGATGTTCTCCACTGCGAATTTGTTAGCCAGGTAACGGTAGAAGAAACGGAAGAAATCAGCATCGTACTGGGGATTCTCCTTGCTCCAGAAAATGTTTATCCAGCGGGTGTCCATCCTTGTGGAAAAGTCTAGATAGTACGGGACTTCCGTTCCTTTGATGGAATTGTCCATCTTAACGATACTGTTGCCTATCTCGGTGTCACGAAGGTAACCGATGAGCTCAGCTTTAAAATTATCAAAGGGAGACAGCGGAAGACCACGGGCGTTCATCTTTATATAAAGCTCTTCCGTTAGACCGAACTCACCAAGAGATAATACGTAGAATGTTATATTCTTGAGGTTCGGAAAAAGAGAAACTGTAGGATCTTGCTGATAGATTTGCTCGTAATGCTTATGTATATCGTCAAGCATACGTAGCATACCTTCGATGGTGGAATCCTTGTCAAATGAGCGGAAATACCATTTTGCGTCCTTAATAGATGTAGATGGAGCAGATATCACATCTCCTTCTTTCGGTATGCCATAAGCCTTAAAGTTGGCCAAATACTGGCAAAAATCAGTTGCAGTAGCTCGTGTTTCATAAACGAACTTTGAGAGATTGGAGACCAGTTTGGCGTATGATTCAGACTCACGGGGCAATTCCCTATTACCGATGTACCAGTACAAGAGGAACAACGTTGTCAGGCGCTGTTGGCCATCTATGACTTCGAATGTGTAATTCTCTGGTTCATCCTGCTTGTGGACGGCGCCATAGACAAAATTGAGATCAATCTCCCGGCAGTCGCGCAGGCTTGAGAAGATTTCTTCCAGTAGATTGGTACGAACGTAGTTTTCCTCGCGGCGTCCCTGGGCATAGGCACGCTGGATCTTGGGAATAACGCATTTTGTGATAAGAACTTCCGTGTCCTTATCGTATGCGATTTTCTCCTCGAATAGATTAGAATAATTGAAGATCTTTTTCATTGAACGTGAGGAAGGACTTTAATTCGTTAAAAATATAGTCATGATAGGCTTTTTTGTCATCAGCGCCCCACTTGAAAAAGTTTCGGTTGGTGGAGGTGTCGAAATCTTTGTTGAAGACCATACTGGTTGAGGCAGGCACGAATGTACCACGTGTGATACGCTCACGGATGATGCGATTTTTCTGGCAGAAAAGACTGTTACCATAGCTCTTGTTGGTCTTCTCGTCCAGGAGTGTTAGGTTGCCGATACTGTTCTTCTGATCCTCGTCAGCATCCTCCTCAACGAGTTCCTGAATCAACGGGATGACTTCCTTGTATTTCCCGTCCTTATATAACGCGTCAATACGACTCTTGGTGCTATTTTTATCGGGTATTTCATTGATTTCCTTCATGGCATTATCAATCCATTCTTTCTGCTCCTGCGAACTCTTGAGCGCGTTGGTCGTGTAGGAATCTATGTGCTCGATGTTCCAGCTCTGACTCACGAAAATGTCAAAAGGGAATTTATAGATGCTAGTGTTGAAGCTGTAATCCTTCTCCTTCTGGATGGATGCCAGCTCCGTATTCTTCTGATTTATGTTCAGGAAAAGGAGTAGCTTGAAGATGGCGCCATTGTCTTTGCCGTACTGGGAGGCAATTCGGTATTCCGTGCTAATTTCGTCATCCTTCTCAATATCCATCGTCTCAATTTTAACGCCCTCCAACTGTTTCTTAATCTGTTCAACGAAGAAGGCCTCAATCTCATGCTTGGTGGCGGATTCCGGCAGACTAAAGTACTTGATGTACAATTTGGCAATGTCAATCCCGCACTGGCTGAGGAAGCCCACGTAATTATACATTCGAGGATCCTCATACCAATCTTCCAGAGTGCGGAAAACCATTACCACTTTGTCCCATTCCCTTTTGATAGCATTCTGGAGTTCTTCTCCCTGCAGGCCATCGAACTTCTGGTAGTAATATCGGAAGATCTTGTTTTTTTCCGATAGCTGAGATTGGCGTTGAGATATATTCTGGTCCACAATCTTTTCGTGGAACTCTTTTACCCCGTCTGTTTTGAAAATGAGCTCGAAAATTTCGTCGATACGATTCGGGCGAGACAGTTTACTGGAGATAAAATACCAGAAGTCGTCTTTGTGGAGGGTATTTTCTATGCTCTCCCACTGCATCGCGATTTCCAGCTGCTTACTTTCCCGTTCTGAAGAAAGGAAGTTCCGTTTCTGAAGGAACAGTGCTTTAATGAGCTCAGCGTCGGTAAGCTCTATTTTACCGGTGTTGATTTTGAGAAACTCGGAAATGGCTTTCTGCTTGGATTTCTCGTTGTCCTCGGAGGCTAGCTCATACCAGATAAACTGAGCTGAGCCGCTTGCTTCTTCGAGCCCACGTCCGCAATTGAGGAGCTTGAAGAGAGCATCCTGGATGCTGCCGGCCGAGCCACTTCGGCGGTAACGGTCACTGATTTTCTTGGCATCCTCCTTTATCCACGTTTCGATAATTCTATAGGCATCAGAAATGTGGGAGAAATCCACGTTTGCGTCGCTCAGGGTATCCTTGCTCAGATTCTCCAGGAAAGCAGCAGAATCCACTCTGGTTTCGTAGCGCAGGTGGAACAACTCCTTGCCATCCTCATCTTCTTTCAGGCGTTCTTTGCTCCATCCCTTCTTCTCGAGAAGATACCTGTAAAGTATGTAGATGGATGTCAGACGTTGCTGGCCATCGATAACCTCCCATACGTCCCGTGAAGATGTGTCTATACCTTCAAGAATCTCGAACACGATAGCCTCATCTTCTATCTTCTGCACAATAATTGGCTGCAAGCAATAGAATTCGCTATCATGCTTTTTGTTGCCGATAGTGAAGCTGTAAAGGTCGCTCAACAGATCCGTTACCTCCTTGGTGGTCCATCGGTAACCGCGCTGGTACGAAGGTATATAGAATGTACGTCCGTCCAGCAGTTCTGCAATGGATATTAGCTGAATATCGTTTTCCATTTATATATTATCTATTATCTATAGTCTTGCTCTTAAGGGTTTTATATACTTCCGTAACAAATACGCCCATCACTTGTTTCTTAATCTCAGGATTTGAAAGAAGCATTGAGAAGAAGTCCTGATTCTGCTCCAGACCCTGCACTAAAGCGTCGTCAATGTCATCGAAATAGGAGAACTTGAACTCATCTTCGGAATTGACCAATGCGGATTGCTGAAGCTTCTGTGATTTGAGAAGGATTTCTTTAATCTGAAGCATCGACTTGGCCGCAACATCTTTATCAAAGTTGTTACCCGTACGGTTATTGATTTCTTCAATTATCTCTGAAAGCTTCTTCTCTTCATCCTCAGACAGCACCGTTTCGGCTTCAGGCAATTTTACGTAAGGGTCTGCAACAAGGTCTGGCTTTTTGTATTCACCTTGCAACTTATTCAAAAAGTTGTTAGCGACAATCTGGTCTTTAAGGGAAAAACCTTCACCTGACTGATCTTTCTTGAACCACGACTGAAGGTTGGAGCAGAACTTGTATTTCTTGTGTAACTCAAGGTCCTCGAATTGGCTGGCCTGAATAATAAACTCATAGAATCGGACAAATCGCTTGAGATTAGCAATAAACTCTTTCTTGTCTTCCTCATTAAGTGAATTTGCCTTACGCTCGGCCTTTTGTAGATAGCCCGTCATTTGCATCTTTTGTTTCTCACTGGGCTTGGCGACCGTAATTAGTTCACTGAAATTATCGATATCATATTCGTCGAGAACACCAAAACCGTTGAGTTTTGTCTCAATCTTGTAAATGTCGCTTGGTGTAATGTTGTTGTCAAGAATAGTTGCTGTATAATACGGCGCAAATGCTTTTTTGATATCCTCGTAGGTGTTACAAAAATCCAGAATAAACGTCTTCTTCTTGTATGGCGGGCATATACGATTCAGTCTGGATAAAGTTTGTACAGCAGCAATCTTGTTCAACTTCTTCAGCACATACATTGCACAAAGACGAGGCTGGTCGAATCCAGTCTGATATTTATTGGCGACAAGCAGTATGCGGTTCTCATCCTTATCGAATGCCTCAGGAAGGGCTTTTTCTGAAAGTCCGTTTATACCGACCTCGGTAAATTCCGTGTCGGGGTGTTCCCAAAGTTTCACCTTCCCTGAGAAAGCAACAAAACAAGTTAGGTCGCTGTAGCCGTGCTGGTTGATGTATTTTTCAAAAGCCAATTTGTATTTAACCGCTGCGGGGCGCGAGGCGGTAACGACCATTGCTTTGGCTGTTCCTCCAAGTTCCTGCATTACCACAGAACGGAAATGCTCGATAATGATCTCTGTGCGTTTTTCAATGTTTTCATCGGTAAGATCCACCAGACGGGCTATCTTCTTTTTAGCTTTTCCCGATTTATACAATGGATCGTCCTCGATTGTCTTGTTAATGTCATAGTAGGTCTTGTACTCCATATAATTCACAAGCACATCAAGAATGAATTCCTCCTCGATTGCTTGCTTCATCGAATACAAGTCAAAAGCCTCGTTCTTCCCGCTCTTACCTGGACGGCCAAAGAGTGAAAGGGTCGTAGGCTTGGGAGTTGCAGTGAATGCAAACATTGACACATTGGGTTGCTTTCCATGTGCTCTTATTTCAGCGGTGAAGATGTCTTCCTGCTCCAGCTCGTCATCATCAGCATCACGCCCCACGCCAAGTACTTGTGTAACAGCTCCCATATCCTTACCTGCAGTAGAAGAATGTGCCTCATCAATAATGACAGCAAAATGCTTATCATTAATCTTCTTGATGGTATCAACAATGTAGAGGAACTTTTGGATAGTGGTGGCAATAATCTTTGTATTGCCCTCCAAAGCTTTGCGGAGGTCATCTGCAGAGCAGCTATCGTCCATAACCTTGATGAGGCCCGACTTGTGGTCAATCTGACGAACTGCGTCTTGCAGCTGGCGGTCGACAACTACGCGGTCAGTAACGATAACAATATTGTCGAAGATCTGCTTGTCCTCCAAATCGTGTAAAGAAGCGAGTCGGTGAGCAAGCCAGGCTATCGTCTTGGTTTTGCCAGATCCTGCCGAGTGTTGGATGAGGTAATTTTGTGATGAATGGTTGACAAGCAAGTCGTCGACGACCTTGCGTATAGTTCGCAACTGGTGGTAGCGCGGGAAGATGGGATGCTCCACAATATGCTTCTTGCCCGTCACTTTGTCCTTCTTTTCCGTTTTCTCTACAAAGACAAACTTACCGATGAGGTCATAAAGCGTATCCTTTGTGAGGATATCTTCCCACATATACGATACTGAGTATTTGTCCTTGTATATCGGGTTACCCTTGCCTGTATTAATTCCTTCGCCACGACCGATGTTGAACGGTAGGAAATAGGTCTCCAACTTGTTCAGTTCTGTGGTCATATAGACTTCTTCCAAGTCCATGGCGAAGTTCACAAAACAACCGGCCTTCTTCTGGAACAAGCGTGTTTTGGGGTCGCGGTCGTTTCGGTACTGGTGAATGGCGTGTGTATAGTTCTGCCCAGCTTGATTGCACTTAAGCTCAAAAGAAATAATGGCCAGACCGTTGAGAAAAATCACGAGGTCAATGCGCTCATTATCGCTTGCCCACACCTCCTCCATCACGGAAAAGATGTTCTTGTTAACCTTGGCAATGAGTTTCTCATTAATGGATGTGGCAGGCTTGGTATAGAGCAGGTCAAGCTTGACATTTGCTATCTCAATGCCGTTTTTAAGGACATCAATAAGCGATCGAGATGATTTGCAAATCTCGAGGTTGAGGAAATTCAGCAGTCCCTCCCGATAATTCTCCTTCAGTGTATTCCTGACTTTGGCCATCTTTTGTGGCTGAGTCTCCTCGAGAAACTCGAACAGCATATCCGGGTCCATCGCAAAACGGCGATCATAGTCTGCTGCATTTCTAACGATATAACCATTCTCAACCAGGCGCTGGATGATGAACTGTTGATAATCCTTTTCTGTCAATATAGTGTTCATGGAACTTGTTTTTTGCCGGTTACATATTCATAAATCAAAGAGGCTTTGTATTCTTTGAGTTTCTCTATTTGCTGGAGCTTGTCTGCAATGGATTGCTCGATGTGAGGAATTTTCTCATCAAGGTATGCAGCAATTTCAGCTTGTTCATCAAGAGGAGGCATAGGAATCTGTATTCTACGCATTGCTCCCCAATTAGTTGTCCAAAGGTCATTAACGATGCCGTAACCCCACTTATAAAACTCATCTGCAAAAAGTGGCGTATGGAATAACCAGTTGTAATATCGTGGATTCATTTCCTCGCGAGGAGATAACACAGTATTGATGAGAGAGCATGAGCCATCATAATCTGAAATACCACATGAGCCACGACGGTCAGAACGGCTATTGATAACAAAGTCACCTTTGCGTATGAGTTTTCTGTCATCGCCGTGTTTTGTTTTTGCAGCACTTTCTAACTGCGGTACTATACCTTTCATGGTAACAGACAACGGAGGAAAGTCTTTATCACTCACCTTTTCATTACGCACAGAATAAACGCTTGCAATACGTGCAATAGCCCAATGTTTAGGAATGGCATCAATCCACCCAAGGTTGGAAGGAACAAGTGTGGTATTGAGATTGAGTCCATGCGTAACCGTTTCAGCGATGATGCACTTCTTGTATTCTGTTAGTGTCTTTACCTCTGCGCCCAGGTCTTCGAGAAGGCCATCAATTTCGGCACACTTGGCGTCAAGGAAATTGGCGATGGCGGCTTGTTCAGGTAGAGGAGGAACCAATAAGTTTAAATTCAGAATATCAGGTACTGATAAATGCTTGACAGTAGTTGAATATGCCAAATCATTAACAAGTTTCAGCCCAAAAGGAATAAGATAAAAGATGTATTTAGAATTAATACTATCGTCTAAAGTAAGACGGCAGCAACGTTGATTGAGCAAAGCATCTCCGCCTTGCCACCAGCGAACATTAAAATCACCGTCCATCCCGAGCAGAAAATCGCCATCATGCATTATATATTGTTTCGGATATTTGCCATCATAATAAGTACCTGCAACACCTGATGTAATATCCCTGATTCTAATTAGAGGAAAACCGCTATCTGATGAGAACTTTTCTGAATCAAAAGGATAACCGCTTAAAATTTTTCCAACGGCTTTAAATTTGGACATCCCCCAATCTTTAGGAATATCACCTAACCATCGGACTCCGCTATTTTTCATTTTCCTTTCCATACTCAGTCGAAGATTCTGGTGATACGCTTTGCTATGGATTTCTCAAGGTCTTCGAACTGTTGGCGAAGGACGGTGCTGTCTTCAGGCTTCTGATACTTGTAGAAATAACGGGTGAAGGGTATTTCGGCTCCGGTCTTGACAACAGGTTTCTTCTTGGAAAGGTCTTCCTCGAAGAAGGCTTTGGCATCAGGGATATGCGGCAATACTTCGCGTTCCATATAGGTGTCAATATCCTCATCAAAGCGCACAATCTCTATGTCTTTCGTCTCCTTGTCGTAGATGATATTGCCTTTCTTGTCGCGATGAATCTCGGCATTCTTATCTATTTCGGACAGGCCGGCGACAATGTTGCCGAAGAGCTTATCCTTACGTGCCACTATATCTTCTAGAGCTTTCTCCAGCACTGGTTCAAATTCTTTCAGAGAGAGATATACCTTATCGGATTTGGCTGCCTGCAGAGTTTCAAGAATACGATTATAGAGCGGCTCGTTTTTGCGATACTCCTCGACTTTTTTCAGCTCCTTATCGGTAGGGTCTTCCTTCTCATCAATCTCGGTTATCTTGGCACCATCGTAGAGAGAATTGAGTGAGCCAGAGAGCAGCATCTGCTCGATGCGTTGCTCATTGATGGCATAGCTGCGTTGGAGGGGTTGCATGACAGAGTACTCGCGATAGATAAACTCCGTATTGGGATAGATCTTGCTCTTTTCGTTTTCCGTAAAGTTGATGTATAATTCAGTTATCGCCTTACGTTCCTCGGGACCAATCTCGTTCTTTTTATTACCTAGGGGCTTGCGGAGTTTGTGGCAAAGCGAAGTAGCATCAATGAGTTGAATCTTGCCTTTGCGCTCATCACGTTTATTCATTGAGAGCACCCAAATATAAGTAGCGATACCCGTGTTGTAGAAGAGGTCGGTAGGCAACGCGATGATGGCCTCAATAAAGTCGTTTTCCAACATCCAGCGGCGTATCTGGCTTTCGCCTGATGCCGTACCTCCTACAAAGAGCGGCGAGCCGTCTTCGATGATGGCGGCACGACCGTTTTTAGGATTGAGCTTGTCAATGGCAGACTGTAAGAATAGCATTTGCATATCGCCTGAGCCAGGCAGACCAGCACCCCAGCGGCCGGAGAAGCCTTTCTTGAACTCATCATTGACCGCTTCTTCAACGCCTTCACCGGCATCCTTACCTCCCCAAGCCTGACCGAAAGGTGGATTCTCGATAACAAAACGCATTTTGGTGTCAGGAAAAGCGTCTGCCTTCATTGTGTCCTGCAAACGGATATTTGAAATATCCTGGCCTTTAATTAGCATTTCTGCAAGACACATAGCGTATGATTCAGGAACAATTTCGTGCCCGAACAGGCGAATATTTGCATCAGGATTGAAACGCTTGATAAAGTTGTACGAAGTGGACAGCATTCCCCCAGTACCACAAGCCTGGTCTAGTATTGTTATTTCTCGACCTGGTTGAAATACATCTTCGCTGCCTTCGGAGAGCAAGATGGAAACCATCGTCTTAATGATGTCGCGGCCTGTGTAGTGGTCACCAGCTTCTGCATTTTCAGAGAACTTACGAATAAGCTCTTCGAAGATATATCCCATCTTCATACCGTCGATTGTCTTGGGATCAAGGTCAAGCTCGGAGAAGGCCTTTATGACGGAGTAAAGACGGTTATGCTTATCCATCTTCTCAATCTGACGATCGAATTCTAGGTTACGAATGATTCCTTGCACATTAGCAGAAAATCCTTCGATATAGGCTGTAAGGTTGGCAACTAAATGCTCCGAATCGTTGCATAACTCGGCCAGATCAAAACGTGATGTGTTGTAGAATTGATACCCAGAGAGGCGTTTCAGGGCTAATTCCGGATAGTTTGGATTCTTTTTGTACTGCTCAACAACGGCCTGTTTGGTGGGAGCAAGAGCGCACTCAAAACGGCGAAGGATTGTCATTGGGATAATGACATCCTTGTATTTATCACTTTGATAAGGTCCACGCAGCTTGTTTGCGATAGACCAGATGAAATTCACTTCAGATGAGACATCGATGGGCTTATCATCCCACATCGGGTCGATTTGTTGAGACATATAGTATTTAATTTAATTCAAGTAAGGTTTCCTTCAGCCTAAAGGCTTGGGGATCAATAGTCATTTGATATATCTTGATTTCCGGGTTGCATTTGCGAGCCTCAGAGATGATTTTCTCACGTTTTTCCGACTCTATCTTTATACCTAAATACAGTGATGCAAAGCATTCTCCGCCCAAGTGAGGATAGGCACGTACTTCTTTCCAGTCAACGACTTCTTTTCTTCTGGGTTTATAAGGCAATATCATAGGTGCAAAGTATGGGTGTCCAGACACAACTGCAGGAGAAGGATCTATAAGCACCAATCTCACTTCCTGCTCGTGTTCCCATACTTTTGCCTTAGTGGACAGTTGGTAACGGAACAAGTCCCTAGCATCACGAAAATAGTCAGGCTTATCTATAACATCTCGATACTGAACCTCCATTTCCAGCGCGCCAATATATATCTTACACTGAATACCTGAGAGGTATTTATGCGTGTTCTCAATATCTAACCCTACGCAAACGCCCGTGTGATTACTATAATAACTCCACATCAGCATTGAGTCGGAAACCTTTGAGAGACTGCTAACCCACGCACTCTTTTGGATGTTTTCCGTATCTGTTTTACCCTTGTCAACCAATAAATCTTTCGGTGGCCAATCGTATAGATACTCGGGTGTGTTAGAAAAATTGAAAAGGGCCGGATGACAATCAAAGGGGTCGTTCAAGCGCGTAGCATTAGTAAACTGAAGATTACTATTCATTAGCATCTTCAATCCACCATCAACGTCAAGGTATTTGTATAACTTGACATTGTCGAACAATCTTATGTCACCACTGTCTTGCACTTTGGGAATGCTTAATCTTTCAAATTTACGAAAAAACCGTTTCCGTTTTTGAAAACAGAAATGCTTTTTTGAAAATGTAATGTACGTTTTTAAAAATCTTGCTTCAATATCGCGCGCAAGATATACGTTTTAGTGGGTAGAATTGTTACGCAGAAGAAGAAAAGCCGCCGTACGCGGAGGTCGGGTGAATGCTTCGGGCAATATAGTACCCCGCTTTTGAACTGCACCCCAAAAGTTAGACATAATACTTTTGGGAAATGAAAAGGTTAAAGCATGATTTTGAGGCACGCCTAAGATATATGGCGATGCTAGAAGAGGGTTATTCTATCAGGGCCGTAGCTAGATTAA
>JAEEGL010071113.1_pt1 | contig 11170 bp, 9 predicted proteins | sample 9134231 | NCBI WGS metagenome assembly JAEEGL01 (sample SAMN16246548, study PRJNA631951) | gut metagenome | biome: gut microbiome; feature: rumen; material: fiber-attached | host: Bos | place: Iran: Karaj | collected 2018-10
ATACCTTTATCCGTAAGTGAGATCATAACGATGCGTTCGTCTTCGCTGCTCCTGCTTCTCGTGACATAACCGTCGCTTTCAAGCTTTTTTAAAAGCGGAGTCAGGGTTCCGTTATCCAGGTACAGCTTTTTCCCAAGTTCGCCCACTGCAATCGGAGCATATTCCCATAACACCAGAAAAACGATGTACTGTGTGTAGGTAAGACCCAGGGGTTTAAGCCTGGGGGAATAAAGATTTACTATCTTTCTTGATGCCGCATAAAGAGGAAAACAAAGCTGATTTTCAATTTTTAACAGTTCATATTTATCTTTTTTGTCATTCATATCCATCTTCCAAAACACTTAAATACATAACTTTATTTTACCAAATCATATTTTAACAAATATAAGATGTCAAGAACTTTTTAAAAGTTGATTATCCTAAATCTTTTATAGTCATTATTTCAACAATTTGGTACAATATTATAATGAAAAAAAAGAGATGGTTGGGAGGCCGGATAACCATAGATGAATTTAAAGAGCGTTATGAAAAGGAAAACGACAAAAAATAAAAAATAGGAGGTATGTCATGTATTACGCTGGAATCGATCTGGGAACTTCTTCCGTTAAGCTTCTCTTAATGGATGGGGAAGGTAATGTTAAGAAAATTGTTTCAAGGGAGTATCCGCTGCATTTTCCTGCACCGGGATGGTCGGAGCAGGAGCCTGAGGACTGGTACAGGGAAAGTATTGAGGGATTGAAGGAGCTCATATCCGATATCCCCAAAGAGGAGCTTGCGGGTATCAACTTCGGCGGACAGATGCACGGACTTGTCATCCTTGATGAGTCGGATAATGTCATAAGACCGGCCATACTCTGGAATGACGGAAGGAGCACTGCGGAATGTGAATATCTGAATGAAGAGATCGGAAAAGATAAGATCTCCTCATATACCGCAAACATTGCTTTTGCCGGCTTTACTGCGCCCAAGATTCTTTGGGTTGAAAAAAACGAGCCTGAGAATTTTAAGAAGATAAAAAAGATAATGCTGCCGAAGGATTATCTTGCTTATAAGCTTACAGGGGTTCATGCAACCGATGTTTCCGATGCTTCCGGAATGCTTCTGCTTGATGTTAAGAACAGAAAATGGTCTAAGGAGATGTGTGAGCTCTGCCATATAAGCGAGGATATGCTGCCGAAGCTGTTTGAAAGCTATGAGTGTATCGGAACCCTCCTTCCGGAAGTTGCAAATAAGCTTGGTGTATCGGATAAGGTAAAGGTTGCGGCCGGAGCCGGTGACAATGCTGCTGCCGCTGTTGCAACCGGAACAGTAGGAAACGGAAACTGCAATATCTCCATGGGAACCTCCGGAACGATATTTATCTCTCAAGCTGATTTCTCCGTAAACAGCAATAATGCCCTGCATTCCTTCTGTGACGCAACCGGGCAGTATCATCTGATGGGATGTATGCTTTCCGCGGCAAGCTGCAACAAATGGTGGATGGACGAGATAATAGGTACAAAGGATTATGCTGCCGAGCAGAAAAACATAGATAAACTTGGGGAAAATAAGGTGTTCTATCTTCCTTATCTTATGGGAGAAAGATCGCCCCTTAATGATCCTGCGGCAAGAGCAACATTTATCGGAATGACGATGGATACCACCCGTGCCGATATGACACAGGCGGTTTTGGAAGGAGTGGCATTTGCCTTAAGGGATTCCTTTGAAGTTGCAAAGAGTCTTGGATTAAAGATCGAGCGCAGTAAGGTTGTGGGCGGAGGAGCAAAGAGTCCTTTATGGAGAAAGATCCTTGCCAATGTTCTGGGCATCCCGCTTGATCTGTTAAAGACCGAGGAGGGCCCCTCTCTTGGCGGAGCAATGCTTGCTGCCGTTGCCTGCGGTGAATATAAGAATGTTGAGGAGGCTGCGGCTAAAATAGTTGAGGTTGTGGGTACAGAAGAGCCGGATAAGGAACTTACCGCAAAGTATGATGAACAGTATAAGAAGTTCAGGCAGATATATCCCGCGGTTAAGGAACTGTTCCCTGTTCTGGATTGATCCGCGATACTTTGAAACGGGGTTTATATGGAAAAAAAATATGATGTGATTATAGTTGGAGCCGGTCCCGGCGGGATATTTTCGGCTTACCAGCTTTCAAAAAAGTGTCCCGGTCTGTCGATAGGTGTGTTTGAATCGGGAACCAGTCTTGAAAAAAGAAAATGTCCGATAGACGGAAAAAAGATCAAATCCTGCATAAAGTGCAAAAGCTGTGCCATTATGAACGGTTTTGGAGGAGCAGGTGCTTTTTCCGACGGCAAATACAATATAACCAATGATTTTGGCGGGAATCTTTACGAATACATAGGCAGGGAAAAAGCCATAGAGCTTATGAACTATGTGGATCAGATTAATGTTTCACACGGAGGCGAAGGAACAGCCATGTTCTCAACCTCCGGAACAAATCTGAAAAAAGTCTGCATGCAGAATAAGCTTACCCTTCTTGATGCCTCCGTAAGACATCTCGGTACGGATATAAACTATGTTGTGCTTCAGCATTTATACGATGAACTTAAGGACAGGATTGATTTTAATTTTCTTACGCCCGTAACCTCGATCGAAAAGCTTGAAAAAGGCTACAGGGTTCATACGGAGAATGGGTATTCCGATTGTGATGACTGCATAGTTTCGGTAGGACGAAGCGGCAGCAAATGGATGGAAAGTGTATGCCGCGATCTGGACATCCCCACCAAGTCGAACAGAGTGGATATAGGTGTAAGGGTAGAGCTGCCCGCAGTAATCTTTTCTCACATTACTGATGAGCTCTATGAAGGAAAGATAGTATACAGAACCCATAAATTCGAGGATCAGGTTCGTACCTTCTGTATGAATCCCAGAGGAATAGTCGTTAATGAGAATACCAACGGTATTGTTACCGTAAACGGGCACAGCTTTGAGGATGAGAGCAAAAAAACGGAAAATACGAATTTTGCACTTCTGGTAGCAAAGCATTTCTCCGAACCTTTCAAGGACAGTAACGGTTACGGTGAAGGGATAGCAAGACTTTCGAATATGCTTGGCGGAGGTGCGATAGTTCAGCGTTTTGGGGATCTTGAAAGAGGGAGGCGGAGTAATCCGAAGAGGTTGAATGAAGGAACTGTCCGTCCCACACTTGCAGCTACTCCGGGAGATCTGAGCCTTGTTTTGCCGAAGAGGATCCTCGACGGCATCATAGAAATGATATATGCCCTCGACAAGATTGCTCCCGGTACGGCGAACGATGATACTCTTCTTTATGGAGTCGAAGTTAAATTTTATAACATGGAAGTGGAAATAGATGAAAATCTTGAAACAAAACACAAGGGACTTTATGTGATCGGAGACGGCAGCGGTGTGACCCATTCCCTTTCTCATGCATCGGCCAGCGGAGTGTTTGTTGCCGATCATATAGCTTCAATAAGAGGATGAAACTTAAGCAGTTTTTTGAAAAAACTGTGACATTCATGCTGTAAATGTCGTATAAATAATCAGGACTATGTTGAGGTCTTTATTATATCTGTGACAGTATAAGAAAGCTTTTGTGATTCCGAACGAATGTGAGGGATGCTTAAAAGAAAAGGAGGCAAATTAATTATGAAAAAGACACTGACACTTATTCTTGCGATCATTCTTTCAATGTCGGTATTTTTTACGAATATCGCAGGAATAAAGATGATCGTAATGGCAAACGATGTGCTAGAGGATTCGTCAGGTGATTCGGAAATTGAAGAATATGCAGTTGATTCTGAACCGGACCCTATGGCCGAACCGGAAATTCAACCGGATCCTCAGCCGGATCCCGGACCTTCCGAGGAGGAAAAGGCAAGGCAGGAGGCTTTGGAGAGAGAAGCAAGAGAAGCCGAAGAAGCCGCAAAAAAGGCAGCAGAGGATCAGGCGGCCGAGGAAGCAAAAAAGCAGGCCGAGGCTGAGGAAGAAGCGAGAAAGAAGGCAGCGGAGGAAGCAAAAAAGCAGGCTGAGGAAGAAAAAAAGAAAGAGGCCTCTATTGTCCTTCTTAAAGCAAATGTGGACACAGTAGATTTCGGGGCCGCAAAAGTCGGTACACAGAGAGATTATAGGGAGATAAAGATCACCAATCTGGGAAACTCGGATGTTACCCTTAATTTTGATGAAGCTGATCCGGACCAGGCTTTTTCAATCTCGCTTCATGGTGACAGCAATCAGTTAAAATTCGGTGAAACAGCCAGATACAATGTTTCCATGTCATCTTCCCTGGCTGCGGGAACATACAAGGGAAGAGTGTTTTTTACCGATGCATCCCTTGATCCCGACAAGGAAAAGGGAGTTTATGTGACCATTACGGGAACGGTTACACCGAAGTCTGCAACAGTAACAGCTGTTGAAGTGACTCCTTCAAAGGTTTCGGTAGCGTTAGACAGTTCATATCTGTTTTGTGCCGATGTAAGGGGAGACGGTGAAGTAAGCCAGAATGTCCGCTGGTCTATTGTGAACCAGAATTCAGGCGGGAGCTTCATCGATGGTGATGGAATTCTTTATGTGGCAAATAACGAGACTTCCGGAAGCATTACCGTTATAGCCACTTCCGAACAGGACAGCTCAAAGAAGGGTTATGCGACAGTTACTCCTCAGAGAAACAGTTACAATGTAAATGTAGTTGCAAGTCCGGCAAAGGGTGGAAATGTATCCGGCGGTGGTGCCGTGACACAGGGCGGATCTGTAACACTTTCTGCAGCTCCCAATAAGAATTATTATTTCAACGGCTGGGAGCAGGATGGCCAGATTGTTTCCAGATCGACAAACTACACGATTTCTAATATTCAGAAAAATATAAATGTCAAGGCAAAGTTTGCGCTTAATGCAGTTACCGTAAAGGCTGAGCCTGATAATCCCAACGGAGGAACCGTTGTGGGTGGAGGTACCATTTCAGTAGGAGGAAGCACAACTCTTTCCGCAAAAGCATATAACGGGTATGTATTTACGGGCTGGAAGGAAGGCGACAATGTGATAAGCCGTGATGCCTCGATCAGGTTAGATAATATTACAACAAACCGTACGATAACCGGAATGTTCGACCAGACCTCCCATACACTGACACTTTCAGCAAGTCCTGTTGAGGGTGGAACGGTAACAGGAGGCGGAACCTTTGCTTTGAATCAGGGTACAACCGCAAAAGCTGTACCTAACCCGGGATATTCATTTGTAGGATGGCAGGTAAACGGACAGATAGTAAACCGTGATGCAACCGTGGTAATAAATAAACTGGAAAGTGATTATAACTGCACTGCTATCTTTATCAAAACCGGAACCGTTACATACGAAATGTCTTCCGGTGTGGCGACGACCGGCGGAACCATAACACCCAGTGGAAGGATAACAGTTGCCCAGGGTCAGACCGTTACATACAAAATGACACCCAAGTCCGGATTTGCGATCCTTGCGGTTGCAGTTGACGGAATACAGGTGGGGCCTGTTAATACATATACATTCACAAATGTTCAGGCAAATCATACTATAGCTGTTGCTTTTCTGCAGACGGATGCAGGAAAGGCAGCCGCGGCTGCAGCAGGAAAACCCGCGCAGGAGCAGAAGGTTCAGAAGATAGAAAAGGTATCGGCGAATACTGCTACAGCTGATTCAACGGTGGATATTAATGATGCCGCAAAGGGGGCAGGCGGAGATACCTTCGTTGAAGAGATGAATCTGGATGGAGTAAATGTTCCCACCGATGAACAGCTTGGTATTAAACCCGAAGAAGAACAATCAACCGCTGTTTCCCAGCTGATGGGAGTATCTTTGGAGGATGCAAGGAATATGGCTGCGGCAGGAAATAATGCACCGATACTTGATGCAGCTTTCTATGCCGGTACTTTGGGCGCAAGTGTAGTAAACAACTATGAGCCTGCTTCAAAGAAGAGCGTGGATTATCAGAATATGTCAGCGGAAGAGCTTATGCAGACTTCCGATGATGAGATAAATCCGAGTATGCCAAATCTGGATGTTGTTGTTCAGAAGATGCTTACACCCGATGAGGTCATGTCTCTTGTAAACGGTGGTACTGCCAATATTTCAGTAAGCCTTACAAAGCAGGATGAGCCCGATCCTTCGGTAAAGAAGATAATGAAAAACGCAGTCGGGAAGAAGCCGTTAAGATACTTTGATCTTACAATGATGAAGACCATGAACGGATATTCGGAAAATGTGACCGAGCTTTCGGAGCCGATGGAGGTTATGATCCAGATTCCGGATGAGATTTATAAAAAAGGAAAGACATATTCGGTATTAAGCGTACATAATGGATCGCTCAAGGTGCTTCCCGATCTGGATGACGATGATGATCCGCAAACGATCACCTTCATTACTGATTCATTCTCACCATATGCGATAGCTCAGGATGTTGCATCAACAAGAGGAATCCTTACATCACTTGTACTTGGTGCTCTTATAGCTCTTGCAATAGCTGTAAGTTGTTTCCTTATCCTGTTGGTACATCAGGCAAACATGAGAAAGCAGAGAAGAAAAGCCCGTGCAGCAGCCCGCCGTGAAAGAGAGGAAAGGGAATAAGATATGAGAAAAAAACCTTCGGAATTATCGTTCAGGGATCTTGTGGAGCAGGAGGCTGCTCTGTGCCCCATGAAAACAGTTTTTTACGAAGGAGATAAACCCTATAACTGGGAAACAATCAACTCCTGCGCCGATTTAATGGCGCAGGAGCTTTTGGCGCTCGGAGTAAAAAAAGGGACCCATGTTGGGCTTTGCGGTGCTAATTCCGCAGGCTGGATAACAGCTTTTTTTGCGATACAGAAGCTGGGTGCGATAGGAGTATTGCTGAACCCGGCACTTTTACCGCTGGAGGTTGCACTTCATTCGGATATAGCTGATATAACATGCCTGTGTTTTGGGAAAACGAAGTATTCTAAGGATGCTAAGGAGTATATAAGTTCGATCAAAAAGTCGGAAGACTGCAGGATCACATCCTTTTACAATATAGAAAAGGAGCTCAGACAGCCCGAAGCTCCGGTTGAGCTGAAATATATGCCCTTAAGTGACGATCCTGCACTTATGCTCTTTACCTCGGGATCCACGGGAAGACCCAAGTGTGCATTGCTTTCCGCGTACAATGTTCTGACGGCAGCGGTGGAAAGTGCAAACAGCCAGCTTCTTAACGAAAAAGACAGAACCTGTCTGATTTTGCCGCTTTTCCACATTTTCGGTATAATAGCCGGACTTTTTGCAAATATTCTGGCGGGATCGGTAATGTATATGCCGAAGGATATGCATTCATCAACACTTATTGCTGCGATCGAACAAAACGGCTGCACGGTATTTCATGCTGTGCCGACCATGATGCTTATGATCCTTGCAAATGAGGATTTTAAGCCTGAAAAGCTTAAAACCGTAAGATGTACCATACTGTCAGGTGCTGCGGCAACAAAGGAACAGATAGAGATGTTTCATAAAGCCCTGCCTGAGGATCATTTTCTTTCGGCCTACGGTTTAAGTGAATCTGCACCGGTCAGTACGCTTCCTTATGAAGATACACTTGAAAATTGCATAACAACAGTGGGAAAGCCCATGAATCATATTTTGCTTAAGGTAATTGATCCTGAAACAGGAAAAGAGTGTGCTCCGGGGCAGAAGGGGGAGATTATTGTAAGAGGCGAAAACCTGATGACCGGTTACTATAAGATCAGGATCGAGGATCAGAGTATAGACGGTCAAGGCTGGCTTCATACCGGAGATCTTGGTTACTTAAGAGAGGATGGATATCTTTGTTTTTCCGGAAGACTCAAGGAACTGATAATAAGGGGCGGCGAAAATATCATGCCGGGAGATGTGGCAGCTGCGGTAAGCACCCTGCCGCAGATTGAGGATGTTAAAGTTGTGGGGGTGCCCAGCGATTTTTACGGGGAAGAGGTTTGTGCCTGTATCATATTAAAACAGGGAGCAGCTTTTGATCACGAGGAAGCAAAACAGAAACTTAAAGAAAGAGTGGCGTCCTTTAAAATACCGTCTTTTTTTATAGAATATGATGAATTTCCGGTTCTTGCCACCGGCAAGGTCGATATGGTGTCTTTAAAGAAAGATGCGGCTGAAAAGATCGCGAAAGGCTTAACAAATGATTGAAAAGATTTTTTCGAAAGAAGAGGTAAATACCGGCAGGCAGCCTGAGGTTGATTTTATGAAGGCCTACTGCATTATTATGATGATGATCACTCATACCATCGATGATCTTTTCATCGGCTATGAAAGTAATCTGCCGTCATTTGTGATCAATAATGTTCTTGCCCAGTCAGTTGGTGCACATGCATTCATGATAAGCATGGGCGTGGGGATGGTTTTTACAAAAAAATCGTCACCAAAGCTGTACGCTGAAAGGGGGCTGAGTATACTTGTGTCAGGTCAGGTCTTAAATCTGTTCAGATACGCACTTTTCCCCGGTGTACTTTATGTGGTCAAGGGTGGGGATGAATGGGCCAGAGCCATGATGTTCCTTACTTATTCGGTAGACATACTTCAGTTTGCAGGACTCTTTTTCCTGTGTATGGCTCTTTTTACAAAGCTTAGGTTGAAGCCGTTACATATTTTTATTATTGCTGTTCTGGCAAATGCAGTGGGAATGCTTATCGGTGGTAAGTTCTCAACCGGAAGCTATGCGGTTGATCAGATCATCGGCTTCTTTGTATTTACCAAAACGGAAAGCTATTTTCCTCTTATCCACTGGATGGTGTACCCTGCATTTGGTATCCTTTTTGGCGATATCTTAAAACATGTCAAAGATAAAAGGGCCTTCTACAGAATACTTTTTATTCCCTGCTCGATCCTGATGGTTGTTTACTATTATATTGGGATAAATTATGAACAGCCATTTTTTACAGTGTTTAACGACTGGAGAACTTTCTGTCACCCGGGTTTGCCTGATGTCATCATGCAGCTTTTTGCCAATACGGCTATTTTGAGCCTGTGCTATTTTATTGCTGAACTTTTGCCGGAAAAAGTAATGAAAGGTGCCGGTTACATTTCAAAGAATATTAACAGGTTTTACTGTATACATATCGTACTAATATCCTTTTTTGCATATATTATTCTTGAGATTATGGAATTTGATTATTTTACATCAGCCATACCGACCTATATTTTTGCACTGTGTCTGATCATCCTTACGACAGTCTGCGTGATCATTGATGATAAATATATCAATAAGTATTTGAGAGTATTCACAAAAGGAAGAAGGGGCGCAGTATTGGCGGCTGCAGTTTTTCTGATCAGCATAATAGTCTGTGTATGGGCTTATCCGGAGATTGAAACCTTCACAAACATGTGGAATGACTATACACTGTAGAAACTAAAAAAATTTTATTTTTTTCTGCCATAATCCGTTTTTGTCTCGTATAATAATACAGAAAAGAAAACAACCCGATGTTTATCGGTGAAAACAGGAGGATAAGGATATGAAAGATAATATTACAGTCAGGATCGATGACAAAGAGCTTGAAAATGTATCAGGTGGAGTAATCTTCAATGCATCGGGCATTACCGGAGCTGACCCGAATAAGCCCTGGGAAGTTCTTGATGATCATACCGGAAACAATATCTATATTAACGGTGAGAAGCAGGTATTTGAGACCAGAGAGAAGGCTATAGAAGCTGCTAAAAGGATCGGGGCTAATCATATGGAAGTCAACTGGGATCAGGTACTTCAGATGAGAAGTCAGTAATAATTAAAGGATAAGGAAGAGGTGGATTATTATGAACAGATTACCTGACGATATGCTTGAGAATGTAAACGGCGGAGTGGCCGGAGCCGGTTACTCCGATGCCCAGTTAAAAAGTGCCGGAGTGAATGTTTCGTCTGTCGGAGGAAGCAAGAGCTATTCCGTAACCTTCAGCAACGGTCAGAGCATAAGGATTACGCAGAGTGTGGCTAACGATATGTATGACTGCTATCAGATCGCCGGCGGAAAGAGGCTTACAGACCAGCAGATAAGAGATCTTATAGCTCAAAGTTAAGAAGGATCCTTTTTTGAGAACTGCCGTGAGCGCACGGCAGTTCTTTGATTTTAAAAAAAATATGGCACATGTGAAAGAGATATTATATAATCTTTGTTGATATGTTTGGATGTCAGAAGTGAGGAATAACATGGACATTGAAGCAATATATAAAGAATATCATGACAAAGTTCTCTATTACATAAGGGGGAAGGTTAACAATCAGGAAGATGCTGAGGATATCTGTGCCGATGTTTTTTTGAAGATTCAGAAAAAGAAAGATGAATATGATGATAAAAAAGCGGCAGTTTCTACCTGGATATATACGATAGCAAGGAATGCAGTGATCGATTTCTACAGGTGCAATCATGTTGGAGAAGAGTTATCCGAGGATCTGGTCTCGGACGACAGTATTGATGAAGAGATACTGAAAAAGGAGACATTGTCGGAGCTGGCGGATGCTATAAAAAAGCTTTCCGAAGAAGAAAGAACGGTCATATTGATGCATTATTATGAAGATCTTTCATTAAAGGAGATAGAACAGAAGACGGGGATGTCCTACGGACAGGTTAAGCTGCGCCATAACAGTGCATTAAAGGAAATGGAAAAATTTTTTTCAAAAAAAACTGCCAGATCGGGATTCAGGGTCGTATAAATAAATGAGAACTTAAACGGTCTGTTTTGATAATATTGTATGGGAGGCGCAAGATGGGAAACAGCACAGAAAAAAAATTAAGAAAATTATTTGATTTTCAGCGCTTTGAAAAGGATGAGAAGCTTCAGGAAGTTATAGACGGAACTTTGCAGAATGCCAATATAAGACTTTTATCCGATGATGAGCTTGAATTTGCTGCCGGCGGAAAAGAGATAAAAAAAGAAGAGTCGAAAACAGAGGGATATTGCACAAATTGCGGAAAGATGGTGCCTGTAGCTGTTTTCAGCGGCGGAAGATACAGATGTACGATCTGTAAAAGTAAGATAGAAGATGAGACAACGATACGCTTTATCAAAGAATAATTGATCGTTAGTCTATAATGGAACCTGAATTTTAAGGAGTATGAAACGGACAGAGTAATCTGTCCGTTTTTTAATGACAGAGCTTTGATTTTAGTATATAATTTCTCCTGTGTTTGTTTTTTAAAGGAGGAGTTTTATGGAAAATCTGATTTCGACGATTGAATCTGTTAAT
>JAEEGL014594310.1_pt1 | contig 11170 bp, 9 predicted proteins | sample 9134231 | NCBI WGS metagenome assembly JAEEGL01 (sample SAMN16246548, study PRJNA631951) | gut metagenome | biome: gut microbiome; feature: rumen; material: fiber-attached | host: Bos | place: Iran: Karaj | collected 2018-10
CCAGCGCGCACGCGACTATCTTCTTTACAGCTCTTGCGTTTATCCTCACGATATCTCCTCCTGAAAAAACACAGATCCCGTTCGTTACCCCTGTCGAACGATGCATCCCCTACACTGTTACAGACGGAAAAACTCCCCGCGCGTTGCGGGATATCGAAAAAAAGGACCGCGCGGCAGGCGCTTTCTTCGGCAGCCCGCGGCGCGCGGCTCTTATACTCCTGCGTTGTCAATAGAACGTAGCGAGGGCGCCCTCCCCGGGCACCTCTCCGGGCTCGATCCCGATGACCTCCAGGACCGGTCCCTCGGAGCCGCCGTACGCCGGGCTCGCCTTTATGTGTATCCTTGCCGTCACGACGAACCATCCGCGAGGCTCGGGTTTTTTTGATCCGGCAAGACCGCCGCTCCACTCGCACGCGAGGCCCGCCATGCGTATGTCGGCCTCGCAGCACGTCATCAGCGGCCTTCCCACGACGAACACGTTCTCCGGCAGCCGCGACGAATCCGCCGCGAGCGCGCCGAACCTGACGGTCTTCCCCTCGTATCCGGCCATCTCCTCGTCCAGGTCCCTGTACCAGAGCGCGTAATCCTTGTCCGCGATCTCTATGACCGGGGCGTCCTTGTCAAAAGGCAGCGGATCCTCGATATCGTCGCGCTCCGTCCTTCCGTCCCCGTACTCGTAGAGGATCTCCGCCCTGCGCGAGGCGGCGCGGACCACCTTGTGCAGCTCCATGCGGTCGAGCTTGTCGCTGAACCTGTTGAAGACCACCGTGTCGCAGGTCTTCAGCTTGTCGTACGTCTGCTGGCGCATGTTCGCGTTGTACGTCAGGAACGTGTTCGCGTCGGCGAAGAAGAATTCCTGATAGACGATCCAGCCTTCCGGCATCGCCGCGAACAGCTTGTCCAGCGGCCACATGCCGTTGTACTCGATGATCACCTTTTCGGCGTCGGTGCGGCGCTGGTGAGTCTCGAACTTATAGAGGGCCACGTCCTCCTCGGACTCGACGTTCTTAATAACGACGTTGTCGAACGAAAACCGCGAAGGGTCGTACTCCTCGAGCCCCTCCTCGCACAGCAGCAGCAGCGTCCGCTCGCCGTCGTTGAAACCGCTGTCCTCGAGGATCTCCTGTATGAATTTCGTCTTTCCCGCCTCGAGAAAACCCGTGAACAGGTAGACGGGCACTTCCTGCGGCATCTACTTCACCCCGAAAAGATCCTTTACCGCGTCTTCCTTCAGCTCCGCGCCGATGACGCAGAGGACTCCCGTCGTGGCGGCCGCGCCGTCGCGCACGTCCTGCTCGCCGGGCGTGAAGTCGAAGTGCAGCCAGCCGCCGCGCGTGTTCTCGACTATGCCCTTCGCGCGCAGCACCATGCCGTACTTTTCCGTATCGTCGAGCGCCTTGAGGATCTCGCGCAGCTCGAGCCTGTCGAAGCGCTTCGCGGTCTGTATGCCGAGGCTCGTGAAGACCTCGTCCGCGTCGTGCTCTCCCTCGTGATGATGGTGGTGGTGATGGTGATGGCCGTGCTCGTCGTGGTGATGCCCGTGTTCCTCGTGGTGATGCCCGTGCTCCTCGTGATGATGCCCGTGCTCTTCTTCTTCGTCGTCGTCATCGTCGTCCTCCTCGGCCTCGCGAACGTGCTGCTCGATGAGGGCCTTGAGCGTCTCGGACAGCTCGTCGCGCCCGTCGACCGCGGCGAGTATCTGCTCGCCGGTGAGCTCCTCCCACGGAGCGGTAAGGATGACGGCGTGCTGATTGTGCTCGCGCAGCAGATCCACGGCCTCCTGCACCTTGTAGCCCGGCACGATGCCCGTGCGGCTGAGCACTATGCAGTGTGCCGTCTCGACCTGGTCGTTGAAGAATTCGCCGAAGTTCTTGAGATAGAGCTTGCACTTTCCGGCGTCTACTACGGTGGTGAGCCCGCCGAGCTCGAGCTGGTCGGAGCCGGTAGCCATTACGGCCGCCGCGACCTCGGAGAGCTTGCCTACGCCCGAAGGCTCTATGATTATCCTGTCGGGAGCGTAATCCGCGACGACGAGCTTGAGCGCTTCCTTGAAATCTCCTGTAAGGCTGCAGCAAATGCAGCCGGAATTCATCTCGCGCACCTCGACGCCGGCGTCCTTGAGGAAGCCTCCGTCGATGCCGATCTCGCCGAACTCGTTCTCGATGATGACCGTCTTCTGGCCCTTGTATGCTTCGCTGACCAGCTTTTTGATGAGCGTGGTCTTGCCGGCGCCCAGGAAACCGGAATAAATATCGATCTTTGTCATATGATGCACTCCTTTCGGTAAGTAGCCTTTTACCGGAATATTGTATCACTTAATGGCGCCGGCGGACAATTATTTCGGGAGCGCGCGGCCCGGATTTGCCAGATGCCCCGCGCGATGTTATTATTCATTATGACAGCTGACAACATATTCAAACGTTTTGAATGGAAATAGAGAGGACACAGCCATGGAATTCAACAAACTCCTGATCGAGCGGAGATCGGTCCGCAAATTCGACGCTTCAAAGACGGTCACGGAAGACCAGATCCGCGAGATGATCGACGCGGCGAGGTTCGCTCCGAGCTGGAAGAACGATCAGCCCGCGAGGTACTACGCGGTATGCTCGCCCGAAAAGCTCGCGGAGATCGCCGAAGGCGGCATCACTCCGAACAACATCCACAAGATACCGGGAACGGTCATGCTCGTGCAGACGTTCGTAAAGGGCACGTCCGGCTTCAACAACGGCGTCGCCGACAACAGGTGCGGCGACCTCTGGGGCGCCTACGACCTCGGGCTGTCGACCGCGTACCTGATCCTTAAGGCGAAGGACCTCGGGCTCGACACGCTGATCATGGGCATGCGCAACGGAGATTTCCTGCGCGAAGCTCTGCAGATCCCCGAAAACGAGGAACTGATGGCGGTGATAGCGGTCGGCTACAAGGACGAGGAGCCGGCTCTGCGTCCGAGAAAGCCCGCGGACGAGATCGTTAAGTTTTTTTGACGTGGAGCGCGATCCGAAGACCGTTCAGCTGCATATATTCGACGTCGACGGCACCATACTCGACTCCATGCCGATGTGGCGGGGGCTTCCTTTGGAATACCTCGCGCTGAAGGGAAAGACCGGGCCCAAAGATCTGCACATAACGCTCTCTAAGTTCACGATGGATGTCGCCGCGGAGTACCTGCGGGCCAATTTCGGGCTGAGCGAGAGCGCCGTGCAGATACAGCGCGAGATAACGGAGCTGATAGCCCGCAGGTACGCCGATGACATCGGCCCCCTGGAGCCCGGCTTCGGCATGGTGAAGGAGCTCCGGGGCCGCGGCGCCCGCGTCGTCGCCCTTTCCACCTCGGACAAGGGCTGCATCGCCAGCGCCTTCGCGCGGCTCGGCATACTCGGCTGCTTCGAGGATATCTATACCGCCGCCGACTTCGGGCTGCCCAAGAGCGACCCCGAGATATTCCGGCTCGCCTGCCGCCGCTGCGGCGTCGCGCCGGAAAACGCGGTCGTCTACGAGGACTCGCCCTACGCCATGGAGGCCGCGGCCGCGGCAGGCTGCGCCGTCGTCGACGTCAGAGCGCTTCCCTGAGGCGCCGCCCGCGCGCTTCCTCGAAACGCTCCGGGACAGCTTTTTGGTCACTGAAAACGCGCGAACAGTCAAAAAAGTATACAAAAAAAGGATCGGCAGGCGCTGTTTTCGCAGCTCCTGCCGTTTTTTCCTTATAATACGCGCGTTTTTCGGGCGCGCCCGGCGCCGCCGGGCTTATTTTCGCGCGCCGATCAGCAAAACATGTACACTGAGACCCGCAATATCCGGCTTTCGGTGACCAAAATGCTGTCCGCGGCCTTTCCTACATCAGCTTCGCCAGCTCGCCGGCTATCGCGTCGAGGAAATCGGAGGTGTTCATCGCGGTCGCGGAGACGCCTTCGCTGACCATCGCGACGAGGTCCTTCGTCATGCGGCCGGACGAGATCACGTCCAGAGTCGCCTTCTCGAGCTTGTCGCCGAACGCCGCGAGATCCGCGAGCCCGTCGAGCTCGCCCCTCTTGCGCAGGGCGCCGGACCACGCGAATATGGTCGCGACGGGGTTCGTGCTCGTCTCCTCGCCCTTGAGATATCTGTAGTAGTGGCGCGTCACGGTGCCGTGAGCCGCCTCGTACTCGCACTTGCCGTCCGGGGTCACGAGGACGGACGTCATCATCGCGAGCGAACCGAAGGCCGTGGAGACCATGTCGCTCATAACGTCGCCGTCGTAGTTCTTGCACGCCCAGATGAGGCCGCCCTCGGAGCGCATTATGCGCGCGACGGCGTCGTCGATCAGCGTGTAGAAGTACGTGATGCCGAGCTCCTCGAACTTCGCCTTGTAGTTTTCGAACTCCTCGTCGAAGATCTCCTTGAACCTTCCGTCGTAGACCTTGGAGATCGTGTCCTTGGCGGAGAACATCAGATCCTGCTTAAGGTCGATCGCGTACGCAAAGCAGGCGCGCGCGAAGTCGCGGATGCTCTTCTCGGTGTTGTGCTGGCCGAGCCAGATCGCCGGACCGTCGACCTTCTGGACGCTCAGGACCTCTTCCTTTCCGCTCTCGCCCTTAAACACGAGCACGCATTCGCCGGGCTCGGTGGTCGCCATGTCGACGGCCTTGTAGATGTCGCCGTACGCGTGGCGCGCGATCGTTATCGGCTTCTTCCAGCACTTGACGACCGGCTTTACGGCGTCGATCACGATCGGCGTGCGGAACACGGTGCCGCCCATGATCGAGCGGATCGTTCCGTTCGGGGACTTCCACATCTTCTTCAGCTGCGGATACTCCTCCATGCGCTGCTTGTTCGGCGTTATAGTGGCGCACTTTACTGCCACGCCGTATTTGAGGGTCGCCTCGGCGGACTTGACCGTTATCTCGTCGTCCGTGTCGTTGCGGGCGAGCAGTCCGAGATCGTAGTATTCGGTCTTCAGATCCACGAACGGCAGTATCAGCTTGTCCTTGATCATCTGCCAGATGATCCTGGTCATCTCGTCGCCGTCCATCTCGACGAGCGGGGTCGTCATCTTAATCTTATCCATGTGCTACTCCTCTCTTCCAAGGCCGGCCGCGTAGTAATTCATGAGGCAGCCCTTAGTAAGTATCAGCTTCTCTTCGTCCGTGAGGCCTCTGCAGTACAGCGTTATGTCCTTTACGCCGCCGTCGGCGGAGAGCACCTTGCCCGCGAAGGTCTCGCGCCCTGCGAGTATCCCTTCGCGCACGCCCGGGACGTACACCCAGTCGCCCGTCTCGTATCCGAACGGCTCGCTCCTGTCGATAGTGAACGGAACGATGCCCCAGTTTATGCAGTTGGAGCGGTAGCGCTTCGTGGCGTAATCGTAGCAGATGTTGGCGAAGCCGCCGAGCACCTTCTGGCACGACGCGGCCTGCTCCCTTGCCGAGCCGTCGCCCGGACGCTTTGAGAACACGCAGCTTCCGACGCTGCACTTCGCCGGGTCGGCGCCGAGCTTCGCGCAGACCGAAGCGAGCTCCTCCGCGATCTCCCCGCGGCCCCTCGCCTCCTCGAGCGCCCGGACGGCCTTGCTGCGGCCGACGTACTCGGGAACGCGCCTCGAGAGCGCGAACTCGGACAGCTTGAGAGGATTGGAGCGGTAGCTCGAAGTCTCCCCTGAGGGGATCAGCTCATCCGTCGTCGTAACGTCGTCGCGGATGACGGCGCACAGCTTAACGAGCATGTCTTCCTCCTCTTCCGGCATCTTCGGCCAGTCCGTGATGTTCGGGCCGAAGCGCAGCTCGACGGACGGATCCGCCTTGCCGAAGCCGAAATAGCAGCGCTTTTCGTAGATCGAGCCGTCGAAATGATATTCGCGCGGCGTGAAATCGTAATCGATGTCGGTCGCGGCCGTGAGCACGCCTCCGTTTATCGCGGTGGCCGCTATCGAGCGCGCGTCCATCAGCGCGACAGCGCTTATCTGGCCGTTCGCGGGCTTTGAGCCCTCGCGGTTGGCGAAGTTCCTCGTCGCGTGGCGCACGGACAGCGTATTGTTGGCCGGCGTGTCGCCCGCGCCGAAGCACGGTCCGCAGAAGCACGGCTTGATGACTGCGCCCGCCTCGGCGAGCACCGCGGCCGTACCGTCCTTAAGTATAGCCATGTTCACGGGAGCGGACGAGGGATAGACCGACAGGTCGAAGTATCCGTTTCCGATGCTCTTTCCCTCGAGTATCGCCGCCGCCTCGCAGATGTTCTCGTACATACCGCCCGCGCAGCCGACGATGACGCCCTGCTCGCAGCGGACCTTTCCGTCGGGCCCGATGTTCCTGCGAAGGTCCATGCTGACCTTGCCGGCGAGCTCCTTGTCGCACTCCTCCTCGATCTTTTTGAAGATCGCCTCGGGGTCCTTCTGCAGCTCGTGTATCGTGTACGCCTTGGACGGGTGGAACGGCAGCGCGATCATGGACTCCATCTCGTCCAGATCGATCGTGACCATCGCGTCGTAGTACGCGCCCTCGGCGGGCGCCAGCGGCGCGAAAGCCTCGGGCCGTCCGATCGTCGCGTAGTATTCCTTTACCTTTTCGTCCGTTATCCAGATCGAGGAAAGGCAGCTCGTCTCGGTCGTCATAACGTCGACGCCGATGCGGAAATCCATGCTGAGGGCTTCGATGCCGGGGCCCGCGAACTCGAGGACCTTGTTCTTAACGAAGCCGTCGGGGAACGTCTCAGCCGTGAGCGCGATCGCCACGTCGTGGGGACCTATCCCGTGGGGGAGCTTTCCCTCTATCCACACGAGCACTACCTCGGGGTCGGCGATGTCCCAGGTGTTTCTGAGCAGCTGCTTAACGAGCTCGCCGCCGCCCTCGCCGACGGCCATCGTGCCGTAGCAGCCGTAGCGCGTGTGCGAGTCGGAGCCGAGGATCATCTTTCCGCAGCCGGCGAGCTTTTCCCTGGCGAACTGGTGGATGACCGCCTGGTTCGCGGGCACGTAGATGCCGCCGTACTTCTTCGCGGCGGAGAGCCCGAACGCGTGGTCGTCCTCGTTTATGGTGCCGCCTACGGCGCACAGGCTGTTGTGGCAGTTCGTGAGCGCGTAGGGGATCGGGAACTCCGTCATTCCGGAGGCCCTGGCCGTCTGGATTATGTTGACGTAAGTTATGTCGTGCGACGTCATCGCGTCGAACGCGATGCGCATGGTGCCGTCGCCGGCGTGCTTCTTCTCGTGGGCGCGCAGTATGCCGTACGCCATCGTGAGCTCTCGCGCCGCGGGATCGGCCTTGCCGGCAGGGACCGGCTTTCCGCCGCGGAGATAAACCGCGCCGGATCTCTTCGTCATTGCCACGTTCTGTCTCCTTTACTCCTCGGTGTTCATGTGAGTCTGGAAGTGGGCGTGGGCGCTGCAGACGTGGTCGATCATCGCCTTCTCGGCAGCCTCGGGATCGCGGGCGGCTATCGCCTCGTAGATCCTGCGGTGCTCCGCCGTCGCCGCCGCCGCGCGGCTCTTGTTGCTCTCGGATCTCTTCCTGTACTTCTGGATCTTCTTGTGCAGGTTGGTGAGAGTATCGTATATGACGACGCTGCCGCTGAACTTGTAGACGCTCTGGTGGAACTGGCTGTCGTAGTCCGTGACCTTCTCGCCGTCGTGCTTTGCCGCGTAGAACTCCTGAAGCCCGATGATGTCTCCGAGCTCCTTTATCTCCTCGTCGGAGATGTTCTTCGCGCACGCGGAGGCCGCGAGGCCCTCGACGCGCCTGCGTATCTCGAATATGTAGTCTGCCTCTTCGGGCGTTATGCTTATTACGCGGATGCCCTTGTTGCTGACGCTCACCAGGTGCTCTTGCTCGAGCACGCGGATCGCTTCGCGCACGGGCGTGCGGGAGACGCCGAGCTCTTCGCACAGCTTCGTCTCGGTGAGGAGCTCTCCTCTTTTATAGACGCCGGAATAAATGTCCTTTTCGAGCTTCGCGAATATCTGTTCCGCGAGGGATACTGCCTTTTCCATTATTTTGCCTCCTTCCTGCCGCGAACGAGCTTTCCGCCGGAAAGCTCGGCGACCTTAGCTTCGAGCTCCTGATTGCTGAGAACGGTCACGCGGCCGCCTTCGTATTCGGCGTCGATCCATTCCTTCATGGTCGTGACGAGCTTGTCGCTCTTGGAGATCTTGGAAGCTCCGCTGAGGTTGTAGTTGTCGTTTATCCAGTAAGCGATGCCCGCCAGGCCCGAGGCCTTTCCGATGAGTACGGAGGGCTTCCTGTTGAGGATCTTTTCTGTGTCGAAGATGTTGTAGATCTCCTGGTCCTTCATCATGCCGTCGGCGTGAACGCCGGCGCGCGTGACGTTGATGTTGCGTCCTACGAACGGCGTCATCGGCGGAACGTCGTAGCCGATCTCGTTGCGGTAGTAATCGCCGATCTCGGTGATGACGGTCGGGTCCATGCCGTCGAGCGAGCCGCGCAGCGACGCGTACTCGATGACCATCGCCTCGAGGGGCACGTTGCCCGTGCGCTCGCCGATGCCCAGCAGCGTCGTGTTGACTGCGCTCGCGCCGAACAGCCACGCGGTGGACGCGTTCGCGACAGCCTTGTAGAAGTCGTTGTGGCCGTGCCACTCCAGGCATTCGCTGGGGATGTCGCAGTGGTGCAGAAGACCGTATATGATGCCGGCGACGCTCCTCGGAAGAGCGACCTCCGAGTAGGGAACTCCGTAGCCCATGGTGTCGCACGCCCTGATCTTGACGGGCATTCCGGCGTCCTTAGCCATGTTGGACAGCTCGTTCACGAACGGAACGACGAAGCCGTAGAAGTCCGCGCGGGTGATGTCCTCGAGGTGGCAGCGCGGAACGATGCCCGCTTCGAACGCCATCGCGACGGTGCCGAGGTACTGGTCGAGCGCCTGCTTTCTGTTGAGGCCGAGCTTGTTGAAGATGTGGTAGTCGCTGCAGGATACGAGTATGCCCGTCTCCTTGATGCCGATGTCCTTGATGAGCTTGAAGTCGTCCTTCGTAGCCCTGATCCACGTCGTGATCTCCGGGAACTTGAAGCCCAGATCCATGCACTCCTGGATCGCCCTGCGGTCCTTCTCGCTGTATACGAAGAACTCGGACTGGCGGATTATGCCGTACGGGCCGCCGAGCCTGTGCATGAACGTGAACAGGTCGACCATCTGCTTTACCGTGTACGGCTCTATCGACTGCTGGCCGTCGCGGAACGTCGTGTCGGTGATCCAGATATCGGTGGGCATGTTCATGGGCACGCGCCTGTGGTTGAACGCCACCTTGGGGATCTCGACGTAGCTGTAGAGGTCTCTGAAAAGATTAGGTTTTTCGACGTCCTGGAGCGAGTAATGGTAATCGTTCTCTTCCAGCAGATTCGTCTTCGGGGACATTTCGATCATTTGCGGTCTCTCCTCTCTGTATATATATGTGACGAATATCTCTCAAACGTTCCGCGGGCGCCCGCGCGCCGGTATCAGAGTATCGCGGAACCGGTACATCCCTGCACCGTTGTATGCAAGTATACTCGCACCTTGGCGCCAAGTCAACGCGAAAAACGCAAAAAAGCCCGAAAGATCAATGCGCGGAGCGAGGGCGGCAGCGTCTCCTTCGCGCCCCCTTGATTTCTGCGCGGCAGATGATAGAATAAAACAACTGGGGCGTATGCCCGCGGCGGCCGCCGGCCGCCGGAAGATCGCTTTGTTTGCATGGAGAACGGTTATGCTGGATATCAAATTTGTAAGGAACAATCCCGAGATAGTCAAGGAAAACATCAGGAAGAAATTCCAGGACGAAAAGCTCCCGATGGTCGACGAGGTCATCGAGATGGACGTCGAGCTGCGCGCGGCAAAGACGCGCGGCGACGAGCTGCGCAACAACCGCAACGTTGTGAGCCGTCAGATCGGAGCGCTCATGAAATCCGGCAATAAGGAAGAGGCCGAGGAGGTAAAGAAGCAGGTCACGGCGATGGCCGAAGAGCTCGAAGCTCTCGAAGCGCGCGAAGCTGTCCTCGAGGAGGAGATCAAAAAGCGCATGATGGTCATCCCGAACATCATCGATCCGTCCGTACCCGTCGGGAAGGACGATTCCGAGAACGTCGAGATCGAAAGGTTCGGCGAGCCGGTCGTTCCCGAATGGGAGATCCCCTACCACGTCGACATAATGGAGAGCATGGACGGCATCGACCTCGACAGCGCCAGGCGCACGAGCGGCAACGGCTTCTATTATCTCAAGGGCGACATCGCCAGGCTCCATTCGTCCATACTCAGCTACGCCCGCGATTTCATGATCGGCAAGGGCTTTACGTATTACATCCCGCCGTTCATGATCCACGGCGACGTCGTAAAGGGCGTCATGAGCTTCACCGAGATGGAGAACATGATGTACAAGATCGAGGGCGAAGATCTCTATCTGATAGGCACGTCCGAGCACTCGATGATCGGCAAGTTCATCGACCAGCTGCTCGACAAGGACGAGCTGCCGCAGACGCTCACCAGCTACAGCCCCTGCTTCCGCAAGGAGGTCGGAGCGCACGGCATCGAGGAGCGCGGCGTATACAGGATCCATCAGTTCGAAAAGCAGGAGATGGTCGTCGTCTGCGAGCCAGAGGACAGCCCCAAGTGGTTCGACATCCTCTGGCAGAACACCGTCGAGTTCTTCCGCACGCTCGACATACCCGTAAGGACGCTGGAGTGCTGCTCCGGCGATCTGGCGGACCTCAAGGTAAAGAGCCTCGACGTCGAGGCTTGGTCGCCGCGCCAGCAGAAATACTTCGAGGTGGGCAGCTGCTCCAATCTCGGAGACGCCCAGGCGCGCCGCCTCGGCATCCGCGTCCGCGACAAGGAGAACGGCAACTACTTCCCGCACACGCTCAACAACACGTGTGTCGCTCCCCCCAGGATGCTCATCGCGTTCCTGGAGAACAACCTCAAGGCGGACGGCACAGTCAGCATCCCCAAGGCGCTTCAGCCCTACATGGGCGGCCAGGAGAAGCTCGTTCCTAAAAAATAAGACCGCGGGCGCTCAGCCCGCGATCTCTTCCAGACCTTTTCTGTCTTTTATAACTATCGCCCCGCGTTTCACCTCCACGAGACCGTCGCTGGCGAAGAGCTTCAGCATCCTCGCCACGACCTCCCTTGCGGAGTTGACGTGCACGGCGATATTTTCCTGTGTCATCCTTATCTCGTCGCTGCCGTTCTTGTCGCTCGTGAACAGCAGGAACTC
>JAEEGL015178144.1_pt1 | contig 11170 bp, 10 predicted proteins | sample 9134231 | NCBI WGS metagenome assembly JAEEGL01 (sample SAMN16246548, study PRJNA631951) | gut metagenome | biome: gut microbiome; feature: rumen; material: fiber-attached | host: Bos | place: Iran: Karaj | collected 2018-10
GATTCGATGAAATCACCTCAAAAAACATGAGTTCTGCTGCGTTTTTTTGAAGACAGCCCTTTGTGTGGCCGGTTTTCGGACAATCTCACGTGGAGGATAAAATGTCCAGACGAAAGTCGCCAAAACCGTTGAGACCGGTGAATCAACCACTTTCTTTTGCCATATACGAAACATCCAGATAGATGCACGCCTTAACCCGGAAGATACTTTCGATGTAGATCTGACGACCCTTGATCCTGTTATTTACTCGGGAAGATATTACAGCCTCGGAGAAAGTCTGGGCAAGATCGGTGATTTCTTATAAGTCGCTCTGTTATCCATAAAAGACCATTTTACCGCATCTCCATACACAAACAGTACTTGACCATTACTATGGGTGGCCATTCTTTAAGCAGATTCAGACGGGGCCAAGCCGGTGATCATATGTCAGATACGTAAACCCTGACCTTCCGCCGGTACTTTGCGACCGTATTTTGGTCGCTTATGTACCGTTGCGTGCAGGTCGGCGCGCGAGCATGTTTACGTGCAGACATAACTCAATTGTAAAACAAAAATCTATACTATCTGTCCTACATCAGTATAGTTCCATTAAAAATGATACCTAAGCGAAAGGTATAGACTTTCACTTACAAATATTTAGGGATGGTTTACATAGCCATCTCTTTTTGTTAGACTTATTTGACCGGCAGCTATGGAAAGGAGCTACCATGTCAAAATATCTAACATTTGAGGAGCGCCTCAGTATAGAAAGAGGTCTCCGCGAAAATATGACCTTTGGTGAGATCGCTTCATTGATCGGTAAAGATCGCTCTACCATTGGCAAGGAAGTAAAAAAACACGCCATAGATTACAGAGCGGGATCATCCAACCATGCTTACAACGCCTGCATTCACAGATCTGACTGCAAGATCAAACTGGGGTGCAAGGACTGCACACGCAGGTCACTAGCCAAATGTAGTCTTTGCAATCGCTGCAACGATAATTGTGATAAGTTTGTTGAAGAAATATGCACTTCTCGTTTCAAGCCGCCTTACGTATGCAACGGCTGTGCATTATTTCACTCTTGCACACTCAAACGCCTTATTTATACGGCGGAAGCGGCTCAGGATCAGGCAGCCAGGGATCTGTCCGAAAGTCGCAGTGGGATAATGGCTTCAGAGGACGAGATCGCTCGTATTGGGGCTATAATTACGCCACTGATAAAGCAGGGACAATCACTTCATCAGATTTACATCAACAACGTTGATCGCCTTATGTGCAGCGAAAAAACGCTGTATAACTACATTGATGCCTGTCTGTTTGATGTCCGCAACATTGATCTTCCCCGCAAGGTTAAGTATCGTCCACGATATAAAAAGCCGGAGTTCAAAGTCGACCGCGGTTGCAGGATAGGCAGAAACTATGGTGATTTCCAGCACTTCATTGCCACCCATCCTGAGTACCATGTGGTCGAAATGGACTCGGTTATCGGGACAATAGGAGGCAAGGTACTGTTGACTATCCACTTTGTAGATACAAGCCTTATGCTGGCATTTCTGCGTGACGCAAATACATCACAATCAGTCATTGACATCATCGATCATTTATACGCAAAACTGGGTTCCACAACGTATGAGCAATTATTCCCGGTGATCCTTACTGATAACGGAAGTGAATTTTCCAATCCCAAAGCGCTCGAATTCAAGCCTAATAACAAGCGTGATTACCGATCGCATGTGTTTTACTGCGATCCCAGCTGTCCTTACCAAAAAGGCGCTATTGAAGTTAATCATGAGCTTATCCGGCGTGTTCTTCCCAAAGGAACTTCCTTTGACAACCTTACTCAGTGTGACATCAATCTCATGATGGATCACATCAATTCCTACACAAGAAAAAAGCTGAACAACCGTAGCCCATACGACGCGTTCAGCTTCTTCTACGGAGAAGGTGTGCTTAAAAAGCTCGGATGCTCTCGGGTACCAGCCGAAGAGATCTGTCTAAAGCCCAATCTTCTCAAAAGATAATTCGTAATTGATCATCAACAGCTGCCGGTTTCATATGCCCGTGCAGAGAGGTAGAGTCTCAGGCTACAAAAAAGTCGGGAGAGATTCGACCTCTGTTTGTCGTGTGATCATAACTTACTGACGTCATTATAACAGCCACTGATCCATATGTAAACACGGGAAATTTGTTTACAAAAATGGATTTTCGTTTTCAAATATAGAATCTCGCTTACAAAATTAGATTTTGAAAAAGCCCCTTTTGTGTTTCGCTTTCAAAATTTGATTTTCGTATTACAAAGTGGATTCTTGTTTTTCATTTTACCCTAAATATCGCCTTGAGCCGAAATAAATCGTATATATAAAGATATATTTCATATTCATAAAATTATTTTCTTATATTTGCAGATTTTACTTGACAGATTTATTTTCGGGTGATACTCTATACCTACACAAAACGAACATATGATCGTATTGATGATACGGAGGGGCCTATGAAAGAGATCAGACATATTATAGCCGAGAACAGGAAGCGAAAAAAACTGACACAGCCTGTTCTTGCTTCCAGACTCGAAGAGAACGGGATCACGGTCAGCTACAAGACTATTTCCGGATGGGAAAAGGGACTTTCCGAGCCGAGCATAGGTACATTTATCGAGCTTTGCAGGATCCTTGAGATCCCTGATATTTACGAAGCCGTATATGGTCAGAACCCTTTCGATTTTACCACCGGCCTTAACAATGAAGGCAGGGATAAACTGTACGATTATGCCCAGCTCCTTATCAGCTCCCACAAGTACGATAAAAACAACGAAGAGCCTGCTGCCACCATATCCGTACCGCGCCGCCTGAAACTGTTCGACAACAGGGTATCCGCCGGTACAGGCAATTTCCTGACCGGTGATTCGTACACCTGGAAGGAAGTCGGCGACGAGGTTCCGAGGAATGCCGACTTCGGCCTTCAGATCACCGGAGACAGCATGGAGCCGCGATATAAAGACAGACAGATCGTATGGGTTCACCAGCAGAGCACCTTGAACAACGGTGAGATAGGCATATTCTGTCTGAACGGTGAGGCTTTCTGCAAGAAGCTGCAGGACGAGGGGAACGGTCCTGTTCTCATTTCCCTGAATGAAAAGTATGCTCCCAGAACAGTCAGAGAGCATGATGAATTCACGATATTCGGCAGGGTCCTGAACTGACATGATACGGTAACGGTAAGGAAGCTTAAAACCGCAGATATCAGTACCGGCAGAGGAGGTTAGATGAATATATGAGTGAATACAAGATAATTGCTGTCGATTTCGATAATACTCTGTGTTTCAGCAACTGGCCGGAGCTCGGCGAACCAAACCGGCCGCTTATAGAATATCTGCGCTGCCAGCAGCGTCTCGGCAATAAGCTTATACTCTGGACCTGCCGTGCCGGAGATGCTCTCGAAAGTGCACTGTCCTGGTGTAAGGAGCAGCAGCTTGAGTTCGATGCCGTCAATGACAATCTTCCGGAAGTCATAGAGATGTACGGTAACAACTCCCGTAAGATCACATGCGACTATTATATCGATGACAGAGCTCTCCTTCCCGAAGCCGTAACGGCTTAAGCCGGATATCATGAACGAGAGATCCGGTGAATCCGGTCGTAACAGGGATCGCACCTACATCGCAATAGATATGAAAAGCTTCTATGCATCTGTAGAGTGCGTCGCAAGAGGTCTCGATCCGCTGAAAACCAATCTTCTTGTCGCAGATTCAAGCCGATCGGATCAGACAATATGTCTTGCGGTTTCTCCCTCTCTTAAGGCTATCGGCGTGCCGAGCCGTCCGAGACTTTTTGAAGCAAAACAGGCTATCAGGAAATATGAACAGTTACATCATACATATGTCCGCTATATTACCGCTGTTCCACGCATGGCAGAATACGAAAAAGTCTCCGCCGACATTTATGAAACCTACCTGAAATATGTATCTTCAGAGGATGTTCATATATACAGTATCGACGAATGTTTTATCGATTGTACTCCATATCTTCATCTTTATATCGACGCTGCCGAAAAAGCAGGCAAGCCTCCGGTATATGTCATGGCGCTTACCATGATCCGTGACGTACTTAAGACCACCGGCATCACTGCTACGGTAGGTATAGGAACCAACCTGTATCTTGCCAAGGTCGCAATGGATATCGTCGCCAAGAAGGCTCCTGCCGATAAAGACGGAGTCCGTATCGCTGCACTTACCGAAGATTCCTACCGATTCCTTTTATGGGAACACAGACCGATCACCGACTTTTGGCAGATTGGCTCCGGTAAAGCAGGAAGACTCGCTGCAAACCACATTTTTACGATGGGAGACATCGCAGAACGAAGCCTATGGGATGAAGAGTGGTTTTACAGGACTTTTGGCATAGATGCGGAGATCCTGATCGATCATGCATGGGGAGTTGAACCTGTAACCATGTACGATATCAAGCATTATAAAAGTGACAATCATTCTCTCTCCAACGGCCAGGTACTGCCCCGCCCCTACCGGTATGAAGAAGCCTGCACCGTACTTGAGGAGATGATCGATGTTCTGTGCTGTGACATGTATAAAAAGAATCTCATATCATCGAGATTCACCTGGTGGATCAGTTATGATTACAAGAGTCTTGAATATTTTCCCGAATATGACGGAAGACTCTCCATCGACTGGTACGGAAGACTTCATCCCGCACATTCGAACGGAACAGTAAGACTCTCCGCTCCCACCAATATTTCCAATCTGGTCACAGAACCGGTCATGCGGGATGTTATAAAAAAAAGCGATCACCGTATCCTTTTTCGAAGGCTCGGGGTCTGTGCCTGTGATGTCCGGTCTGATGAAGGAATGTATCAGATGGATCTGTTTACAGACTACGATGCCCTGGATAAGGAAAAAAAACTGCATGCAGCCCTTCTTGAAGTAAGAACAAAATACGGAGCGAATGCGCTTTTAAAGGGTCTGAACTTTATGGAGGGTGCCACAACGATCGAAAGGAACAGACAAATCGGCGGGCATCGGGCGTGATCACTTTTCCCTGCTTATTTCGTTTACGATATGGAGAATTAACATGGATGATGAAAATGAAGCCTCTCCGATCCCTTCTTCTTTCAGATATCGGAATGTTTATGAAAAAGGAAAACCTGTGCATGACAAGTTTGACAGCTTTTACGTCAAACATCCGCCGATGGAGCTTTCCAGACGAGACAAGATCTTCAGCCCGTTTGACGCACTCAAAGGCTTCAACGACGCGATCTTTGATGCAGAGTTAAGACACAGCTCAATGAACGAACCGGCGCCTTCCGATAGTTTCGAAGATGATGACAGTTTATTTATGAATGATGACCCGTAGAAGGAGAAACCATGTGTTGCAGATATTGTCTTGAAAAAGATCTTCCCGAACTGAAAGGGATCGTTGACACAGCTTCACGCTCCGCGCTTGTTTCAAAATTTATTGATACTCATGGCAGACCGTTTATAACACATGGGGAAGTTAGGCCTTCTGATATAGTTCCGGTCATCGCGCCCAATTCAAAAGGCGTTAGAAGTGTATTTCCAATGCAATGGGGCTTTACCGGTAAGGATAACAAACGCAGTCTTTTTAACGCAAGAGTTGAAACAGCCGGGATCAAACCTTCTTTCAAGGATGCCTGGCTGTCCCACCGCTGTATCATTCCGGCGTCCTATTATTTTGAATGGGAACATTTTAAAAGTGCTGACGGTAAAGTTAAAACCGGAAGTAAGTATATGATCCAGCCGGCCGGTTGCACTGTTACCTGGTTGTGCGGTTTATACCGCATTGAAGAAGGCTATCCTGTATTTGTGATTCTTACAAAAGAACCGACTGTCCAGCTTGGGCGGATCCATGACCGAATGCCTCTTATGCTTCCCGAGGATAAGATCGATGAATGGATCAATCCCTCAACTAACCCCGAAACTCTGGTTTATTCCGCCTTATCGGATATGGTCATGGAAAAGGCCGAAGGATGAGATTATTCCCCCGGCCTGTACAATTTACATTTATCCTTCAACTTTAATGATCTTTCCCTGCAGCCAGACATTACCGCGGAATCTTCTTCCCACTTCCGGCTCCCCGACAAGATCTTCACTGTTGATACATACATCTATCCTTATTTCATTACATTCAACCTGCATAACCCACATTTTCTCACCTGTCTGCATGTTGATCTCTGTATTGACCGACAGGATGTTGCCCATTATATTATACATTTCGGATTCCGATCCGGATGGAGTTATACTCGTATCCACGATAGAAAGAAGATCCTCTTTTTTGATCCTGACCGAAGCCTTAGCATAATCATCAATATCGTTGATCGTAAGATTTTCTATCGCTTCAATATTTCCTTTTTTGGCCTCTGCGATCAGCTTGTTTTTCCTGGTTGCATCCTTTTCACGTTTTACCTGTTCTTCGGCATAATTCAGTGTAGGAAGGATAACCTTTCCGGACTCCGCCAAAGCTCCAAATCTGACAGACTGGTCCCGGATCACTTTTGCATCGCCATACGTATTGTAAAAATCAGCCACATTCTGCAGGTAAAAAATAAGACATATTCCGAGTCTGTAATCATCGCACATTCCGGTATATCCGTCGGTGTCGATCTTTTTGTTGATATATATCTCTTCTTCACTGTTATCGATCAAGGGCTTTATATACGGAAAATAATGACTGAAATGAAATTTGCCTTCGGCATCAAGTTCACCTATCGCCTTGATGCCACATGAAGAGGATGTTATCAGTGAATATTCCACATATGAAATCCCATTGCTGCCGGTATAATTTGATGAATCCGATGCGCCTGAAATAACCTTAACGATTATATCTTCGACATCTTTTTGTTTTTTTAAATTTCCGAAACCTATTGCTTTTAAAAATGTATTCATAAATTTTCTTTTACTGCCCGCTTTCAATCATCAAGTGCACTTTTTCTGTTTTTAGTCTGTGCAAGTGCTTTCTTTTCTTCTTCGCTCAGAAGAACGTACGGTTCTCCCTTGATTATTTCTTTTATATAAATATAACAGCCTTCATTGGTGCTATGTACGGATGTTATGATAAATCCGTCATTATTGTCAGTCAGCATACAAAGCGAAAAACTGAGCTTACCTCCCATTTCCTTAAATGCATCATATTTCACTATGCCGAATTTCTGGAAGGTATATTTCATGCTTTTTGCAATCTCTTCAATATTGATCGAATTAAATTCATTCTGTTCTTTTATCTTATCGATCTCGCTGAACTTATCCATGATCGCCGTTTCAAGATCTTTACCGTCTTTTCCCTGCATAAAGGAATCATATGTCTCTTTATATTTATTAAACTTATTGATCATTATGATATAAAGAACTATCATTACCAGAACAGCAACAAAAAGACCTATGATTATATATCCGGGATCAATTCCTATGCTTTCAAAAATTTTCATCAGTTTATCCTCCACTGTTGTATGTTTTACCCGTACTATTCACACCCGGCCATTTATTTCATCATTCATTAATCTCATCATTTAGTAATCTCATCACTCAGTAATCACATCATTCAGTAATTTCTTCACTCAGTAATTTCATCATTCAGTAATTTCATCACTCAGTAATTTCATCACTCAGTAATTTCATCACTCAGTAATTTCATCACTCAGTAATTTCATCACTCTGTAATCACATCATTCAGTAATTTCATCAGTCAATAATTTCATCACTCTGTAATAGCGCGCTTCGTTGCTCTTACAAAAATCATGTGCTTCACAGGCTGCTTGCTCACATGCCGGGAGACTGTCCGAAAATCAGCAACTCAGTTTCACCGGAGGCTGTTTTCGTTAAAATACCTCAAAAAAGAGTAGCGTTCATTTTTTTGAAGTAATTTCACGAATCCCGGCTGTAACAAGCCCTGTGAGCCGGGGTTGGAAAGGTTTTCGACCAGTCCGTTGTGGTATGATTACTACTTCGCTGTTCTCACTGCGCTTAGATAATCCCATGAAAGCGAGCTTTCTGAATTTCCGTGCTTGTACGGCTATGAATAGTAGCTTTTATTCAACAGATTGTTTATTGTAAATTAGACCATACAAATACGTCACATTGAATTTATTTATTCGTCCCTTTGGTAAAAATCGCGTATACTCTTTCGAATTCTTCCACTGAGTTATATGGGATGATGATCTTTCCTTTATTCTCTCCGCTAACTTTTACTTCTACTTTAGAACCTGTTAAAGCTATTAGTTTCTTTTCAAACTCCTTATAATCAGCCAGGTTCTTTTCATCCTTTACATTCTTACGTTTTTTACCGTTCTTTTCGTTTTCAAGATCTCTTATCAGTTTTTCAACTTCTCTTACTGACAGTTTTTCTTCTGCAACTTTTTCAGCCAATGTGAACTGACGTTCGTTATCTTCGACAGCAAGCAACGCTCTTGCATGTCCACCTGTTAATCGGCCGTCTATAAGCATATTCTGTACTCGTTCATCAAGCTTAAGAAGTCTCAGTGAATTTGTTATGGTTACTCTCTTTTTAGATACTCTTTCTGCTACTTCTTCCTGTCTGAGTCCATGTTCATCGATCAGACTTTTATAAGCTTTTGCTTCTTCTATGGGATTTAAGTCTTCTCTTTGAATATTTTCTATGAGAGCTACTTCCATAATCTCCCTGTCAGTATATTCACCGATGACTACCGGAATTTCTTTCAGGTTTGCTTTTCTGGCGGCTCTCCATCTTCTTTCTCCCGCAATGATCTGATATCTGTTTCCGCTTTTCTTAACCACCAGCGGCTCAATAATTCCATGTTCTTTGATCGACTCAGCCAGTTCCTCAAGTTTTTCTTCATCAAAATGTGTTCTGGGCTGCTTTCTGTTTGGATCAATCTGATTTATATTGATCATAATACGACCGGTAGCGTCTTTATCATTGTTTTGTTTCTCAATTTCAATATCTACTTTATTATCTTCAAATAAACTGTTAAGTCCTCTTCCCAGTCCACCGGTCTTCTTTTTTCCCGGCTTTTTTACCTCTGATTTTTGGACCTTTTTTTCTGACTTTTTTTCTGCCATTTTTGACCTCCATATTTAAGAGCTGGATCAGCGAATCTTATTATATGTGATCGACTGATAGGTGCATCGGTTACACTCTCGACTCTGATGCGTGTTGTTAGGAAGTACATTGTACTTTCATGCTTTCCGGCTCTCTGTTTAAGAATATTTATTTAAGATATAAAATCAATTATTTTCTTTACTCTTATTTCTTTCTTTTGATTTCTCTATCAGGGTATTTTTTCTTGCTGCTCTTTTTCCTGATGCTCCGACACTTTTTACCCCTGTCCTTGTTTTACCTGCAGGCTTGGATGATGTGCTTTTTTTCACATCTTTCTTTTTGCTTACAATCTTATCGTTTTTAAGTATTTCCATAGCCAGCTCATTGTACGCCACTGCTCCGCTGGATTTTGCATCATAAATACAGATAGGCTTTCCGTAACTGGGTGCTTCCGCCAGTTTTACATTTCGAGGGATAATTGCATTAAATATATTTTCATTAATACCCTCTTTTACATTTGATACCACGTCTTGGGAAAGGTTTGTACGTGAATCATACATTGTAAATAATATACCTTCTACTTTTAACGTGGAATTTAATCTGAGCCTTGTAAGATTGATCGTCTGCATCAGCTGTGTCAATCCTTCAAGTGCGTAAAATTCACATTGGATCGGTACTATTACCGAATCAGCGGCTGTTAGTGCATTGATTGTCAGCACAGTAAGTGAAGGAGGACAATCTATCAGTATATAGTCATATTGATCTTTAATTCCCTGTAATTTATTTCTAAGTATAAAGTTTCTCCCATCAATATTATTCAGTTCCGCTTCAGCTGCTGACAGATTTACACTTGATGGAATGACCTCCAGTTGAGGATTAAAATCATATTCCGTATATTGTATGCAGTCTTCTACACTTGCATCTGTTGTCATAAGATCATAAGAAGTATAATTCTCATCATCCTTGATTTTAGATTTTATCCCCAATCCACTCGTAGTATTACCCTGTGGATCACAATCAACTACCAGAACTTTTGTGTTCAGCTTCGCAAGGGCTGCCGATAAATTAATGGTGGTTGTAGTCTTTCCTACTCCGCCTTTCTGGTTTGCAATGGCAATAATTTTCCCCATGAGTATACTCCTTTTAATGTTTCATGTGAAACTTCTTTTATTGAAAGTCATTCTATTTTTAAATATGTAATTAGTTGTGATCTTAATTAAATGTTTCACGTGAAACATTTCTGTATTGAAAATTGTTCTTTCTTAAAAATTTATGGTGATCATGGTTTGATATTTCACGTGAACCATTTTTATATTAAAATGATTCTCTCTTTTAAATTTATTGTGTAAATATTTTTTATTTTAAGTAGATCATTTTTAATTTGATAATCATGCTTTCTTATAAATTTCTTGTAGACTTAACATAATGTTTCACGTGAAACATTAATATTAAAATCTGTTTACTAACATATAGTTCATTTTATAGACAAATCTTACAAACAGTTATAAAACATATTTGTGTTTTTATTCCACAACTTAAAAAATTTCTCTATTAATACTTTACTCAGGTGACTGATTTTTTGTATTCATATCCTGACAACGAACATTCCATATCATAATATCCTTTATATATACTGATTTAATATATATAGATTATTATAAGTTTCGAACCTGATCCAAAATTATACTTTTATTTAATCAAAAAATTTGATCTTTTTCGATATCATATTAAATGTATCTTCTACGTTACTATTTATATCCTCACCGTCCGGATAATCTTGAAAGTTATCTTATAAAGTAGTTTCATTTCATAGTGGTTATTATTTAAAAAAGACTTCCGATTCCACACATAGGTATGAGTAAGTTGCTTGTGGTGCAGACGTTTACCTAATAGCAACTTAGTCGCTCATGATTACCGGGGCAGAAAGAAATAAGTGTGTGAATAACTCCTCTTCTCCTTAATTCCTGTTTTTCAAAAAATACTTAGGACCAATACTTTATATTTGACTATCTGTTCAATATGCAAACATTTTACATAATACTACTTAGTCATCTAGATCTCTACCAAAGTATAGCTTCCAAATATATACACAAACCTGAGGGAAATTAAATTGCGGATAGGATTAATATGGTGGTTCAATTTAA
>JAEEGL015913180.1_pt1 | contig 11170 bp, 11 predicted proteins | sample 9134231 | NCBI WGS metagenome assembly JAEEGL01 (sample SAMN16246548, study PRJNA631951) | gut metagenome | biome: gut microbiome; feature: rumen; material: fiber-attached | host: Bos | place: Iran: Karaj | collected 2018-10
ATGTATTGGTTCTTATGTGTGTTATAAGATACTATCTTAAAAATAGTAAATCAAGATTTGCTGAACTGGCTGCTATGTATCTTTGTTTTAGTGGCAAATTTTACGCAAGTTTGCATGGAGAATTCTTTAAAAGTTTCCCACCTAGTAAATATAGAACTGTAATGGATTATGTAATCAATAATATGCTTTCTGCAAAGTTTGATATTAAAACTAAAGGTAATTTATTTGGTGCTATAGAATCAATGGTACAAACATATCTTGGAACATATGGAGATAAATTGCAGAAAGATATTAATGATGAAGATATAGGAAAATTAATTCAACAGTTAAGAGATAGAGAAAAATCTTTCTTAAAGAATATATCTAATCTTTATTATGAAGCTTTTAAGAATAAGAATTATCTTAATTATGAAACAGATAATATTGAAGATGAAGATAATTTCAGATTAACTACTAATGATGCTAACGAAGCTGCTAGATTAACTGAAGCTTCTATGAATTATCTTACAAGTAATTATGTAAGTATTGATATATGCAATAAATGCCAGGATAAAAATATAAGACCGCTTGAAATAAAAGGCATTATAGAAAATATACTTGGAGACAACAATAATCTTCCACAGTTAAAGAAGATTATAAATATTATTATTTGTGATTATAAGATGAGTAATCCTAATACTAAAGTAAGAGATATTAATTTTGTATCTTACACTATACAAGCTAAGCCTAATACAAAGAATCAATATATATTAGAGTTAAAGTCTACTATAGTTGGTTGGCTTGAAGCTTATAGTGATAGATATAAAATTAGAAAGAAGAGAAAAGAAACTGCTATAAGTTATTATAGGTCTATATTAATGTATTTTACTTTGGTAATATATACAATAGCGCAGAAGTTACAATAAAATAGAATGGTAGACTAATCTGATTAGTCTACCATTTCTACTATTTTCTTATAAATAGAGTGTCCAGTTATAGGAGTTTTATAGAAGCATTCTGTTGCTCTATATTTAGAAGATACTTCTATATTGATATCATCTATATCGAATACATTATATATATCAGGATGAATAGATTCATATACCTTACTATCTTCCGATAATTCAAAGTAACTATATTCGCACAATTCAGTTTCTGGATCTGATATTTCTATCATAGAATTCATAATACCATATTCATTATACTTCATTATATACTGTTTATTAGTAGTATAATTAGTAACTCTAAATGGGTTATGATATTGAAGATAATCAGATATATTGAGTTTAGATTTGTTAAATTCATACTTAATAGTATTATCATCTTTATTGATAGTTTCTATATTATTCTTTATATCTTTTATCATATAAATAGTATCATCAAGATAATGTATGAATTCAAATTCATCTGTTTCCATATTCTTTACTTTTACCTTAGTAAACTTGTCATTCTTTTCTATAATAGAACAATATATACCATCTATAGTAAGATCTATTTCTCTATTATTAGACTTAATAGATATATCATATGTAAATTCTTTTTCATTTTTATTTTTTGCTGTTTCATAAGTAATAACTTGTAAAGGGGCTCTTCTTTCTGAAAGTATCCCTACCAGAGTACATTTAGTCATATAACTTGTTCTTAAAGTTATATCTTTTCCATCTATAGTTGTTTTCCAAGTTAAATAATCATTATGATGTGTTTCATCTTTAGCGGTGTCAACATAAAAATCTAATTTTTTATTTTTAAAATAAGCAAGATTATCCAATATAGTACCGTTCTCATTATCTATATAAGATATATTAAGATCAGATAATTCTACTGTTGATTTATCTCCATATATAATATTATTATCCTTATCTTTAATTGTAATCTTCCACCGATCCATATACTATAAGTCTCCTTTAAACAAAAATAATGTACTGAAGAATACTATTATTCTTCAGTACATTACATATTACTTTTTGATCATATTTTTACATTTCATAATTTCATCTAACTGAGCAGATAATACTTTTGCTAATGATACATCGGATACTCTATATTTAGTAATATATTCTCTCTGTATATCTATTGTTTTGGTAAGTATTTTGTCTAACTCGATTATACTCTGTCCTTTTAAAATAACTGATGCAGGCTTTAATATAGCAGTAAGAACACCAATCTCATATTCTTCTTTATTCTTAGTTGTAGACATAGCTCCAATTGCTGTCTTTGTATAAATTACAATCTTCTTATTTAATACATCAGGTTGACCGGACTTAGTATAGTGCTTAATAAGAGCCATTATCTTTTTCTTTGTTGTTTCTCTGGATTTACAATCTTCTTTCGTGAATCTGATCTCACTTAAATCCATTTCTTTTTCCTTAGCAGCTTCTTGTAAACTAATTACAGTTCCAGACCTTACTACAACATCATAATCAGAAGATTCTCCAAATATCTTACCTCTATCTAATTCTTCTGCACCAAGTCTTAAGATACTCTCGCAGAGTTTACTAATAGAATTTCCACATTGTTTATCAATAGATTTCTGATTTACAATATTAGCATTAGTATAAGTAGAAATAATCATATTGCAGAATGGAGCAAACATTTCTAGTGCAAACTGAGTACCTCTGCCGCAATTCTTAAACCAAGTACCTAAGAATGCTTCAAGAGTAAGATCTTTAAACTTAAATACTTCATTAAGCATCTTAATAAATGTATTTATATTAAGAAGATCTTCTTGATTATAATATAACTTATATGCTTTTGTCAATGACTGATCAACACCAGTTAATTTAGCAGCCACCTGATTAGTATACTGATCATCATCTTTATTAAGTATATTAATCATAAAATAAAGAGCACATAAATATTTTATCTTTGTTCTATTATCATTATAACCATAGAATCTAAAGTAACCAATAACATAATCCATTAACTTTACAAAACAATCTGTAGCTGCTAATGTAATATTAGAATTGTTTAATAAAGCTTCTGGCTTATATTCATATAATAACCATGTAATAGCATGGAATAAGTAAGTAATAAGTCTAACTACATTCTTACAGATATATCTATTATCTTTAACTTCAATTAATCCTGTAGCATCTATAAATACTTTCTTAGATCCATAGGCTCTTGGATCTTTTGCCATAAATACTTTGAATGATGGTGGCATCTCTACATTATTGATACAGATAACTACATCATCTCTCATCAGTACATGATATATTACAGATGAACTTTGATATCTTCTTATATCCTCAACTACACTTCTAAAATTATCAGCACGTTTATCATTTATTCTTTCAGCTTTAATTATAAAATCTGATATATAGTTATGACATTTTTGCATCTCACCAGGCAATGACAAGAAAAATGTATCATCATACGTTTTCTTTTTTAACATGTATATTTCCTCCTACACATAGTATAGATATTTATATAAATGTTGACTCTCTAGAAAATATAGGAGTATACCAACCATATTGGTATACTCCTAATTATATTACATAGATTCTTCTATATTATTTTCATCCTCTTGAATATCAGATTCATTATATTCATCACCATACATTTCTATGCATCTCTTTCTATTAGGTTCATCTAATAAGCAATATGCATTGTATTTATTGCATAAATATAAATCATCATCTATTTTAGAAGCATAATCACAAATTTTAGCCATTATTTTATTCTCCAATACATTAATCTTTTGTAAAGCTAACTACGTAAGCAATATAAATATCGCAATTTATTTCTGTTATAAAATCATGAATTGTAAGATCATCTAGATTATCCGAATCATTATCATCAATTTGATGGAACAGGAATATTTTTAGGAGTGCTAAATATACTATAATCTGTCCAATCTAATAAGTAGAATTTTGTAACATTTACACCATCTGTTGCATCTACAGGATATGAATCAAAATATACATTATACATGTCTCTATAATCAGCTAAATATGCATGTAATACATTTGTATTATCTATTTTAAAATTATATCTAGTATTTAAATCTCTTACTGCATCTGTCCAATCTTGAAATGACTTTTTGTTATCATTTACATACATTTTTCTTTTATTATGATACAATACACTATTATCTCTAATAAAACTATAATTTCCATCTATAGATCTCCATATACCAACTGTATCATTATATAAATATGTATTAGATTCTGCAGATCTACATTTACTATTCTTCTCATGTAATTCAGTACGACTTTGATCTGAATGAAGAATTTCTATTGTAGTTGTTTTCAATGACGTTTTTCTGTACTCTTTTAATATGTAATCATCAATCATATCATATAACTTATCACCGCGATCTGGATTCTCCCATATAATATTAGGATCCAAAACATAAGATACATATATTCTATCTAATGTATCTGCTATTAGTACTTGGCCTTGTATATATGACTTAGATCCTGGCCCAAGGTTAGACCCTATATCATCTCCAATATAAATATATTTTCTATTCAATTTATTTATAGTAATATCATTTATCCAATCAACCAGATAAGATACTACATCTTGTCCATTATACCTAATCATAAAGATATTACCTCCTGATAATATTATTAAAATGTGTATTTTATAAGAAATTGTAAGCTATGCGATATATTATGTGAACTGGAACATTCTTATAATAATTCATATTATAAGGAGGTTATCCTATATGGCTGATATATTAAAAGTTAAAAGAGGAATGCATTCTACTATAGCTGATATAAATCCTATACTAGAAGAAGGAGAAGTAGTATTTGAAAAGAAAGACGATGGTACTACTGGATATGGACTTATAAAAATGGGAGATGGATCTACTCCTTATAATGATTTACCACCATTTGTTAGTGGTGTTGGTGGCGTAGATATAAGAACAGATGATCCTCCTGCTGAAGATATGTTTCCTGGAAAAATGTGGATTGTTAAAAATTAATAAATAGATTAATAAAATATATAAAGAGGAGGTGAGAGTATAAATGGCTATTAGAATAATATCACCGATGTCTACAATAATAGATGTACCATCGCCTGAAATTTTGGTGCAATGGCAAGATTCTACAGATGGGCAAGAAGCATATGAACTTCAATACAAGTTTAAAAAAGCTAATGTATGGAGCACATGTGGAAAAGTATTTGATAGTAATGCTAGAAGCGCTTCATTAAATACAATATATAATTTGGTTGGAGTAGATTTTTATGAAGTTCATTACAGGATAGTAATCTATTATAATGGGCCAAATAATAAAGGATTTGTACAAGGTATAGAAACTTCTAATGCTTATTCTATTATATTTAGACATGGTATAGCCAATACTCTTAAATTATATGATGGAAGTGAAGTATTAGAATATCCATTGTATGATCAAGTTTCTATAAATAAAAATAAAACTGGTAATGAAGTTGAAGTTATAAATATATCTTTGGACGATTCTGGAAATACTATTAATAAACTACCCTTGGTTGAAGATGATAGTGTTATCAAATCTGATATTAATATATTTATATCCGATACAGATACTAAAAGGGTAGCTGGAAGTTACGCAGCATTTACTGATACTGGTATTTATGGTACAACTTACATGAACCAAAATACTTATTATCAAGAAATTGCATACGATTATAACTATATCGATGTATATAGAAGTCGTCCTATATATAGTCCTATACCATATTATAATTATCTTATAGATTATAGCTATAGAGATGTATATAGGTATAAACCATTATATGACTATAATCCAATTTATGATTATTATGGTGAACCGGGATACGCAGATAAATATAATTATAGACCTAGCTATGATTATAATGATGTATATGGGACAGATTGGTATAATATATATTATCTAATTTATGATTATAGAAAAGGATACTCTGAGCATACTATATATAGTGAGCGAACAGCATATAAATACTATATATCTGGATATGAAACAATTACTGAACATTATGAATATTATGAAGGCGATTATTATTATTTATATGATACATATAAATATAAATATTATTATAATGAAATAGATCCTTTAACTTATGGTAGCGACTATAAATATGCAGGATATTATTATAATGGTATTCTAGGTTATTATTTCTATGACTATGCATATTATTATTCTAGGCAAGGGTATACTTATCAACAAAGAGTTTATGATAGTTATCACCGTTATACATATTATCAAAGAGCATATTGGGGCGCATATTATGATGCCCTTGAATATCAGATCGACATTGAAAATCCAATTCCAATATTTTATGATGCACCAAGAATGTCTGAATATTACTATGCTACATCATACTATACATATAGGGATAGCGGTTATAGTACTGCTCCTTATTATAAAGATTATTATTATTATACTAAATATGATGGAAGATCATTTTATGATAAACCATTATATGATACAAAAATAGATTACTATTATTATGTATATGAAGGTACATCTTATGGTGAATACAATTATGAATATTGGACAGGTCAATATGCTTATTGGTATAGATATTATACTACATATTTTGACTATACATATAGCTATATAGATGGTCAATATAGCTATAGAGATGGCTATTATACATATTATAATATTTTACCATATATTACTAATTATTATGACTATATATTTACTTATATTCCTGAGTATGATTATAAATATTCTTATATATCTGGATATTTTAGTTATATAGATGGATATAATTATGCAATAACAGGATATGAATACTATTATGATTATACTTATAAGTATAATTATATTGCTTATCAGTATATTTATAACTTTTACTATTTATACTATAATTCATAATATATAAAAGGAGATATATTATTATGGCTAACATTGCAATTATTAACTACTGTAACTTAAAATGTCCCTATTGCTTTGCTGATGATATGATTCAGCTAAAATCTAAAGCGATAACTCTTGATGATTTTAGGAAGATACTTTCTTTTGTTGCTAGAACACCTGATAATCATATTGGTATTATTGGTGGAGAACCTACTTTACATCCTGATTTTGAAAATATATTAAAGGAAGTAAATAAATACTGTAAAGAATGCAACACTGGTGCTACATTATTTACTAATGGTATAGAACTTGAGAAGTATCTTCCTTATATTGGAGAGAGAATTGGTACACTATTAAATCTTAATTCGCCAAAGTTCATGTCTAAAGAATATTGGAAGAAGACTATGGATTTATTAGATCATCTTGATTCTTTATCGTGGCTAGATGATACTATGAAAGATAAACCTTCTAGAGTAAATATTGGTTGTAATGTTCATCCTGGTCTTGAAGATTATTCTTTCTTGTGGGAAGTTGTAGACAAGTATCATCTCCATCATGTAAGAACTTCTGTTGTTTCTCCTGGTGGTAAATATATATCTATGAGAAATGATAAAACTGCATACTTTGCAAAAATGAAACCTATATTCATTGAGCATTGTAAGAATGCTGAGAAGCATCATGTAAAGCTTAATATGGATTGTGGTCACATTCCTGACTGTTTCTTTACTGTAGAAGAATTGGATCTTGTAAGTAAAGTATGTGATAGACATCAGGGACATTTCTGTGAGCCTGTTATAGATATTACATCTGACTTTAAAGCAACTGCATGCTTTGGTACTTGGGACCCTGTAGATATTAGAGATTTTAAAGATATGCATGAATTAAGAAGATATCTCATGGCAACCAAGAATGTTCCAAGAGCATTAGCAAATTGCAGTGGTAAATGTGCTACATGTAAGAAACATGAACTTATGCAATGCCAAGGCGGTTGCTTAGGATTTGCAGATCCTGATAAATTGAGTAAGATATTAGAAGCATTTAATTTCTAATACAAGGAGGATTATATGGTTAAATATATATTATCTATAGATTTTGATTATATAATGTATCCTTGTATTAGTTTATACAATGATATATCAGCTGGGGATGAGAATCCTACCATTATATGGGAGCATATCGAGCAATTTAGAGGAGTAGATGATAAGTTCTTATCTTATGATCCTAAATCTTATAATGCTATAGTAAAATTAGTTAAGTTGGCAAAAGAAAGATCAAAAGATGTAAAACTTATTCCTATAGATAATCATCAGGATATAGTAACTATGCTTAAGAAGCAAGAAGATTATGATGACTCTAGTTATAATATTATAAATGTAGATTTCCATCATGATCTTCTTTATAGACCTGGTGATAGAACAAAGATTGTAAACTTTGATAAATACAATTGTTCAAACTGGGCTGGATATCTTATGATTAAGGATAAGATCGATCATTATACTTGGGTAAAAGCAGCTAATAGTGTATTATATGATCATGGATTAGATGGTAAATATGATATTAAGTTTGCTATCGAATCTAATAGATATTTATATAATCCTGAAGCTATAATATCTGATTATCCTTTTGATGAGATTTATTTATGTTTCTCTCCTCAGTGGGTTCCTTATAAGTATAGACATCTTTATGATCTTATAGTAGAATTATTTGGAGAATCATCTACAAGAGAGGAGGTATAATATTATATGATGAATATAATGTTTGCTGCTAATGATGCTCTTGTAGATGGTTTAGAGTTAGCTATATGGAGTTTACTTAAGCATAATCATAATACTGAAGTAAATATATATGTGGCTACCATGAATATCATTATTCGTTCTGAAAATGATACTAGAGAATATAGAAGAATAGATGATAGGCAAAGAAAATGGCTAAAGAATATTGTTGGTTATATGGGTCAAGGAAAAGCTGATATATGCTTCCTTGATTGTGAAGAATTATATCATCAATACTTAGAAAGATCAGTAAATGCTAATACACCATTTACACCTTATGCTGGATTAAGATTAATAGCAGACAAATTGCTTCCTGATATAGATGATTTATTATATCTTGATGCAGATACTGCTATACAAGGTCCAATAGAAGGAATGTATCATAAATATATAAATGAAAATCCTTATAACTATGCTGCTAGTTTTGCAACAGATGCATGCGATGGTAAAGGTGAAATGGTATCTGGTGTATTATTGATGAATCTTAAGATGATGAGGCAAACTGGATTCTTGGATTTAGCAAGAGATAATTATAATAATAACTTATATAGATATCCTGATCAGATGGCTTTAAGAGATGCAGGTGATTGTATGCGACTGCCTGAAACTTATGGATATATGGATGAATTAGAAAACTGTTATTATGATCCAGTTATTCTTCATTTTACTAATAGACTTTCGCCAAAGATTTATAATCAGTCTATAAGAAATATTAAAGATGTATTCTATAAGAGATATCCTCAATTTAAATATGTAAAAGATGGATTGGAGTTATTGAGTAAACTGGATCTATCTTATGATGATTAAGAGAGGAGAATATAGATGAAAATTTTAGTCGATAATTCAACAGATCTTGTTGTAGCATTAGCATTTGAAATAGATAAATCCCCTTCCAGTAAAAGTAATTCTGATAAAGATTATGCTTATTATTCTTGCAAAGATAAACACGGTAATATGATTCCAAATAAAGGATTCGAAGGATCTTATCGTATATATGATACAGGAAATGATAAAGTAATCGAAAAAGAATTATTAAATGCTACAATTCCTGGAGATTATTATATAGAGGATGGAAAATTGGTTACAAAAGGTTCTTACTCTTTAAATGAAATAAGAAAAGTAAAAAGAGAAGTAAGTTATATAAAGAATACATTAGAAATTAACCAATTAGATTTGCTTTATGAGATTTCTCGTATGCAATTAGGTTTATCATAAAGTAAATAAATATAAAGGTGGTGGTAAAATAATGATGTCTAATATATCTACATATAAATTAGTATGTGATGTTATAGAAACAAAGAAGCTATCAAAAGAAGATTTACTTAATAGATTAGATGTATTCTTTTTAGCTGGAAGACTTACAAAAAAAGAATATAATGATCTTCTTGATAAAATAAAAGTTGTTTATTCATAATAAATACCCCAGAGAGATACAATTTCTCTCTGGGGTAATTTTTTACATGAGTACTAATATACAAGGTTAACATTTTAGTAATTAATTACTATAAATTTCAAAAGAGAAGGAGGAGAGCATATATGGCTTTAGCATCTACGGCTAGAATGTATATAAAGAATGTAGGAAAATCTTTCATGTATTCTACTGCCGACGTATTAAAGGACAATACTCCTTATCTTAATTCATTATTTAAAGATTCTAAAGATACAGTAAAAGACATGTATCAATCTATAAAAGATTTTAGTTCTGGTAAAGGAGCTGAAATCAAAGCAGCAGGAAAAGAAGCTTTAGATAATTTATTTAAGAACCTTAAAGATGATATAAAAACGGGTAATTGGTATAATAAAGAGAGAGATGATGTACTCAATAATGAGATGATGAAGATGATGGGTTTTGACCTTGAAGGCTTTGATGACTTCTCTTTTGATGACGACTCTTTCGATTTCGGTTCTGATGACGATGATATAACTGATGGTGATGAATTAATTGTTAAGCAAAATGCTAAGAATACTGCAGCCACCATTATGGCTGTAGATAAAGTTGGTGCTAAAGTCACCGAAGGTGTAAATAGAGGAACTGCAGCTTCTGCTGATTATATAGTAAGATCTACCAAAGCAATGAATACAGCTATGTATAAATTGAATAGTAAAGGTTTTGCTACTATAACAGAAGCTATAGCTACTTTAAATAAGAATACCATTGATATGAATGAAGCTATTGCTAAACCTTTAACTACATTCATGCAGAATGGTACTTTATTCCTCACAAAGACTTCAGAATCTTTAGATAAATTAGTAAAAATAACAGAGCAAATATTAGAAAGAACCCCTGCTATAAGTACTTCTAGTAGCTATGGATCAAAAGCTAGTAAATCTATATCTGACTTTGTAAGTGGTGGATTTTCTTTAGGCTCTTATAAAGATTTTGTTAAGGGTAATATCAAAGAAAATACCGACATGATTATGTCAATAGCCAGTATGTTTGGTGGCTCTAAATCAATGAAAATGGCAAAGGGTATTAGTCCTTTAAGAATTCCTCTTAACGCACTTGTAAAAGCAATGATGCCTACTATGCTTATGACTTCATTAAAAGCTTTTGATGAAGGATTAAAAGCATTCATTCCTAGTATGATAGCTAAGGAGATGGCTACTGATAGAGGCGGTGGATTCTTATCTTATATTTTA
>JAEEGL016138799.1_pt1 | contig 11170 bp, 9 predicted proteins | sample 9134231 | NCBI WGS metagenome assembly JAEEGL01 (sample SAMN16246548, study PRJNA631951) | gut metagenome | biome: gut microbiome; feature: rumen; material: fiber-attached | host: Bos | place: Iran: Karaj | collected 2018-10
AAACCTTTCCGGCGGACAGCGTCAACGTCTCTGTCTTGCCAGGGCGCTGATCAGGAAGCCCCGCATATTGATATTGGATGATGCCCTGTCTGCGCTGGACACAGCCACCGAATCAAAGATACGCGTTTCGCTGCGTGAGGATATGCCCGACATGACAAAGCTCATCATCACACAGAGGGTGGGATCCGTCAGGGATGCGGACAGGATACTGGTGCTTGACAAGGGAAGGATCGCGGGCTTTGACACCCATGAGAAGCTTCTTGAGAGCTGTGAGGTATACCGTGAGCTGTGCAGTGTGGCAGCGGATAAGGATTCTTCGGGTTAAAGCCCTCAGAATGACACAGGGGAGTGGATCTTCTGTGTGGATAACAAGGACAGGCGATGAAAGATACACTGAACCGATTAATGAAATATATAACCAGGAATTACCGTTTCTGTTTTGTGCTGACCATGATCTGCGTCGTGGTATCGGCGCTCACGTCAACCGCGGCCTATTCCTATCTTTCTGCTCTGGTGGACAGATATATCACTCCTCTCATCACCATGCAGGATAAGGCTGCGGGATTTGCAGCCCTGGCAAAGGCCCTCACTTTCCTGGTGGCACTTTTTGTGGCAGGTGTTCTGGCCCAGTTTATCCAGGCCCGGGCGGTGGCGAAGATGACCCATGGGACCATGTATACCTTAAGGCGCGAGATGTTCGATAAGATGGAGCGCTTTCCGGTGAAATATTTTGATACCCATACCCGCGGAGAGATAATGTCCGTCTATTCAAACGATACGGACGCCATCAGGCTTATGATCAGCCAGGGTATACCGAATGTGGTCTCAGCGCTGATCACGGCGGTGGCGATCATTGTTGCGCTGCTTTTGCTCAACATACCGCTGTCCCTGCTGGCTCTTCTGATGGTGGGAGTGGTAATGGGCATCAGCATGAAGATAATAGGAGCCGCCAGCGGTGCATATTCCGAGCAGCAGGAGAATCTGAGCGCTGTCAGCAGTTTTGTGGAAGAGGTGTTCAGCGGCCAGAAGGTAGTAAAGGTGTTCAGACATGAAGAACAGTGCATTGATGAGTTCAAAGGACTGAACGAGAAGCTCAGAAAGAGCGCATATCAGGCATCGAAATATACCGGGATAGTCAGTGCCGTAAACATGCAGGCCGGGAATATCGTATTTTATTTTCTCTTTGCCGTGCTGTGCAGTATTTTTGTGATAAACGGCTGGGGCGGAATGACTATCGGAAAAACCATTGCCTTTTTGTCGCTTTCAAAGACCATGAATGTGCCGGTGGTACTGGCTTCGGGACAGATATATTCCTGCGTGACGGCACTGGCGGGGGCCAAGAGGATCTTTGCCATGATGGATGAAGCTCCGGAAGCGGATGAAGGCACTGCATCAATAGGCGAGGGAGAGATAAAGGGCAGGATCGAGCTTAAAAACGTGAATTTTTCCTATGTGCCCGGTACGCAGATACTGCATGATATAAATCTGACGGCACTTCCCGGACAGAAGATAGCCATCGTGGGGACCACTGGTTCCGGAAAGACCACCATCACAAATCTTCTGAACAGGTTTTATGATCTGGACAGCGGTGAGATCCTTCTGGACGGCCGGGATATAAAAGAATTCAGGAAGGAAGAACTCAGACACCATATAGGCATAGTACTTCAGGATACCCATCTTTTTACGGGTACCATCCTTGACAATATCAGGTACGGCAGACCGCAGCTGAGTGATGAGGAATGTATAAAGGCAGCCGTAACGGCAAGGGCAGACGACTTTATCAACAGGCTTCCGGACGGCTATAACACGGTGCTCACCCGGGATGCGGAGAATCTGGCCCAGGGACAGCGGCAGCTCCTTAACATAGCCAGAGCCGTGGCGGCGGATACTCCCATACTTATTCTGGATGAAGCCACCAGCTCGGTGGATCCCAGAACGGAAAGGCTTATCCAGGAGGGGATGGACAACCTGATGAAGGGCCGCACATCCTTTGTGATAGCCCATCGTCTTTCCACCATAAAAAACAGCGACCTTATTCTGGTGCTGGATCATGGAAGGATACTTGAGAGCGGGGATCACGAGGAACTGATAAGGAAAGAGGGGGCCTATTACAGGCTGTATAACGGCGTGAAAGCGTGAGTGACAAAGGATAAAAATTACAGGAGGTAATATGATGGACGGGGTAAGACTTAAGGAAACAGGGGAGAGATCGGCAGTCATTTCTTTTGAAGGCAGGATCTCAAGAGATAACGCCCAGGCGGTGGAGGAGGAGCTTACAAGGCTCCGGGATGAAAACAGACAGGAAGAACTTGTCTTTGATTTCGGGCAGCTGGATTATATATCCAGTGCCGGTCTGAGGGTTTTGTTAAAGGCCGCAAAGAATGAGAAAAACAAGATCCGTATAATCAATATTTCCCTTCCTATTTATGACATACTTGACGATACCGGATTTGTCAGGATGTTTGACGCTCAGAAGGAAATGAAAAAATACAGCCTTTCGGATTTTGAGATGATCGGGCAGGGAGCAAACGGAGAGGTTTACCGTGTGGACAGCGAGAATGTGATCAAGGTGTTCCAGAAGAGCGCTCCCAGGGAGGATATCGACAGGGAGAGGATGCTGGCCCAGGAGGCGCTGCTGGCCGGTATCCCCACGGCGATCTCATATTCGGTGGTCATGGCAGATGAGCGTCTGGGCATCATGTTTGAGATGATAAATGCGGATACCCTGTCAAATTCCCTTAAGAGCGATCCGGCCCGTTATGATGAACTGGCCGGAAAATATATCGGTTTATACAAAAAGATCCATGAAACCGTTGTGGATAAGGAGTGTTTTCCGAACATAAAGGATATATATCATTCATGTATCGATCAGTGTAAAGAGCATTATACGGATGAGGAACTGGGACTTCTGCGCGCCCTGGTTGAATCGGTTCCGGAGCGGGATACCATGATCCACGGCGATTATCATCCCAACAATGTGATGGTCCAGAATGATGAGCTGATCCTCATCGATATGGGGGATGTGAGCTATGGCCATCCGATCTTTGATTTTCTGGCCACCGCGGCCACCCAGGTCAATCTGGTCAGGCTTTCCCCCGAGTATGCCGAGTTCCATACAAAAATGCCGGTAGAACTGATCACAAAGACCTGGGACCGTCTGATGGAAGAATATTTTGCACAGTATGACAAACAAAAGCGCGATGAGATCGAGGCGCAGATCGTCATGTTCTCAAAGCTTAAGGTGGCGCTGGCACCTGTTTTCGGAAGAGGCGCCGATCCGGCCATAATACAGGCCAGCATAGATGATGCCAAGGCGAATTTCCTGCCAAAGATAAATGAACTGATCGGAAAGGTGGACTGGTGATGAGGAAGATAGTTTTTTATTCAAGCAACAGTAAGCACAGGGACAAAAGCAGCAACTGTACCGTGTACCCGAAGTGGGCATTCCAGTGGGATGAGATGGCAAAGCGTCATCCCGACTGCGAGATTACTCTGGTGGTGCAGCTTAACGGCAGATATTTTCTTGACATAAGGGACGGTGAACTGGTTCAAAAGTCTGAGAAGGTCAGGGTGAAGATCCTTCCCATGGAAGCGAAGCTCAAGGAGTTCCTTGCTGCAGTGGAGGAGGAAAAACCGGATATGGCCATAGCCATGCCCGGACCTGTGAGCGGTTATGACTGGAACGGGATAAGGGATGCCTGCATAGCCCAGGGACTTCGCAAAAAGGGTATCGACACCATCTGCTACAGTGCGGATACGGCTATGGACTGTTTTGATAAATGGCGTACCCATCAGGTCCTTAAGGCAGGAGGCTTCCGTATTCCCGAGGCCCTTTATCTGCATCATGAACTGTTCACCACCAACAAACTGGGGGATGCCTGTACCGGTAATGTGTATCAGGAATACATCCTCTGGGAGATAGAGAATATGGATATGCCCGTGGTGATCAAGAGTACCACAGGTTCTTCCTCCATGGGGATATATATAGCAAAGGATTATGAGGATGCCAAAGCATATCTTCTCTCCGAAAGTCTGACAGAGGATGTGATACTGGAGCAGTTCCTGGACGGAGAGGAATACGGGGCTGAGGTTCACGGAGACAGAGGTAAATATTTTGTCTCACCGCCCTTCAGGATATTCAATACAGTGCCCGGACAGCTCAATGATCCCCTGGGAGCCACCACATTAAAGTATGGTCCCATTCTGGATGAGGATCTTCATGTACAGGAGGTGCAAAAGGAGCTTTTGCGCATGGCGCAGCTCATGGGCTTTTCCGGCATCATGGAGGTGGATCTGGTGCTGGTAAAGGGCGAGTGGTACATCCTTGAGGTCAACAACAGATGGTCGGGCCTTACAACGCTTATCACGGCTTCACAGGGCCGTCTTCCCTACGATGTGTATATGGATGAGGCAGCAGATGCCGCGAAGGATTATAACGATGTAAAGAACCTCAGCTTTTCATGCCAGTTCAAGATGCCGAAGGTTGAGGAAAAACTGCTGGAACAGATAGCGTCCGAGCCCTCCATGAAGAGTGTGATCCAGTATGAGGTACGCATTCCGGGGAAGGATATCTTCTGGTTTAACGATGCGGTCACCGGAGGTTATGATTCAATGGAGGATCTTTTGAAGGGCTTTGCCGAACTTCAGAAAAAATATCCCGGACAGATACCCCAGGAGCTGGTTTTGGCGCTTATGGAAAAAGAAAAGTGACGGACCGGGATCAAAGAAGAGGAAGGAGCTTTTTGACATGGAAAAAATACTGATCGTTGATGCCTTTTCCACCGGCGTCAATTTCATCGAGGATATCATAAAACGCGGTTTTTATCCTGTGGTCCTCTGGTCGAAGCGCAGCGATGACATCTTTGCGCTGATGGCGGGAGTCAGGGATCCCATCGAGCATCATTACAAGGGTCTTGCGGATTTTTGCGCAGAATGCGATACCTATGATGATACACTTAAGATGGTCAGGGAACTTTCGCCCCGGTTCATATTGCCGGGAGCGGATCTGGGAGTGGAGCTGGCGATACGTCTTGCGGAGGATATGGGGCTGCCGGGTAATAAGACGGAGCGGATCCCCGCCATGACAAATAAGTTCCTGATGCATCAGACCCTGATCGATCACAAGGTCCGCGGCATCCGGGGAAAGATCGTCCACAACTGGGATGAGGCTCTGGACTTTTACAGGAAAGAGGGCTTTACGGGCTGTGTGTTAAAGCCTTATCGCGGCGCCAGTTCAGTGGATGTGCGTATCTGCGACAGTGAGGATGAATTAAAGGCCGCCTATGACGAGGTTTTCTCCACCGGTAATTATATGGGCGGGGAAGAAGAGGGCATGCTCCTTCAGGAGAGGATCGTGGGAACGGAATATATAGTGAACACTGTCTCCTATGAGGGTCATCATAAGCTGTCGGCGGTATGGAAACATTCAAAGAAAAAGGTGGAAGGCGGAGGAATGGTCTACAATTATACGGAGACCCTGAGTACTCTGGAAACGGGCTGCACTGCTCTTATCCGCTACGCCTTTGATGTGCTGGATGCCATAGGCGTGGAGTACGGAAACGTGCACAGCGAATTCATGATCGATGAGAAGGGTCCGGTGCTGATAGAGGTAAACTGCCGTCCCATGGGAAGCGACATGACTGCACCCTTTCTGGATAAGATCTGGGGACATCACGAGACGGATCTGGCACTTGATGCCTATCTTCATCCGGAGGCGTTCATCGAACACGTAAACGACCCCTTCAGGCCTTTGGCAAAGGGTCTTAAAAAGCATCTGATAACAGATGATGAGAAGGATATACTGTCGGCGCCCATACTGCCGATAATACGGCGTCAGAAAAGCTTTGTCAGGGCAAGGCTGGGAAAGGCCGTGTCCGACCATCTGGCCCGTACGGTGGATCTGGATACCAGTGCCGGAGTCGTATATCTTGCAAATCAGGACGAGAGGCAGCTCATAAGAGACAGGGAGTTTCTTGAAAGAGCCGAGACGGGATATTTTGACATGCTGTTCACGGGAGAAAAAAAGGAGGCGTCCGATGCGCCCAAGGATCCCGACAGTGTGGAAACCCTGCTCTCAAAGCTTAAACCGGTAGGTTCAATACTGCTTTGTTCCGACTCCGTAAAGGAACTATCCGGGGTTTCGGTGGTGGATGAGGAAGGCCTTAAGGACGCAGGCGAAGGTTTTTCCTACGGCCTGCTGGATCTTTCCTTCAGGGAGGATGAAGATATCGAGACCATGTCGGAGGCGTTCTTTACACTGGCGGATAAGGTGAAGCCCGGCGGAAAGATCATCGTTCCGGAGAGGACCTTCTGGCATTTCCCCTGCGGCGCCCAGTCCATCGAGATACTGTGCGAGGCGGCAGGGCTGTTCATCGAAGCGCCTTTGGCGAAGGGTGAAAAGATCATTAGTGCATGTAAGAGGTAGGACCTATGTTATTGATAAAAAAATATGACCGTGTAAAAAACCACAGATATTTAAAGCACGGACCGGATGTATTCCATCAGGCTCTCTACTGGGTGCTCCGGGGTGAGACGGCCTTTCATGTGAAGAATGAAGGGGGAGAGGATTACAATCTGGAATATGTGGAAAATCAGCGCTGGGCCGAAGATAGCCAACAGTATCCGGATTCGCCCCTGTTCCATGAGGACCCGCTGTATCCGCCCTATTACGTTTATGATGAAAAAGATAGGGACCGGCTTTGCTTTGATATCCTGGAGGGCTTTGAAGCAGTCCGTTTTGAGGAAGTGAACGAATACACGGTGGTGCTTACGGGAGTACTGCTTTCGTTTACATCCCTTAAGCTGTCCTTTGCCGATGAGAAGATATTTATGTTTTATCCCGCCTCGGACAGGCTTAAGTTTGAGCCCAAGGCTCCGGATAAGGATGACATGACTGTGCTGAAGGTGGTAAAGGATTTTTACCCCTCCGCTTTTATCTGTGATTTTTATACCATGGATCCGGTGGTGCTCTTCCATCATATCTTTGTGTTCCAGTGGCTTACACAGCTGCCCTTCGATCAGGTGAAATACGCCGAGATAGTGGTGGCCAGGTCCGAGGGGATAGGAAGCGTGCTGACCCTGTATTCCAGGGCAAAGCATTTCTTTAAGCGCTTCGGCTGGGAGGTGACCCTTCAGTCGGACAGCTCCAGATATTCGGACAGGATAATAGAGAAGTATTTTAATATCAGGATCACGCCGGATGACGCCAATGAGAACAATACCGTTTATGTCACGAATTATTACGGGCTTCTGTTCACAAAAATGCTGAGATATTCAAACGGAAACGATTTTGACAGCTCATCTCTGAACCCTCAGTTCCTTTCCCAGATGAAAGAGTACGGCGAAGCGGTTTTGGGCGGTAAACGCATGCTGGGAATACTCCTTAGGGGCTCCGATTATATAGCTTCGGGCATGAGCGGAGCCAGTGCTCCCGTGACTGTGGAAGCTGCCCTGCCAAAGATCAGGGAGTGGATGGATGAGGACGGATAGGAAGGGATCTTTCTGGCTACGGAAGATAAGGACATCCTGGATCAGATGACGGCGGCCTTCCCGGGGAAGGTCCGGGTGATCTCCCAGGAGAGATACAGCATCACGGATTTCATCACCGAGGGTGTGACCACCATCAGTGAGCTTGACAGAAAAAGACATGAGGGAGAAGACTATGATGTGTTCCTCGAGGATTCCACAGCCAATTATTTTTATGCGCTGTATCTGCTTTCCCGCTGTGAATCCTTCATGTATTCGGGACAATGCGGCGGAGTGGTCATGACAAAATCCCTGTCGGACAACGGCTTTAAACGGATGTTTTGTTTTGCGCAGGATAAGGAGATAGGTAAGGAACAATGAGTATGATACGTCGGATAAGATTTGACAATATGTATAATTTCCGGGATCTGGGAGGATATCAGGGCAGTGATGAAAAAGTGACCGGGTGGAACAGACTGTTCCGCTGCGACTGTCCTTCGGAGCTTACCGAAGCTGAGTGGCAGCGGATACGAGCTCTGGGGATCAGGACCCTGGTGGACTTGAGGAGTACTTATGAAGCGTCCGATAATCCGGTGAAGGCGCCGGAGGGTTTTGATTATGTATTGAGTCCTTTTTTTTATGAGGAGCCGGGGCTTGATCTCACAGGTGAAGCAGGGAAAAAATTCCTGGATAGCTTAAGTCTGGATTACCGTGTGATGACACAGGGATCTCCCGGATGTGTGGCACGTATAATGAAGATCATAGCGGACAGCCTTATCGATGGAAATACCATGTTTTTCTGTACTGCAGGTAAGGATCGTACAGGTATAATCGCGGCCCAGATTCTGCGGCTTTGCGGAGTATGTGATGAGGATATCATAGCGGATTACAGTATCACGGAGATCTATAACGAAACTGTCATCAGAAAGCGGCTGGAATCCATACCGAAGGAGATCATGGATCAGGTGTCTCCGGAGACGCTGGCGATGGCGACCGCATCGAAAGCCGAGACCATGCGGGAGTATCTGAAATGGTCCGCAGATTACGGATTTTATGATGTGATGAACGAGCATGGTTTTTCATATGAAATGCAGCGGGATCTAAAAGCCTGCCTGCTGGTTTGAGCTGCCGGGCTGACGACGGATATTTGAGATGATAAAGCGTGACGGAAAACAAAAAAAGCATGAGGGTAAGATCCTTAGATTTTTCGGTCTGATCATGGCGGGTACCGGGGTGGTGATGACAGCTGTCACCATTACTCTGGTCATTGTGCTTCAGACCTGGATCGTGGCGCTTATCCTTGAGCGGACCATATATTCGGTGGCGGGGAGGCTTGCCGGGGGGATAGAGTGCTATGAGTCATTGCCCTGGCTGCTGGATTACTGGGAGACTCATCCGGAGGAGCTGAGATCCTATGAAACCCTGTCCGATCATGAGAAAAGTGAACTGATCACGGAATGGCACGAACACTATGATCAGATCCCTTCCCGGATCACCGTGGAACAGGCGGAAGGGTTTGACGAAGGGGAACAAAGGGTTTTTGCCGAGTATTGTTATGAGATGATCGCCGGTGATTTTTCCACCTCGGAGCACAGTTATTTTGAGATCAGCAGCTTCTGTTTCAGGCAAAAAGGCGATGAGGGCTTCCTCTTTTTCTATAATGACGGACACGGAGAAAATGAAGACGGGTTTGCCGTGGGAGACTGTATACCCTTAAGCACAGATGTCAGGAAAGGCATAGCCGCCGAAAAGGATAAAGCCGACGGATTAACCTTCATCGATGTGTATTTTAACGATACGAAAGACCGGTTCGGTGTGTTGCGCCCCATAGTAAGGGAGGGACAGGTACTGTGCGTGGTGATGTGTAATTTCCGGACCGCGGATGTCTATCGCGCCATTAAGAGATCCATCATACTCCTGTTGGTCCCCATAGTGGTGATGACACTGCTTGTGGGCGTGGTGCTTATGCTGGTGTTGTATCACAAGGTGGTAAAACCGGTGGGCATCGTACAGGAGACCGTGAGGAAGTATTCGCAGACAAAGGACAGCGCGGATATGGACTCGGGGCTCGGGAGTCTGCTCAATAAGAACGATGAATACGGCCGGCTGTCTGCGGACATTACTAAGATGGCCCGGAGCATAGATCTGTATGTAGATGAGATAAGGATCGCGGCTGCGGAAAAGCAGCGTATGGGAGCTGAGCTCGATATGGCCCGGACCATTCAGAAAAGCCAGCTGCCGGGCAGCTTTCCCGCCTTTCCCCACAGGAAGGATTTTGATCTGTATGCTTTGATGGAACCGGCCAAGGAGGTGGGGGGAGATTTTTATGATTTCTTCCTGATAGATGATGATCACATAGCCCTGGTGGTGGGGGATGTCTCCGATAAGGGGATCCCCGCCGCCCTGGTGATGATGGTATGTAAGAATCTGATACGGTCCACACTGATGCAGAAGATCGCACCGGCAGCGGCTATGGAGCATGTAAACAGACAGATCTGTGAAAGCAATGAGGCCGACATGTTCGTGACGGTCTGGCTGGCAGTCATAGAGCTTTCCACCGGAAGGGGAACTGAGATAAATGCAGGTCATGAGAAACCTGTGCTCTGCCGCGCAGGCGGTAAATATGAACTGATCAAAAACCGGCATGATATGGCCATCGGTTCTTTTGCCGAACAGGATTTTACGGAGCATTCCTTCAGTATGGGCAGGGGAGACAAACTCTTTGTCTTTACCGACGGAGTGCCCGAGGCCGTAAACGGGGATAATGAACAGTTCGGACTTGACAGGATGCTTGATTCCCTCAACAATGATTCCGCTCTTGTGCCCGAGGGACAGATCCTGAACATGAGGGCTTCAATAGCGGATTTTGTGGCTTCGGCGGAGCAGTTTGACGATATCACGATGTTGTGTTTTACTTTATCTTGAATGATTAAGATGAAAAGATCCTTCGGCTAAAGCCTCAGGATGACCTTTGTTGCAGTTGGAAGGGAGGAAACATGGATAAGAAAAAAATACCGGTGATCGCCATCAACAGAGAATACGGAGCAGGAGGAAGAAAGCTGGCGGCTATCCTGTCAGAGCGCCTTGATATTCCGTTCTACGACAGGGATTTTGTGACAAAAACCGTTAAGGAGAGCGGTTATGACCGGGAGGCGGTGGAACGTGAAGGGGAGGAGATCACCAAGGCGGCCAAGGTGCTTGACAGCTTCCTCGGGAGTGCGGTTTCCTACAGCAGTTCCCATAATGCCATTTTTGAGGCTGAAAACAAGGTGGTGCTGGAGCTGGCGAAGGAACCCTGTATCATGGTGGGACGCTGTGCCGACCAGATCCTTAAAAAGGCAGGGATCGATGTGGTGAGCATCTATCTTCACGCTCCTTATGAAATGAAACTGGAAAGAGCCCGTCAGCTGGGAGAGTACGGTGACGAAAAGCCGGAAAAATTCATGGAAGAGAGGGATAAAAAGCGGGCGATCTATTACAAACAGTACACCGGCTGTGAGATAGCCGATGCCACACATTACACCCTTACCTTTGATGTGGGAAAGGTCAGTATTGAGAAAATTGCCGACATAATAGAGGGAATACTCTGACGTACGAAAAAGATCCTTCCTGTTGCTTCGCAACCCCTCGTCATTCGTCATAAGGGGTACCACGTAGTGGTGGATTCCTTATGACACCAAAAGGGCGGCATCACACCACTTCGTGA
>JAEEGL016204033.1_pt1 | contig 11170 bp, 8 predicted proteins | sample 9134231 | NCBI WGS metagenome assembly JAEEGL01 (sample SAMN16246548, study PRJNA631951) | gut metagenome | biome: gut microbiome; feature: rumen; material: fiber-attached | host: Bos | place: Iran: Karaj | collected 2018-10
CATGGGTCGTGCCGCCCAGATTCTGGACAACCTGATTGAAAAGGGTCTGGCCGAGCCTATGATTGTTGTGATGCCCAACGGTAACGCCAACCAGGCTGCCGCCCGCACCCTCAACATCCCCGAGAAGCAGATGAACTGGGACCGCAACGCCCTCCAGAATATGAGCGAGGCCGAGCGTAGCAAACTCATGAACGGTTACGTCCGCAGCCTCTGCGAGGAAATCGTACCCTTCATCGAGAAGAATTTCCGCGCTGTTGCCAAGCCCTCTTCCCGTGCTATCGCCGGTCTTTCGATGGGTGGCGGTCACACCATTTCCGCTTCCATCCTCTATCCTGAGATGTTTGACTACATCTGCCCCCTGTCCGCTGCCGGTTCCGCTACCCCCGAGCAGATCGCAACCCTCAAGAAGGCTGGCGTAAAGCTCTACTTCCTGGCTTGCGGTAACACCGACTTCCTGTTCCAGGGTGCCGAGGATATGCACAAGAAGCTCACCGAGCAGGGCCTGGAGCACGAGTACTTCGTATCTGAAGGCGGTCACGTATGGTCCAACTGGCGTCTTTACTTGAATACCTTCGCCCAGAAGCTGTTCAAGTAGTCTTTTCCTCTCACGAGAAAAACCTACAACCTGTTATTAATATTCACTAATCAACCAAAATCATCGTTATGAAAAGCAATCTTTTGCTCAAGCGATTGGCTGTAGCCGCCCTGTCCCTGTTTGTCGGGGCCTCTGCGCTTTTCGCACAAAACACCATCACGGTGAAAGGTAAGGTCCTGGATGCTGAGAAGCAGCCGGTAATTGGCGCAGCCATTATCCAGGTAGGTACCAGCAACGGCACATCGGCCGATGTTGATGGTAACTTTACCCTTACCGTTCCCTCAGGAGCCGACATGGAAGTATCGGCCATTGGCTATGAAACCCTCGTTGTCAAAGCCACTTCCTCTACCATGACCATCACCCTTCAGGAAGAAGCCACTCAGTTGGACGAAACCGTTGTGGTAGGTTACGGTACCCAGAAAAAGGCATCCCTGACCAGTGCTATCACCAACATTAGAGATGAAGAACTCAATGCCACCAAGCAGTCTGACGTAACCGCCTCCCTGCAAGGTAAGGTGCCCGGCCTCCTGATCCATCAGGTTTCCGGTAGTGCCGGTGACTTTGATACCGACCTCAACCTCCGTGGCTTTGGTGAGCCTATCGTTGTGATTGACGGCGTAGTCCGTACTGCACAGCGCCGTGGCCGTCAGTTCAACTCTGGTTCCTTCTCCAACTCCAGTTCCGCCATTCTGTCCCAGCTCAACCCCGAAGACATCGAGAGCATTTCCGTCCTGAAGGACGCTTCTGCTTCCCTGTACGGTATCGGCTCCCAGAACGGTGTTATTCTGGTAACTACCAAGAAGGGATCCATTGGCAAGCCTATGGTTCGTTACACCAACACCATTTCCTTTGGTGTTCCCACTGCCATGCCGGAAGAAGTTGGCATCGTAGATTACATGCGCGCTCGCAACGAGATGCTCACCAACTCCAAGATTCCTGATGGCCACTATTCTGAAGAAACCATCCAGCACTATATCAACGGAGACCCTGGTTATGTTGACACCAAATGGCATAACGCCATTATGAAGAAGAATTCCTTCCAGCAGAACCACTCCCTCTCTGTAAGCGGTGGTAACAACCAGACCCAGTACTATCTGAGTACCCGTTTCAACCAGGATACCGGTATCCTGAAGAACCCCAGTCTGGGTTACAAGGCCTTCAATTTCCAGGGCAACGTGACCACCAAGATCACCGAGCACCTCACTGCCGTGTACCAGTCCTCCTTTGACGTGAACCAGCGTGTGGGTCTGCCCACTGGTAATACCGAGCCCAACCTGTGGTACTATGCTGCTCTGGGTGAGCGTACCATTGCCCCTACCGTTTATGAAAACGATAGCCACTACACCATTGGTAACTATGAGCACTGGAACCCCGTCGCCCTCATTGATATCGAGACGTCTGGTTACAGCAAGACCAAGATGAACAACTACAACAACAGCCTGGACATCAAGTATGACGCTCCTTTCCTGAAGGGCCTCACCCTGGATGCCTTCGCTTCCTTCAACGTCTCTCAGCGCCAGACCAATATGCTCACCAAGAGCTATGCCGTGTACGACTATTGGACCGATGAGCAGATTGAAGCTGCCAAGGGCGACAACGAGTACAGCGAAAACTGGAACAAGTCCCAGTCCCTGTACGGTAAACTGCAGGCTAACTACAACAAGCGTATCAAGGGACACAATATCTCTGCCATGATCGCTGCTGAAGCCCGTATGAATTGGATGAACAACATCTCTGGTTCCGGTAAATACGAGGGCCTTTATACCCACGATACAATTTCCCAGACGGTTCCTTCCACAACCCAGAGTTCTGGTTCCCGCAGCCAGTCTGCCACCGCCGGTTATCTGGGCCGTGTCGCTTATGACTATCAGGGCAAGTACCTGGCCGAAGTAACCGCCCGTTACGACGCTTCCTATGTATATGGCCCCGGTCACCGTTGGGGTTTCTTCCCGGCCTACTCTTTGGGTTGGAGAATGTCCGAAGAAAAATTCATGAAGGAGAACCTTCCTTGGCTCAACAACCTCAAGTTCCGCTGGTCTCACGGTCTTACGGGTGGTCCTCAGGGTACCCCTTATGCATGGCAGCTGGCTTATTCCCAGACTGGTAACTATGTGTTTACCCCTGGTACCCCTACTACGGGTTATGCCAACACCGCTGCTGCTGAAACCATCGTTTCCTGGGTTCGTGTCCGTATGATGGACTTCGGTTTTGATTTCGAAATCAAGCGCGGTATCATTGGTGGTTCCTTCGATATCTTCAAGCGTACCCGTAAAGGTATCCAGGCCAATAGTATTTATGCCAACTCCGTTCCTGATTTCTACGGTATTTCGCTTCCTCAGTACAACCTGAATGCAGCCGAGGATGTAGGTCTGGAACTCCAGTTGAGCCACCGCTATAATATTGGCAAGTTCAACTACCGCATCACTGCTACGGCTACTTACTCCCGTAGTCGCCAGACTCATATCGCTTCTGCCGAAACTGCCCAGTACGGTTCTCATGAGGCTTACTACAAGAGCGCCATGGAAGGCCGTTGGAACAACGCCCTCAGCGGAACCTATTACGCTTGGGAAGGCGGCCGCTTCCACAATTGGTCCGATATTAACAACTATAATGTCTATACCGGCAGCCCCGCCAGCGATATGCTCCCGGGTATGTATAAGCTGGAAGACCGTAATGGTGACGGTGTGATTACCAGCGCTGACCAGTATTATTCCTGGGGTTCTACCGCTGACTCCTTCAACTTCGGTGGTCTTAACGGTAACAACCCTCCGCTGCAGTTTGGTCTCATGATCTTCCTCAACTACAGGAACTTTGATTTGAGCGCCACCTTCAACGGTGCCGCCATGGACCACAAGTTCATCTCCACCTCCGGTGCCTACGGTTTTGGTTACTTTGGTACTCTGTACAAGAACTATGAAGATCACTTCACCCTGGCCGAGGGTTACACCGACCCGTTCGATCCCAACTCTCAGTGGGTAGAAGGTTACTGGCCTGCCCTTACCGCAACCGATGGTGGTTAAACCACCTGGGGTAATGCTACCTATCGCTATGTTCAGCCTTACAACTGGATCAACGCAACCTACATCCGTCTCAAGAGCTTGGAAATTGGTTACACTCTGCCCAACAAGTGGACCTCCAAGATTGGTCTGCGCCAGGCCCGTATCTACGTGAGCGGCACCAACCTGCTCACCATCTGCAACAAGCTGCTCAAGCCCTACGATCCCGAGCGTAACTTCGGTTTCATCGGTGGTGGCGGTTCCCCGCTCATCAAGACTTACAGCTTCGGTGTGAACATCAACTTCTAATCTGCAAGCGATATGAAAAAGATATTTTCTTACATTACAATTATCTTCCTCGCTTTCGGACTGGTTTCCTGCGACAAGATTTTTGATACCATGGAGGGCGACCTCACCAAGATGAGTGAAGAAGACCTCACTACCAGCGAGGCAGGTCTGACGCGTCTGCTGGCCGCCGCCTACTCCTATATTCCTAACGATGCCTTCGCCACTATGGATAAGAATACGCTTGACGCTACTGATACCCACGGCGCAGGATATGGCATCGAACGTTCCGGTAGCTGGAGCTATTCCAACATCCGTACTGTAAACAAACTCTTCGGCCAGATTGAAAAGGCTTTCGAGAATGGTTATATCACCAAAGAGGTCCATGATGCCATGCTGGGTGAAGCACACTTTATCCGTGCTTATATCTATTTTGGTATGGTTCGTATGTTCGGTGGTGTTCCCATTGTGACCGAACCTCTGGACGACAAATACGACGGCGGAGCCGACGTGAGCGGCCTTATGATTCCCAGAAGCACTGAAAAAGAGACTTGGGATTTTGTGATCGACGAGTTCGAAGCAGCAGCTGTTCTTCTTCCCGATGTTCGCACTGATGGTGAATACCGCGTAACCAAGTACGCTGCCTACGCCCTGGAAGCTCGCGTTGCTCTGTTTGCCGCTTCTATTGCCAAGTATTGGAACAATGCCCCCATTGCCAATACCTATACGGCTGTAAAGGAGGGTTTCACCTACATGAAAGCAAGCGATGCAGAACACTACTATGAAGTTTCCATCGCTGCCGGTAAGAAGGTAATCGACTCCAAAATGTACTCACTCTATGGTGGCACCAACCCTGCTAGCGTGGCCGCTGCCAAGAAGAACCTGCAGGATCTGTTCACCGAGCGTAAGGCAGAAGAATTCATCTTTGGCCGCAGCTATGAGCTGGGACAGCCTACTTCTACCAACGGTTTTGACTACGGCAACTCTCCCAACCAGGTACACGCCGAAGGCGGTAGCGGTTGGCAGTGGGCCCGTTATTCCGTAACGCTGAACCTGGTGGATGAATTTGACAACTACATCAACCCGGCTTCTAACCGCGCCCGCGCGGACGGCACCATCAAGACCCGCAACGACGGTAAGGAAGACGAGTATGTGACCAACCTCTCGTTCCCTAACCAGATGGGCTTCTCCGTTAATACGGATTACATCAAATATGATAACCTCTCCGATCCTTTCGTGAACAAGGATGCCCGTTTCCAGGCCCATGTGATCTATCCGGGTTGCAACTTCCGCAGCAAGGATATCGTTATCCAGGGTGGTATCATCAAGACAAACGGAAGCTATACTTTCTACGGACAGGATAAGGACGTTCTGGCTGGTAAGACCTATTACACCTTTGGAGCTGAACTTCAGAGCGACTATTCCGGCTTTGACAAGATGCAGGATTCCAACGGCGGTAACTGGTACAACAGTGGCTTTGGTATTGCCAAGTTCCTGGATCCCGGACAGGCCCTTCTTTACTCCACCAATCCTTGGCCGGATATCCGTTATGCTGAGGTTCTCCTCAACTACGCAGAGGCCGTGGCCGAAAGTGGTAAGGGAGATGCAACCGTGGCTAAGCAGTGCCTTAACGACGTGCGTCACCGCGCTGCCTTTACGGACAATGTGGATCTTACGGTTGCTAACGTCCTGCACGAGCGCCGCGTAGAGCTGGCCTTCGAGAACGACCTCTCCTACACCATGCTCCGTCGCCGTTCTTATGCCTTTGGCGCCAGCAACGCCCAGCGTAAGCGCTCTCTGGTTCCTACTGTCGACCTTCGCGGTTCCAAACCCCAGTACGTGTTTGTCAGAGCCAATGTTTACAATGGAGATGTCAGCTTTAACCCTGCTGGACTGTACATTAACGACTATCGTCATTATTACTCCTCTATCTCTAACTACCAGAAGAACGGTATTGCTCCCAACCCTATTCAGGAGTAACCTAAAAAATGTTTTTGATTATGAAAAAGATATTCTATATCATTCCGCTCCTTCTGATGGTAACATCCTGCGACTGGTACAAGTTTGATAACATGGAAGGTTACGATGCCACCATCACGGGAAAGTTCCTGGATGCTACCACCAATGACCCCATTGAGTTTGGTGTTCCGGATTCCTACGCTTTCACCGTATACGAAGAGAACTATCAGCCGCCCAAGGGAACCTTTGCTCCCTCGGCCATTACCTGGTATGCCCGTTCCAACGGTTCCTATACCAATAAACTTGTTTTCTCCGGTGATTACCGCCTCCAGTATGCCGTGGGCAATTACTATCCCATAGAAGAGAGATTTTCTATTGCCAAGGGTAATAATGTCAAGGACTTTAAGGTTACGCCTTATGCCCGCGTCAAGGATGTGCACTTTGAATATGACGCTGCCACCAAGGAAATTGTGGCCACCTTCAAGGTAGAGCATGGTGATGCCTCCAAGACCAACGGTATCAACGTTTTCTTCATGGGCGCTCCGGATCGTTTTGTGGGCAAGAACCACAACAACTTCACCGATGCTACAGCTTCCAAAATGTGGGTGGAGCCCAATACTACGGTTGAGCTTCGTGTAAACACTACCGGTGGAAACAATTCCGAGTTTAAGTATGAGCAGCCTCATTTCCTTCGCATCGCTGCAATGGCCGCGCATTGCTCCATCGTTCCGGCTTGGGATGAGGATCAAGGACCTGACATGAGTACTTTCCCTTGGGATCAGTTAGCTCCTGATTTCAGCAACTGGAATGAAGTTTATGGCCCTTGGGCAGCTACTGCTCCTCACGTTATTGTTCATCACGATGCCGAGTATACTTCTGACGGTACTGTAAATCCCAACCAGATGTATAATTACTCTGGCGTATGGAAAATCTCTGCAGACTTCAAGACTGTAGAACTTGTAACCGATTGGGAATAGCTCTTTTATCAAAAAGGGCCGGGTCATTCCGGCCCTTTTTTTATCTTTTATTTTTTATCTTTTATTCAAAGAACTTGAATATGAAACGATTCTTATTGCTGGCTGGCTGCCTGTTGAGTTGGACCTTGCTGTCCGCTCAAGAAAAAACGTCCATTCCCCAGGATGTGTTTTACCTGCTGCCCGAATTTGCCCCCGGTGCCGTTTACTACCAGGGTAAACTTCCTATCCAGGCGCAGCTGAATATTTGCGCCGTCGACAACTCGGTGCGCTTTAAAGACAAGGATGGGAAGGAACTGGCGGCCGATGATACCGACCTGGTGCAGGTAACCATTGGCGATGCCACGTTTGTAAGGGACGAGAACCGGTTCCTGCGTCTGTATCCCGTGGCAGGCGATGTTAGCATTGCCGTATACCGCAACGTGCTCATCTTGAACGACACCAAGACCAGTGGTTATGGCGGCCAGTCCCAGACCACGGCTGTAACCCAGTTTGACTCTTTCCGTTCGGACGGAAAGCTTTATACCCTGGACGAGATCAAAGAACTTCCCTTCCAGATGACCGAAACGGCCTCCCTTTGCCGGGGACGTTCCATCATGGCTCTCAACAAGCGGAACCTCCTGAAGTGTTTCCCTAACAGCAAGGAGGCAATTGAGACCTATTTCAAGACCCATAAAAACCTTCCGGTAACGGATATTCCTGCTGTAATGGAGCTCTGCCGCGGCTGGGCTCAGTAACTATGCCTGAAAAACCATAAATACAACACGATATGAAAAGATTTCTGATTACCCTTGCGGCAATGGCCCTTACCGTCAGCGCTTTTGCCCAGCAGTCCCTTATGGGCGGCACCACCACCAAATCTCCCGAGCAGAATGCAGACGGAACGGTAACTTTCCGCCTCATTGCTCCCAAAGCCCGCCAAGTACAAGTAACCGGTGACTTTATTCCGCCCATCCCGGCCAATATGAATGGTATGCGTATGGATACTCCGGCTACTGTGGATATGGTAGAGAAGAATGGTGTATGGGAGTATACCACGCCCGTTCTGGAGCCTGAACTCTATTCTTATGTCTTTAAGGTAGACGGCGTTGCCACCCTGGACCCTTCCAATATCTATATGTATCGCGATGTAGCCACCTGGTCCAATATCTTTATTGTAAGTAAGGAAAAGGGAGACAAGGGAGACCTTTACAACGTGAACAAGGTAGCCCACGGCGATGTGGCCAAGGTATGGTACGATAGCCCCGCTCTGGGCCTTACCCGCCGTCTGACGGTTTACACCCCCGCCGGTTATGACAATCCCGGCAATAAGACCAAATATCCGGTCCTTTATGTGCTTCACGGCGCTGGCGGAGACGAAGACGCTTGGCCCAACCTGGGACGTGCCGCCCAGATTCTGGACAACCTGATTGCTGCCGGAAAGGTAAAACCCTGCATCATGGTTATGCCCAACGGTAATCCCAATACTTCCGCTGCCCCGGGCGAGTGGTCGGCCGGCATGTACGCCACCAGCATGAGCGGTGGAGCTGGTTTCCCGCCTGCAAAGACCGGCATTCCCGAGAGTTTCGGAGACATTATGAAGTTTGTCCAGTCCCATTACCGTGTCCTCACTGGCCCGGCTAATACGGCTATCTGCGGCCTTTCTATGGGTGGGGGTCACAGCTTCCAGACCAGCCTGCTCAATCCCGGTAAGTTTGGCTATATTGGTCTCTTCTCGGCCGCCGTTTCCGTTCCCGGTTCCAACTTCCGCGCCGGTTTTGGAGACGCTGCCGCCCAGAACGAAGAATTCCAAAACAAGATGAAAGCCCTGTTTGCCGCCAAACCCAAGCTGTACTACATTGCCATTGGTGAAACCGACTTCCTATACAGCGCAAACGAGAGCCTTCGCAAATTCCTGGACGAGAAGGGGTATCCTTACGAGTACAGGGAAACCCCCGGTGGCCATATCTGGCGCAACTGGAGAGTCTACCTCACCGAGTTTGCCCAGAAAGCTTTCAAATAGTATTGCCCAATGAGAAAAATTTGCGCTTTTAGCGCTCTTCTGTTATCGGTTTTGTTCCTTCTCCCCGCCTGCGGGGGGAAGGACAATCCGCAGGAGGAGCCTTCAGAACCTAAATCGGCAGAGGTGGAAACCAATCTGAGCATTGAGAGTGAGGTATTGGGCCGTTCCATTATGTACAGCATTTGTTTTCCGCCGGAGTACGACAGCAGCAAGTCCTATCCCGTCCTGTATTTGCTCCATGGGTACGAGTTTAATGCTACTGACTTGTATTATGCCCACAATGGCTGGATTAACAATGCTAATCTCAAGAAGCAGGTGTCTACATATGTAGAGGATGAAGGGGGAGTCCCTTTTCTGGTTGTGACGCCCAACGGACAGAATGCTTTTTACCGGGATGGATTTGTTGCCGGAATGAACTATGAAACGTTCTTTGAAGAGGAATTCATTCCCTTTATTGAAAACAAATACAAGGGAAATGGAAAACGCGCCATTGCCGGCCTCTCCATGGGAGGATACGGCTCGCTCTATCATGGCATAAAATATCCTTCCAAGTTTAGCTATATCTATGCGTGTTCTCCGGCTACCAGTTCCGGCTTGAATCCGGATCTGACCGCCATTGTGGACTCGGCAGACCCTTCCAAGATTCCTCCCATTACCATTGAAACCGGAATGGAAGATATGATGGTGAGTTACTCCAGCGTGCAGACGTTCTGCCGCAATCTGGATAGCCATTCTATTGCCTATTCGTTCAATGGCCGCTCCGGCGGACATGACTGGCCGTTCTGGACCGCTTGCCTGCCCAAGATTCTGAAAAAAACCGGAGCGTCTTTTGCTCCTTAAACTTCACTGGGCGGAATCCCGAATTTGTTCTTGAAGCTGCGCGAGAAGCCGGTGAGGGTTGCAAATCCTACGCGGTAAGCCACTTCGCTGATATTGAGCTCCCCTTCTTTGAGGAGCTCTTTTGCTTTTTTGAGGCGACAGTTCAGAAGATAACTCTGCGGGCTCTGGCCCAGCAGCACCTTGGTCTTGGAGAGGCGGCTGCTTCCTGGCTTCCGTCCTGGAACTGCCCCTTTGCCGCCAATGTGCAGATGATCTTCTACCGCAGCGCAAAGAACCCCGATGTGCTGGTGAAGTTCCTGGTTAACGAACGGGAAACCGCCATCCCCGCTATTCAGCCTGTTGAGGGCCCTTACTACCGTTGGGATGACGTAAAGAAATATGTACACTCACGTTTCTAAAAGATCTCCTATTTATTGCGTTGGGAGGCTGGGATGAAAAAAGCCCAGCCTCTTTTTCTTCGTTTGTTCAAGCTTTGTCTTTTATGTTCAAGATAATTGATGCTCTGAAGAATAAGTTTTAATTTTACATATAAATTAATAGCCAATAAAATGAAAAGAATCCTTCTTTCTCTTTCGCTATGCCTGGGCGTATCTGCCCTTCTCTGCGCACAGGATTATCCGTTCCAGAATCCCCAACTTCCGGAGGAAGAGCGTCTGGACAATGCTATCTCCCTCATGACAGTGGAAGAAAAGATTGGAACTATCGTGGGTCAGGGCGTGCCCCGTCTGGGCATTGCCAACCCCGGCGCTGCCGAGGCTATCCACGGCATCGTGAAGGGTGGTTCCAACGAATTGCCCAACGCCGGCAATGCCGGTCAGTTTGGCGGCGGTAACTGGCCCGGCTATGTGCCGCCCAAGTACCGCAACAGCACCGCGTTCCCTCAGGCTTACGGTATTGGTGAGACCTGGGACCGCGAAATGGCCTGGATTGTAGGTGACGTGATGTCCTACGAGGCCCGCTTCTATTCCAAGGACAATCCCCGCAAGAGCCTCATCCTGTGGGCTCCCAATGCCGACCTAGCCCGTGATCCCCGCTGGGGCCGCACCGAGGAAAGCTTTGGTGAAGATCCCTTCCTGGTGGGCGAACTGGTTGCCGCCGAGGTAAAGGGTATCCAGGGAGACGATCCCACTTACTGGAGAAGCGCCGCCCTTATGAAGCACTTCCTGGCCAACAGTAACGAAGACAACCGCTACAGGACGGATTCCCGCTTTGACGAGAAACAGTTCCGCGAATACTATAGTTACGGCTTCTGGAAAGGCGCCCAGGCCGGCTCTATGTCGGTGATGACCGCCTACAACGCTTACAATGGCGTTCCCTGTATTGCTGCTCCGTTTATCAAAGAAGTCCTCATCAACGAATGGGGTATGAAGGGTACCATCGTTGACGATGCCGGTGCTCTCCGTTTTATGCATATGCCGGAAATGCACGGCTATGCCAAGGATGAGAACCAGGCCATCCAGATGGCCCTGGATGCCGGTCTGTCCCGCTTCATCGACTCCCGCTTCGAGCAGGTGAAGGC
>JAEEGL010444803.1_pt1 | contig 11169 bp, 12 predicted proteins | sample 9134231 | NCBI WGS metagenome assembly JAEEGL01 (sample SAMN16246548, study PRJNA631951) | gut metagenome | biome: gut microbiome; feature: rumen; material: fiber-attached | host: Bos | place: Iran: Karaj | collected 2018-10
TCACATTTCATTGCAAGAACTATTGTTCTTTTTTTTGAGGCGATCATTGCTTCGTTCATGGTCGTGTATGAGATCGGATGAAACAGCACAAAATGCATTGCAGTCAAACTTTAGATCAAAGAAATCAAAAACGGACCCCGAAGGATCCGTTTTGATACGTCTTTTTTAAAGATTACAGTATGCTTGCAAGAAGTTCTTTCTTCATTCCTGCGAACTCTTCATCTGTGAGGAGTCCCGCATCCTTCATCATGGCGAGCTTTTCGACCTTGGCCTTGAAAGCTGCCGTGTCGTCTCCGGAGGACTGTCCGTAAACGCCTGCAACACCTGCTGCTACGTTGCTAACGATGCCTACTCCGAGAACGTCAGATCCCTTTTCGTTGTTGGCTGCATCGACTGCTGCCTGTCCGAACTGACCTGCAAGATAGCCCTTGCCGAGTTCAGGATCCTTAAGAGCTGCTGCTCTCTGGAGAGACTTGAGCATCTCTTCGTCCTTGTCGTCTGCTACTATTGAGTTGACTCCGCAGGATACGATCTCGACTCCGCGGAGATCTCTCCACTTGGATGAAAGCTGCTCGTTCATAGCGTCTGCAAGCTCCTGAGTATGTGCAGGAAGTTCGCTGTAGCGGATCTGCTGTGCGGAGATCCTTGCGAATGCCGGCTGAAGAGCTGTGAGGAACTCTGATTTCATCTGAGCGTCAAGCTCTGATTTGCGATATACGTTTGCTACGTTTCCGCATACGTTGGTGTAGAAGAGGATCGGGTTGGTGATCCTGATGCTGTACTCACCGAAACACTTTACTGATACGTCGATATCGATGTTGGCTCTTGGATCTACTACTCTGAAGGGAACAGGGTTAGCTGTGCCGTATTTGCTTCCCGGGATCTCCTTTGTGTTGAAGTAATAGAGTCTCTGGTCCTTGGGAGCTTCTCCGCCGAAGGTGAAGCGCTTGCCCATGTTTTCGAATACCTTCTTGATGTTGTCTGCAAGTGTGCCGCCGTCGAAGAGCGAAGGCTCTGTTGATGAATCATATTTGTATTCACCAGGCTCTGCGCAGAAATCAACGACCTTGCCGTTGTCAACGATAAGTACGCACTGTCCGTCTGCAACGGTTATGAGTGAACCGTTGGTGATGATGTTGTCAGTTCCGTAGTTCGTGGATTTGAGAGAAGTTCTCTTCTGTCCCTTCGCTACGAGTACTTCCGCTGATAATGAGTCACAATAGAAATACTCTTTCCACTGATCTGAGAGTACACCTGTGGCTGCTCCGATTGCTGCATGAATAAGTCCCATATTATTTCTCCTTTCAGATTATTAACTGAATTAGTACCTAAAACTATATCCGACTATATATTTTACACGATATCGTGCAAAAAGACCATACTTAGAAATGTCTTCCTCCGCCGCTGGCGTGGGTGTTGCCCCCGGAGCTCACGTGAGGCGCATGATAGGTGGATCCGCCGCTGTGGTGGACGCTCCCTCCGCCGCTGCTCGGAGGCGGCGCCTGCTCCTTTATTATCCTTTGAGTATGCACATCGAGGAGTATATCCTCAGATCTGTGTATCCTGAAGCTGCCGGGCTCTACGTATCCGCCTGCCGATGAAGCTCTCGAAACGGTCCGCATGCTCTTCTTTGCATTGCTGACGCTGAATATGCCTGCAAGGACTCCTGCTATGACTCCGCTTATGCCTCCGTTTCTTAGTTTATCCCAAACCGTCGGTTCATAGGAAGGAGTGGGTCCGGGAGGATCTACTATGGGGCTGTAAGTTGACTCGACGTACTTTTCAGCTCCCATGCTAAAGAGGCTGTCAAGTTCGGAGATGGCAGCCATCATGGCTCCGTAGTAATCTCCGGACTGCATGGATCCTTCCATGAAGTCGTCTATTATATTGACCGTATCGTAGGTCAGGTAATCCACCGCTCTTCCGCAGGCATCGTGCATCCAGCTCCTGCAGTCCATGCAGACGAATATGACCCATCCGCTGTGATCGTCGCCGGTTCCGAAACCGTTGTAATCCCAGACGGCTTCTATGAACTCTTCGTCATTTGCTGCCGTGCTGTGGTCCTTCGCCGTCATGATCAGGAAGTCCTGATCGTACTTGTCTATGAGCTTGTGAAGCTCTTCTTCAAGAAGTTTTTCCTCAGAGTCCGAGAACATCTCTCCGTAGTCCACCACTCTGGGAAGGCCCGGATTATTGAGGCTTGCACCGAACACAGGGCTTGCAAAGGCGAGGACTATGAGAAGGACGAGCAGTATATTGAATATCTTTCTTTTCATATCTGCAGCCCTCCTATCCTATGAACTGGAACAGCGCGATGAACGCTGCAAGGGCTATGGCGAAGGCTTTCAGGAAATATCCTCTCGCAAGGGCTTTGCTGGAGGGAAGTTCTCCGACTATCTTTCCCGTCTGGCCGTTCACGGCGTATTGATATTTCTTCCCGCCGTATTCGCAGTTGATAATGTATGCAGGAAGAAGCACGTATTTGACCTTTGCGTTCCTCAGCCTTAAGCTGTTGGAGTGTTCTCTTACCGAAGAGAATTCCCTCACCGTCGACTCTATGCCGGAAAGAGCGCTGTTCATGACTCTGCTGTTTACCCTGGGAAGCTCCTGATCCGGATCCGAATCGAACCTGTCTGCTACGAATCCCGCAAGATAAGCTCCGTCAAAGGGCACCATCTTAGAGAAGTCGTAGGGCTCTATGGAGTCCATCATGTCGTCGTCCATCTTGGTGCTTGCGTCTACGGGCACGTTGGTAAATCCCATCTCGGCATCCCTTTGAAGAAGGTAATCGTAGGTAGTGATGATGCTTTCCCTTGAAGTTTCAGTCCTGTTTACTCTTTCGCCCCTGAAATTGACCTCGCCTTCTACGGTGCAGTCATAGAGCCAGAAGGGAATGTACACTCCCAGTATCCTGTCTATATAGCTGTCTCTGAAGTAATTCTTCGGGAGCAGTTTCTTTCCTCTGTAGAAATTGTGCACTATATCCTTGAGCTCTTTTTTGTCGATCTCGAAGGGAACGACGGCATTGGGTTTAAGGCCTCTTGACACTCTGTCCGTCAGTACTATGTTGTTGTCACAGTAAGGGCAGCTCGTTGCAGCCGTGCTCTCGTCAGTTTCGAGGATAGCTCCGCAGGACTGGCATTGATACACGACCGTATTGTCCAGGACTTCCGTGGAAAGACCGGCCTTGTAATTGCCCCAGTCGAATTCCTCCGTCGTGTTTTCCTGTTTCTGCGCGGATATGATATCCGCTACGGAGTAGGTATTGCCGCAGTGCTCACAGGTGACCTGTCCGCTGGAAGCGTCGAAGGAAAGCGGCGCTCCGCATCCCGGGCATTTATATTCTGTGATCAGTCCCATTGCTCCTCCTTTCCGAATTTGGATAATCCTTGTTACAGGGGCAATGCCCCCTTTCTTCACTACCATTATACAATAATCCGGGCTAACTAAAACAGTATTTTTGCAGGAAAAACGCACTGTATTCCTTCACCCCGGACCGGCAAAGGGTACAAAAAAACGGATCATCCTTACGGTGATCCGTTATGCTGCACTGATACCTTATATATTAGAGGGCGTTCTTTGCGGTCTCACAAAGCGTTGTGAATCCTGCTGCATCATGGATGGCGATCTCGGAAAGCATCTTTCTGTTGATCTCAACTCCAGCCTTCTTGAGGCCGTTCATGAGCTTGCTGTAGGAAAGTCCGTTGAGTCTTGCTGCTGCGTTGATCCTTGCGATCCAGAGTCTTCTGAACTCTCTCTTTCTGAGCTTGCGGCCCATCTGAGCGCTTCTCATAGCTCTCATGACTGCGGGGTTAGCAGCTCTGAATGTGCGACGCTTTGCACCGTAGAATCCCTTTGCTGCCTTTAATATTTTCTTATGTCTTTTCTTGGCGTTTACTCCACCTTTTACTCTTGCCATTGTCTTCTACCTCCTACTTTCCAACCAGTACACTTTTGATTCTCTTGTGATCTGCGGAAGTCAGGTATGTAGCCTGACGCAGGTTCATCTTTCTCTTAGGTGTCTTCTGAGCTGTTCTGTGGCTCTTGTACGCCTTGTTTCTCTTGATTTTGCCGGTTCCGGTAAGCTTGAATCTTTTCATTGCCCCTCTGTGGGACTTCATCTTTGCGCCTTTTGCCATGATGATACCTTCCTTTTATATATTTTATTGCTCAACTTGCGCGCTGCTCTCTGCCGCCTTGGCAGCTTCCTTTGCAGCTTTTGCTGCTTTTTCCTTTTCCTTTGCAGTCATCGGAGCGATGACCATGGACATGTTACGTCCTTCGAGTACGGGCTTTTTCTCGACTTTTCCGAATTCGGAAACCATATCTGCAAAAACGAGCATGGTTTCTTCTCCCTTGGCTGTGTATCCCATCTCCCTGCCGCGGAATCTCATGGACACCTTAACCTTGTCTCCTCCTTCAAGGAATTTGGAGACCAGCTTCGCCTTGGTTTCCAGGTCGTGCTCTTCGGTGAAAATACCGAGACGCATTTCCTTTACTTCCATGGTAGCCTGCTTCTTTTTTGCTTCCTTTTGTCTCTTCTGCTGATCGTAACGGAATTTGCCGTAATCTGCGATCCTGCATACCGGCGGAGCAGCGTTCGGAGAAATGTTGATGAGGTCAAGACCTGCTTCGTGAGCGGCAGCCATAGCTTCCTGTATGCTCACTATACCGACCTGATTGCCCTCTGCATCGATCAGACGCACCTCTTTGGCGCGGATCTGCTCGTTGACTAATGCTTCCTTACTACTAATGGTTTTATCCTCCCATGCATAAAAAAGAAAAAAGCGGCAGCACAAGCTCCGCTAAATTAAACTACTCCAAAAAGAGTTGTTTTATCAGCCCGGCAGCCCCTGCTGCCAAGGCGAGAAGCGGTAACTTCTGCTTGTTTGCCTTGGTAGTATACAAAAAGCCGCTCTTCTTGTCAAGCGGCTTTTGAAAGATTTTTACATTTTAAAGGAGCAGTTTTCTCTACTGGGCCCCATAGTTCACGAAGGAAATGTTCTGGTCCACGTCTCCGTCTATACCGTTTACCCTTCCCGTGCTGCTGAACTGCCAGATCTTGAAATCATAGGGGAAGTAGATGTTGTCCCTGTAGTATGCGTACCATATGTCGAAGTCCTTGATCTTGGACATGTCGATCTTGCTGACGAACCATCTGGTATTGCTGTAGACCATGGGAGTATAGCCTGCGTCCTTTATAGCTTGGCAGAAAGCGACTATCTGCTCGCTGTTCTTTTCGGTCGAGATGTTGTTGGCCCTTGCCTCCTGGGCACTGTGCCCTTCCACGTCGTAGACTATGGGCCAGGTCACGTCGTACCATCTGATATTGTCCAGTACGTACTGGGCCTCTTCCTTGGCCTCCTCCACTGTTATGGCCTGAGTCACGAAATATACGCCGACGGGTATGCCTGCAGCGATGGCTCCCTGCACGTTCCTGTCAAAATAGGAATCCTTTACAAGGCCCCCTTCCGTATATCCTCTATATCCGAGCCTTATGAAGGCGAATTCTATGCCGCTCTCAGCAACGGCTTCCCAGTCTATATATCCCTGATAAGCCGAAACGTCTATGCCCTTCCAGGACTTCTTCGTATCGCTGTTAAGATCGTAGTATTTGAATCCCTTTTCATCGGTCACGATCTTGCTGTAGTCGTAGCTTGGAGCAGGAACGTCTTTCTTTTTGGCCTCCACCTTGATGGTGACTCCGTCGTCTGCGGTATATGCAACGTAGTCGGTGAAGATGCTGGAGATGAGCTCATTGAAGGTCCAGGTCTTGTTTGCAAGCTCAAGAAGCCTGTTGAGGCTTATGGTGACTGTGGGAGAACCGTCTCCTTGTTCCTCGGATGCATCCTGTTCCGGAGGAAGGTCCTCTTCCTTCTGCTTTCCGCAGCTGAAAAGAGAAAATATCATGATGAGCGCTATAAAGATCACAAGTAAGCGTTTAAGCGTAGTTTTCTTCTTCATAAAAAACTTGTATGATTACTTACAGAAGAGAAGTAACCACATTCCTTTCTTTTCAATACTGTGCCACAATATTATTCAGATACTGTGGACTTTAGATTTAAATCTGTAGCTTTGACTACTCAATAGGAGAGTATTGCCGCTGCATTATCTGAATTGTTTATCGGCTGGATGTGCCGCAGGGCCTTGCCCTTAGAGTACTCATTTCAATCAAGTGTACGAGGATAATCGTTGGTGGACATCACAGTATCACTTAACTGAAAGGAGGTAACCCATGATCTACGTTGGCATTGACATCGCCAAACTCAATCACTTTGCCTCAGCCATTTCTTCTGAAGGCGAGGTACTCGTAGAACCGTTTGAATTCTCAAACGACAATGAAGGCTTCTGTCTGCTCGTTTCCAAGCTGAATTCTTTCAGAAAGGACGAGCTCATCATTGGTCTTGAGTCAACGGCTCACTACGGCAACAACCTGCTCCTCTTCCTTGTTCCAAAGGGGTTCAAGGTCGCTCTTATCAACCCGATCCAGACTTCGACTATGCGGAAAAACAATATCCGCAAGACCAAGACTGACAAGGTCGATACCTTCATCATTGCCAAAACTTTGATGATGCAGCCTTACCGGTTCGTCACGCTGTATGACATAGGGATCATGCAGCTGAAGAACCTGGGGAGATTCAGACTTAAGACTGTGAAGCAGCGTACAAGACTCAAGATCCAGCTGACTTCTTATGTGGATCAGGTCTTCCCTGAACTCCAGTATTTCTTTAAGTCCGGAATACACCACAAGGGCTGCTACGCACTCCTTAAGGAGGCACCATCGCATGAACTGGTGGCTTCCATGCATTTGACTCATCTTACGCACCTTCTTGCGTCTAACTCCCACGGACGTTTCAAGAAGGAAACTGCTGTAGAACTAAGAGTTCTTGCACAGAAGTCTGTCGGCTCAAGCGACAATTCTCTATCTATTCAGATCACTCAATCCATTGAACAGATCGAGCTTCTGGATAGGCAGGTGGAACTTATTGAATCCGAGATGAAGGACATCGTCTCTTCTCTGGATTCCGTTATTATGACCATCCCTGGCATCAGCTATGTCAACGGTGGCATGATTCTTGGGGAGATCGGCGACATACATCGCTTTCATTCCCCTTCAGCGCTTCTGGCTTTCGCGGGGCTTGACCCGACGGTTTATCAGTCAGGGAACTTCTCCGCTAAAAGTACTAGAATGTCTAAACGGGGCTCAAGAGTTTTAAGATTTGCTTTGATCAATGCGGCCCATAATGTCGTGAAGTACAATGCAACCTTTAAGGCTTATTACAGCCAGAAAATATCTGAAGGTAAGTCTCATTACAATGCTCTTGGACACTGTGCCGGCAAACTCGTCCGGGTCATCTACAAGATGCTCCGGGATGACATTGCCTTTGATTTAGACTGACGCTGAGTTCATATGCAGTTTTCAAGGTCTCTTTGCGAGACCGTTTTTGTTATGCAACAAAACTGATAATTTGAAGAAACAATATTTCCTCAATATTTCTCTTGACTATTCATAGCTGGTCTCCTTAACGGGGATGATCTTAAACTGTAATAAGGAGGCCGGAGCCTGTATATATAAGGCTCCGGCCCCGGAGTGAAGAATTATATTAAGGATTTATTATTGTATTTCAGTGTTTGCGTCGACTCCGTAGAAATCAAAGGGGCAGTTCTCTGCTATGCCGCTCACACCTTTTGCTGTGACCGTTGTCTTGTTAAAGAGTCCGACGTAACCGAAGGCGTTATCGTCTATGCTCATCTGCACGATCTTGTTGGCAAGCTCGGCTCGTCTGTTGATATCCGTTTCATACTGAAGCTCGTTTATGAGGGCTTCGCTCTCGTCTGTCGGGAATCCGGCTTTAGCCCACTTGCAGTCTTTCCTGTAAAGTGCGTTGATGCAGTAGTAGGGATCTCCTGCCTTGTCTGCGATCATGCAGTAAAGGGCGATATCGTAATCTCCTGTGGCAACGTAAGTTGCATCCGGATCTTCCTTGACAGTAAGTGTTGCATCGACGCCGATCTTTTTGAGATGATCCTGCATGACAACTGCTATGGTGTCGAGAGAACGGGCTGCATAGTAGCAAATGTTGAGAGTGAGTCTCTTTCCGTCCTTTTGATAATATCCGTCGGAACCCAATGTGTATCCTTCAGCTTCTATAAGGGACTTTGCCTTTGCCGTATCTACACCGGGCTTGGTCACCTGTCCGTAGGGAGCCTTTGCGGAGAAGGGTCCCACTGCTGCGGAAACGGTGCCCTTGAGGTAATCGGCTATATCGTTGCAGTCCACTGCAAGGTTTATTGCCTGGCGCATATTATCATTCAGCCTTGTCTTGTTCACCACGTAGAACTGAAGTCTGGTGGCCGGGATGACTGTCAGGGTGTAGGTATCGGGATCTGCTGCATATATCTCTTTCGCAGCAGCCGTGACGCTGGTGTAGCCCTGGATGTCTCCTGCCTGCATGGCGTTGAGCTTCGATTCATCGTCCTGTCTGTAATAGAAGGTGACTCCCTCGAGCTTAACTTCGCCGTTCCAATAGGATGCGTTCCTTTCTACCTCGACGGTTCCTTCAGGCTCGAAGGACTTGACTTTGAAGGGCCCCGTGCATATGGGGGCGTTGTCAAAATCAGAAGTGCCGTCAAGGTCTATGATGCCAAGCTCCGGAGCAGCCAGATCGCTGAGCATCGTAGGATAGATCTCAGGCGTTGTGATGGAAAGTGTTTTCTCTCCTTCCGCCTTGTATTCAAAATCTGCGAGATATGCGAAGCGTTCGTTGACTTCTGCAAGGCGCTTGAAGTTCCTTATGACCATGTCAGCCGTAAGAGCGGTACCGTTGGAGAACTTGGCATCTGCCAGTTCTATGGTCCAGGTCTTTCCTTCGTTGCTTACGGAACTGCTCTTTGCAAGCAGCGGCTTGATTGACAGGTCGTCGTCAACCTTGAAGAGGGTTTCAGACATACCGTATATGGACGTATACCATCCGTAATAATCCTTGTGGACGTCGAGGCTTGAATAAGCAAAGCTTTCTGCCAGATAGAGCCACTTTGAAGTCTTTCCTTCATCTTTCTTTTCACCGCAGGCTGTCATGCAGAAAACCATGCATAAAGCCAGCAGCAGCGCAAGAATTCTCTTGATCTTCATATTTTTCACTTCCTTTGATCCATTTTCATCTAATGAACTATTCTGGTTTTCGGCTGATCAACTTAATTCCGATTATATGACCTCATTTTTGTCTTACAAGCCCCGTGGGGGATAGAAAAATATGCTATATAACAAAAAACTGCATTTCTGCAGTTTTATAGCTTTGGTTTTTCCGCCCGGAGCATATATAGAGGAGTCGCTCCGTATGCGAGTTTTTCTTTTTCGCTCCACAAAAGATCCGTGACGTCTCTATCGAAGCTGATATTGATAAAGGGTAGCTGCTTTAAGACTCCGCAGTCGAAGTCAGGCCTTTGAGCGTTTCCGAAGACTTTGAAATCCTCAGGATCCAGCCCGCTGTCTATATATTCGTAGGAACCGTCATAGGTAAATCCACTGCCGTATTTATCGAGGCATTCCCTTTCCCTTCTGATGGCTTCTTCTCTCACGGAGCCGGGTTGATAGGGAAGATGCCAATTGGCATCGAATATGAGAAGAACGCCGCCCGGCTTGAGCACTCTGCACCACTCACCGTATACTTTGAGATGATCCCTGATGGTATGGGTAACGTTTCTGGATATTATGAGATCGAAGGTGTCGTCTTCAAATGGAAGGTCGCCAAAATCTCCCTGTATGAGTTCGGGTTCTACGTAAAAATGCTCTGCATTCTCCCTTGCGTGATAAAGCATCCTCTCAGATCCGTCTATACCTGTGACTTTATGACCTTCTTTTGAAAGGATAACGGAGAAAAATCCCGGTCCGCAGCCTGCATCCAGCACTCTTAAGCACTCCTTTTTCGGCGCATTCTCCTTTATGCGCTCTATCCAGTAAAGAGGCCTTTCCGTTCCGAGTTCTTCAACGACGTATTTGTTGTAATTATCTGACCTTACGGTCCACGTTTCGTTTATCTGTTCCTGAGTAAGCATAACGAAAAGATTTTACCATCGGAACAAAAGGATACAAGCCCCCGGGGGGATATGGATCTAACGATTTTAAGCAATGATCTAAAAGTTTATTGGAAGATATGCTGCCACTACGGCGATGAGCACCGCGGGAAGCATATTAGCAACCCTTATCTTCTTGCCCCAGATGAGATTGATCCCCACGCAGAAGATGAGTATTGAACCTATGAGCGACAAATATGAGATGGCAAGGTCTGTCATCACGGGAGCGATGAGCTTCGCAAGAAGGGTGATGCCCCCTTCTATGAAAAATATAGGGATGGCCGAAAAGGCGCAGCCCTTTCCCATGGACGGAGTCATGACTACGACTATTATGAAGTCCAGCACCGACTTTACAGCCAGGGTGGAAAAGTCTCCGAGTATGCCGTCCTGCATGGCGCCTACTATAGTCATGGCTCCTATACAGACAGTAAGGGACGTAGTGACGAAGGCATCGACAAATTTAGGGTCCTTGCTGTTTCCCGACTTGACTTTGAGCCATTCTCCGAATCGTTCAAAACCTTTTTCTATACCTATGATCTCTCCTATGATGGTCCCAATGGCAAGGCAAAGCACCACGAACATGGCCTTTACGGAATTTAAAGCTCCTCCCTCGATCTTGAGCATGCCTTCCATGGCGCCTGCTATGGCTATGAAAAGGACGCTTACTCCGCAGACCTTGGTCATTGAGTCCTGCTGCTCCTCGTGAAAGAGCTTTCCCGCAAAGTGTCCGATAAAGCCAGCGGCTATAACGGCTGCCGTATTTATTATCGTTCCAAGTCCTATCATGGCTGTTACTCCGTCTTCTCTACTATGAGCTCTGAAGAGCCCTCTTCTAAAGAATTGTGCTCGTCTAAATGGAAATGATCTTTTCCTTCGCTTTCTGCCAGCGTCTTAAGATGCTTTGCAAGAGAAAGCAAGCCTTCCCTGTTAGCAGAGATCACTGTAGCGCCGTCTTCTATCCTTACTTTTATTTCAAAACCGTCTACCCATTCGAATTCCATGGCGTATCCTCTCTTAGTTCTTCCTTACGGATATTGTTTTGGATTATACCATTTTTTGAAAAAAAGAAAAAGAACGTGAACCAGCCTGGTCCGA
>JAEEGL010741820.1_pt1 | contig 11169 bp, 12 predicted proteins | sample 9134231 | NCBI WGS metagenome assembly JAEEGL01 (sample SAMN16246548, study PRJNA631951) | gut metagenome | biome: gut microbiome; feature: rumen; material: fiber-attached | host: Bos | place: Iran: Karaj | collected 2018-10
ATAATATCAAGACACTTGACCATGTCTCTGTATCCTGACAGCGTGAAAGTGTACATACAGTATGGATCGTGAACATAAGCATCAAGCTTTTCAGGATCGCTGGTGACCCATTCACAACCAGTTGGATGATCCTCTATCCTGCTGAGGTATCCCATGAATGAAATATTCTTGACCAGCTCACTGCGGAATCTCTCTCCTTTGAACAGGCTTAGAGTATTGATGACAAGAAGAGAGATAAAACTCTGCGGGTTAGAACCGTCAGTTCCTTCGAAGATATAAGCATCAACTCCGTCGCCATACTCTGACGCATAATATCTTGCTATGAATGATCCCATGGAATGCCCTAGAAGAGCAAGAGGAAGACCAGGATATTCTTCATGAAGAAGCTCAGTAACTATTCTCAGGTCTTTGCTAAGCAGTTTGTACCCGTCTTTTTCAGCCATATAGCCGAGATCGTCCATTGAGGAAACACTGTGTCCATGGCCGAGATGGTCATTGCCGAATACAACATAACCTCTTCGTGCCAGCCAAGAAGCAAACTCGTCGTATCTCTCTATGTACTCACACATTCCATGAGAGATCTGCAGCACAGCTTTCGGAGAAACTGTGTCATCTGTCCACTTCATTGTATGAAGCTGAGTCTTTCCGTCACTTGAAAGAACGGTCCCGGGCGTCCTTACAATAGCCATAGTGTATTCCTCGCTTATTCATCATCGATCACTTTTATATTATAATGTAACAGTGTGCAATTACAATTAAGCACTAAACTGCATTTCTTACGTTTACTGTTATCAAAAAAACAAGAGTAACCCCATGTATGAAGTGATTTTAGAAGCTCTTATAGATGCTCTTGAGGATTCAGCCAAGCTGATTCCCTTTCTATATGCATCATATTTGTTTATAGAGTTTATTGAACATGAAGCCAGTGACCGTCTCACCAGAAGGCTATACTCTCTCGGTTCAAAAGGGCCTGTACTCGGTGCTGTTGCAGGGCTGATGCCCATGTGCGGACTATCTGTTACTGCCGCAGATCTTTTCTCTAACAGACTCATTACTGTTTCAACACTTATAGCTGAATTTGCAGCTGAGACAGATGAAGCGATCCCTATACTTCTCGGAACCACCGGTTTCCGGTTCAAAGGTTTGCTGCTCGCTGTTATTTCTCTTGTAATAGGTATTATTTCAGGCATCATAGCCGGAAAGTTTTTCCCGAACGTCGCTGACAGGCAGCATTCACATGAAGAACATGAACATCTTCACAGCAACTGTGAAGATGATGAATGCGAGAAGGAAGGTCTATTCATGACTGCACTGGCCCATACACTGAAAAGCCTTGCTTTCGTCTTAAGCGCAATATTCATTATCAATCTTTTGGTCGGTATAGCCGGTGAAGAGAGAGCTGCAGCTCTGTTTTCAGTTGGCGAACCAATCAAACCGCTTATAGCAGCTCTCACTGGACTCATTCCGAACTGTGCTCCATCAATTATTCTCTCAGAGTTTTATATGGAAGGTCTCATTAGCTACGGTTCTCTTATTTCCGGAGTTACTATGAACGCCGGTGTCGGAATAGCCATGCTATGGAAATATAATCGCGACAGAAAGCAGAATTTTCTGATCTGTCTATACCTCTTTGCAGTATCCGTCATCTGCGGTTACGCAGTACAACTCATTGGGCTCTGAGTTTAATTATCCCAGGCAGAAATGAATAACTGGATATTCTTTTTAATCACCATTATTGTTGCTACCGCAGGCGGACTTCTCGCGCGTAAATTTAAGGTTCCATCCGGAGCCATGGTAGGAGCAATGTTTTCCGTGATCTTACTTAACCTTATCACGGAAAAAGCCTATTTTATCCCTCAAGTCAAAACAGGACTTCAGATGCTGTCCGGAACTATGATCGGATGCAGGGTCGGCCGGAGTGATCTGATTGAACTGAAAAAACTGGTCAAACCTATTATCCTGCTGATAGTCGCTTTTATTCTGATGAATCTGATATTTGGCGGTCTTATGGTTGCCTTCACCGATCTGGACGTCCCTACAGCACTTTTCTCCTGTTCTCCCGGCGGTGCTTCCGATATGGCTCTTATCGGAGAAGAGCTCGGAGCAAATCCAGCTCATATAGCATTTCTTCAGGTATTGAGACTCCTGATCATCTTCACTTTCTGCCCTCCTCTTTTCAGGTATCTGTTCCGTAAAAAGATCTCTTTAAATAGTTCATCTAATGAAGCTGAAGCAGTTAAAGAGCCTGTGCTCTCTGAAGAAGTTGATAAATCATCTGTACCGTCCAAAACTGATTATAAGAAACTCATCATGGCTTTTCTGGTTTGTGCCGCAGCCGGACTTTTCTTCAACTTTCTTGGTATTACTTCCGGAGCTATGCTCGGTGCCATGCTTGCCGGGGCTACATTCACCATTTTCATGGGTAAGAATAAGTTTCCTGTCAATCTGAGGACGTTTATGTCAATACTCTCCGGAGCATATATGGGATGCAAGTTCACTAGAGCAGATATTACAAATATCAAAGTTCTATTGATTCCGATTCTCATTATGTTCCTTGGTATCCTGACATTTATTCTTGTGAATGCCGCTCTGCTCAGCCGCTTCACTGATCTTGATTATCAAACTGCCATGTTTGCATCTACTCCCGGTGGTATCTCAGAGATGGCATTGCTTTCAGAAGAGATGGGCGTTGATACATTCAAAGTCTCAATACTCCACACATGCCGCCTCTTCTTCGTGATAGCGTTCTTCCCGACAATGAACAAGCTCGTCTGCAGTCTGCTCGAAAAATGATCTTATATGCCGGCTCTTTTATTTAGCTGCATTTACTGAGACCTTTTATAAATACATCCAGGATTAACCTTTATTCAGATAAATCCTATTACAAATCAAAAAACAGGAACGATCACTATAATTGATCGTTCCTGTTTTTGATTCTGATTAAGAGCCTGATTATTTGAGCTCTGTGGTTGCACCAGCTTCAGCGAGCTTGGCAACGATTTCGTCAGCTTCTTCCTTGGAGATGCCGGCCTTGATGGTCTTGGGAGCAGCATCAACGAGTTCCTTGGATTCCTTAAGACCAAGTCCGAGGATATCCTTAACAGCCTTGATGACGTTCATCTTGGTCTCACCGACCTCGGTCAGAACGACTTCATATTCAGACTTCTCTTCTGCAGCAGCAGCGGCACCGCCCTCAGCGGGAGCAACAGCAACAGCAGCAGCGGCGGAAACGCCAAACTCTTCCTCGATTGCCTTAACGAGCTCGGAGAGCTCCATAACGGTCATACCCTTGATCGCTTCGATCATGCTAGTAATATCAGCCATTTTAATGATCCTTTCAAATAATTACATAATAGAATTCTGTTTGATTTATGCAGTCTCTCTGATCTTTCTGACTTCATCAAGACCGCGTGCAAGAGATGCGATGATGCTGTTGAGTGAACCGGCCACCATAGCGACCATTCCCTCACGTCCGGGAAGCTTAGACAGATTCTTGATCATGGCCGTATCGACCTTCTGACCGTCAATGAATCCGGACTTAACGTTGAACTTGTCAGTGAACTGGTCTGCATATTTATGAAGGATCCTGCAGGGGGCGATTTCGTCTTCGCTGATAGCGACTGAAACGGTTCCCTTGATATCCTCGATCAGATCATGCATTCCGGCTTCTTCGCAAGCGTATCTCATAATGGTGTTCTTAATGACCTTGTATTCGACACCTGCTTCACGCAGATCCTTACGGAGTGCTGTATCATCAGCTACGTCGATTCCTCTGTAGTCGACAAGAACGACAGCATTAGACGCTTTGAGTTTCTCTGCAAGAGCACTGACAGCAGCTTTCTTCTCGTTGAGAATTCTCTCGTTTGCCATTGATTCGGTTTTACCTCCTTGTTTTCTTTTACTGTGAAAACAAAACCCTCCTCAGTACAATACCGAGGAGGGATAAACCTTCATAAAACAAGCATATATAAATGCGTGTGTTTTATCCTCGGCAGGCGGACTTTTCAGTCCTTACGTTTTCACACCTGCTGTCTTTGGAAAACAGCTTTGTTATTCTACTTCACACAGATTTGTGTGTCAAGTACTATTACTGAACGTTAGCAGAAACGTTCATATAGCGGTTTGTAGCAACCTTGATTCCGGGGCCCATCGTAGAGGAAATGACACAGCTCCTGATATACTGACCTTTTGCAGCTGCCGGCTTAGCCTTGATAACAGCGTCAAGAAGAGTCTCAAAGTTCTCAACGAGTTTGTCTTTTCCGAAAGAAGTCTTTCCGATCGGGCAGTGGATAATGTTGCTCTTATCGAGTCTGTACTCGATCTTACCGGCTTTGGCATCAGCAACAGCTCTCGCAACATCAGGAGAAACTGTTCCGGCTTTGGGGTTAGGCATCAGGCCACGAGGTCCAAGGATCCTACCGAGTCTTCCGACGACACCCATCATGTCGGGTGAAGCGATAACAACGTCGAAGTCCATGAATCCCTCTTTCTGAATCCTTTCGGCAAGCTCTTCAGCACCTACGAATTCAGCACCGGCTGCTTCAGCTGCTCTTGCAGCATCGCCTTTGGCGAAAACAGCTACACGGACATCTTTTCCGGTTCCGTTGGGCAGTACGACTGCTCCACGGACCTGCTGATCTGCGTGACGGCTGTCGACACCAAGACGGATATGCATTTCTACAGTCTCATCAAACTTTGCGTTGGCAATATTGCAGCAAAGTTCACATGCTTCGCCTGTTTCGTACTGTTTCATGCGCTCGACCTGTTTGGCGAGCTCTGTATATCTTTTTCCGTGCTTCATTATTTCAGCCCTCCTCTACTGTTATGCCCATGCTGCGGCATGTGCCTTTGATCATGCTCATTGCTGTCTCGATGTTAGCAGCATTGAGGTCAGGCATCTTTGTCTCAGCGATCCTGCGAACAGCATCAAGAGAGATCGTAGCGACCTTGTTCTTGTTGGGTTCTCCGGAGGCCTTTTCAAGATTGCATTCCTTCTTGATAAGTACCGGTGCGGGAGGGGTCTTTGTAACGAATGTGAATGAGTGATCCTGATAAACAGTGATGACCACCGGGATGATAGTACCCATCTGTGCGCGGGTTCTGTCATTAAACTGCTTCGTGAACTCCATAATGTTCACGCTGTGCTGACCAAGTGCAGGACCAACAGGAGGAGCAGGAGTCGCCTGTCCGCCCGGGATCTGAAGCTTGATGTAGCCTTCAATTCTCTTTGCCATTTTAAATCCTCCGATTTGTGGTTACTCGAACGCATTAAAAAAGATTTGCGCTCTCCCACTGGAACACTCTCGTGCTCCTCCGGCGCAGTCCGCATAATACGGAAGCATCAAAATGATGCTTTGGCCGAGCGCCTGACGGCCTTATATCAACCTGTACACAGGCCGATAACTTCTTTACAGCGGTGTAACGTCTTCGAGATCAAGTTCCGCGATAGATTCGCGTCCGAACATAGATACTCTTACTTTTACACGGCCATTCTCACGGTCGATCTCTTCGACTCTTCCGGCAAACCCTTCAAAAGAACCATTCTTGATTCTGATGGTGTCACCTGGTGCATAGTCGACTTTGAGTTCAACATTCTCTACACCAAGTCTGTCGACCTCAGCCTGGGTAAGAGGAGTAGGTTTCGTAGTAGTTCCTACAAATCCTGTAACACCGTTTGCATTGCGCACGATATACCATGATTCATCAGTCATGACCATCTTTACCAGGACATAACCGGGAAACAGTTCTCTGTCAAACTCTCTGCGTTTGTTGTCCTTGATCTCAACCACGTGCTCTGTAGGAATCTTGACTTCCAGAATATAATCCTGAAGGCGTCGGTTCTCTACGAGCTTTTCCAGGTTAGCTGCGACCTTGTTCTCGTAACCGGAATATGTGTGCACCACATACCATTTTGCGCTTTCAGCCATCTAAATACTCCAATTCCTGATCAAAACAGATTAAGAAGGAGATCGCGAAGCCAACCAAACAGCAGATCAATACCCCATGTTCCGACAGCAAATATCACAACCATGACAAGTACTACGACTACATTGTTCCATACCTGCTTGCGGCTGGGCCAAACGATCTTCTTAAACTCGCCTTTTGCATCGCGGAAATACTTTCCGATCCTTGCAAAAAAACCGGGTTTCTTTTTGTCAGCTTTCTTTTCCGCCATCGTGTCGTAAACTCCCTTACTTTGTTTCGCGATGGAGTGTATGCTTGCGGCAGAATCTACAATACTTCTTCAGTTCGAGACGATCAGGAGTATTCTTCTTCTCCTTCATCGTATCGTAGTTACGCTGTTTGCATTCAGTGCATGCAAGCGTGATCTTAACTCTCATTATCGGCACCTCCGTATATATTTGCAGCTATTGCTGCCGGCCTCCCTCCAAGTGTATGTGTCGAAAAAATTGCACACAAAAAAAGAACCCACTTAAAGAGGTACAACAAGTTTAACATTGGCATTGTACAAAGTCAACAATTATTTATTATTGTATTGTAAGTAATAAATAATGAAGATGTCGTTTCATAAAAGATACGGCGGAAGTCACTTCCGCCGTATCTGATTTATATGTTCAGATTATTTGAACAGAGACAGTGTCAGGAAAGCTGTAGAAAGCAGCGAAGCGATCAGAGAAACAACAGTGATCTGTGTATTGATGGACGGGCCAGCTGTATCCTTGAAGGGGTCGCCGACTGTATCACCGATAACACCTGCTTTATGAGCATCGCTTCCCTTACCGCCTTCATGACCGGCTTCGATGTACTTCTTTGCGTTGTCCCAAAGACCACCGGAGTTGGACATGAACAGAGCGAGCAGCAGTCCGCTTACGATATTACCGACGAGGAATCCGCCGATGGCTCTAACACCGCCGAGGAATCCGCAAAGGATCGTGGAGAGAATTGCTACGAGACCTGCGGGAATGAGTTCTTTCATAGCACCGGTCGTTGCGATATCGATGCATTTCTCATAATCAGGATCGCTTGTTCCTTCGATAATGCCAGGATCTGCCTTGACCTGTCTGTGTATCTCTTCGACCATTCTCTGTGCATTACGGTCAACGCCGAGCATGAGCATGGCTGAGAATACTGCAGGAATTCCTGCACCAGCAAGCATACCAAACATGACCAGCGGATCCATGACATCGAATCCGGTCAGTCTGTCGAGGCCAAGAGCTGTGGCCGCAGTATTGACTTCGCTCATGAACGTTCCGAGAAGAGCAATAACTGTAAGTCCAGCTGCTGAGATAGAGAATCCCTTGGTAACAGCCTTGACTGTGTTGCCTGCGGAGTCAAGTTCATCAGTGATCTCAAGAACATCATCTCCAAGCTCGCCCATCTCAGCGAGGCCTCTCGCGTTATCAACGATAGGACCATAAGCATCGTTGGATACGATCATACCGACGATTGAGAGCATTCCGACTGCTGCCATTGAGATACCAAACAGAGCATAATCACTTGAGTAATTAGGATCGATTCCCTGGCAGAGCTTGTACGAAATAAGTGTGGAAATACCAGTACCGACCATTGCGGGAAGTGCGCTCATAAATCCATAAGAAACACCGGAAAGGATCGTGAACGCAGGACCTGTTGCCGAAGCATGAGCAACTGCGTGCACAGGATTCTTTGTATCATCCGTAAAGTAGTCAGTGGTGATACCGATAACTACGCCGACAACAAGGCCGAGCACGCATGATGCCCAGATCGCCCATGAGAATCCAAAGACTGCTGTGACGATAGCTGTAAGAACTGCGTAGATAGCAGTAGTCACATATGTGCTGGAGTTGAGAGCTTTTGTCGGGTTGCCGTGTTTACCGATTCTTGCGGTCATAACACCAATTATGGAAGCAAGAAGGCCAAGAGCGGCATACCAGAAAACAGTCTCAACATTGTTGTTGAATCCGGAAGCGTTGTCAAGCTTAAGAGCAATAACAAGCGCTGCAGCGAGAGAAGCGACGTTTGAGTCGAAAAGGTCAGCACCCATTCCGGCGACGTCACCGACGTTATCACCGACGTTATCAGCAACAACAGCGGGGTTTCTCGGGTCATCCTCGGGGATTCCGAGCTCGACTTTACCGGTCAGGTCAGCTGCGATGTCAGCAGTCTTTGTGAAGATACCGCCACCAACTTTGGCAAACAACGCAAGTGAACTGGCTCCGAAACTGAAGCAAAGGACTGCCTGTGTGTCTCTAAGAACATAATAAACAAGAGATACACCGAATACGCAGGCACCGACAACTGCCATACCCATGACAGCGCCGCCGCGGAAACCTACCATAAATGATGGTTTGATACCCTTCTGCGCTGCTTCTGCAGATCTTCCGTTAGCAATGGTAGCAACTTCTATACCGATCTTGCCGGCGAATGCAGAAAACAGTGTGCCGCAGACATAGGAAACGGCCATGGAAAGGTTCTTGCTGAATGTGCTTCTCCAGATAGGAGCAGGTAGCACAAGGAAGATAAGAACAGCAATAGCTCCGGCAAACATGAAAAGGAGCTTATACTGTCTGTTCAGGAACGCTCTCGCGCCCTGCTGAATAAGACCTGACACCTTGGTGATGGTCTTGTTCTCCTGGGGCTGATTTTTTACCCAGAGGTAAAGCCATGCTGCATATGCAAATGAGAGCAGAGCAACAGCAATACCTGCAAGTTCAGCTACATGATTCATAATTGTACCTCTATTGTAATAATCGCAAACTCGCGCAATTACTATTTTATCCGTATTCGTGCAACGGTTCAATGATAATGAGGCTTAAAAAAACAGCACTTAATAACAGTTATTTTGGGAATTTATTACAATTTGTTCATAATTTCAGTACTGGACCGGCGTTATATTCATTTCTCAATGAATATATACAGCTTTAATTGCAATCAACATCCTGTATCAAGCTCTGCTTCTTATATCATTCAAGAACCGAGTCATCGTTTCGCTGTGTTCACTTCTCTATTAATTCATGTTAATATAAATGGAACTGTGTTTTGTAAAAAACTGTTAATTACACGGAGGAATACACATGAGCAAGAAAACTGTAGCTGTCATTTTCGGAGGTGTCTCCAGTGAACATGAGGTATCCTGTGTCTCAGCAAGTTACGTTATCAATAATATAGACCGTGACCGTTATGATCTTATATTGATAGGTATCACTAAAGAAGGCAAATGGTTCAGATACGAAGGACCGGTCGAAAAGATCGCAGACGGTACCTGGAAAGATGCCGAACTCACTCCGTGTTTCCTCTCTCCTGATCGTGGTATTCACGGCTTCGTCCTTCTTAATCAGGACGGATCATATGATACAGTCCGTGTAGACACTGTTTTCCCTGTGATGCATGGCAAAAACGGTGAAGACGGAACTCTCCAGGGTCTTATGATGATGTCCGGAATTCCTTTTGTTGGATGTGATGCTCTTTCATCAGCAGTCTGTATGGACAAAGCAGTCTGTAATATGCTTGTTGACCATGCAGGTATTAAACGTGCTGAATGGAGATATATAACGAAGGACAGAATCTCTGAATTTGAAAGCTTTGCTGACGAGTGTGAAAAAGCGTTCGGCTATCCCATGTATGTTAAACCGGCCAATGCCGGTTCATCTGTCGGTGTTTCCAGAGCCGGTGACAGGAATGAGCTTAAAAATGCTGCGGAAGAAGCTTTCAGACATGACTACAAGATCATTGCTGAAAGAGAAATAGTGGCACAGGAAATCGAATGTGCTGTTCTAGGCAATACACAGCCTGTAGCTTCTGTTCTTGGCGAGATAGCAGCAGTAGATGGCTTCTATGACTATGATTCCAAGTACGTTAACGGTACCAGTGAGCTATTTATACCTGCCAGAGTATCAAAGGAAAAGAGTGAAGAGATCAGAGAGATCGCTGTGAAAGTGTACTCGCTTCTTGGTTGCAGCGGTCTTGCAAGAGTGGATTTCCTTCTTGAAAAGTCTACCGGCATCCCCTATCTCAATGAGCTCAATACACTTCCAGGATTCACTTCAATAAGCATGTATCCGAAACTTATAGAGGCAAGCGGTCTCTCATATAAAGAGCTTCTTACAAGGCTTATTGAGTTTGCGGACGAGCGTTCGGAGGATATCTGATTGGATAACCGTGCAATTGGCGTCTTTGATTCCGGACTTGGCGGGTTAACTGCAGTACGCACTCTCAGAAAGCTCGTTCCGAATGAGAAGATAGTGTTCCTCGGTGATACGGCTCGTATGCCTTATGGAAGCCGAGATACTGAAACACTCAGAATATTCGCTGAAGATGATTTTCGTTTCCTTATGACCAAAGATGTCAAATACATTCTCATAGCATGCGGTACTGTATCGTCTAATATAGAAAATGTGATGACAGAAACTCTATCTGTTCCGGTCACCGGTGTCATTGAGCCTACTGCAGATGCAGCGATAAAAACTTCAGGCAACGGTAATATTGGAGTCATTGCTACAGAAGCGTGTATCAGAAGCGGAGCATTTCAGAGGAGACTGACTGATCTTTGTCCTTCGGTCACTGTTACCGCTGTGCCCTGTCCAAAACTTGTTCCGCTGATTGAATCTACCTCCCCTGATGAATACAGCCATGCGCTGGCAGATGCTTTAGATGAATACCTTAAACCCATTAAAGAGAATCACTGCGATACACTCATCCTCGGCTGTACCCATTATCCTCTGATCTCCGATCTTATTTCTGAACACCTTGGCTATTGCGTTAATCTTATCGATTCTGGTGCTGAAGCTGCCCGATATACAGTAAGTCAGCTGACAGAATTCGGTCTTTTAAGTCCTTCAGAAAAAAACGGTGATGCCGACCTTTATGTGACAGCGTCTCCGGACAGATTCACATCATCAGCATCATTTTTCCTGGGATATACCCCTAAAGAAGCAACACTTGTAGATTTACAAATATACTAATAATGAGAAGAAAGAACAAAAACGAAGAGAACTATATAATCACTATTGACAATACCCAGTACCATGAAAACGGGAAAGATCACTTTACTTTGTCTACAGTTGGTGATTATCTATCCGATGGCGACACCAGGATCATTAAATACCGAGACAGCGCCGCTACCGGTTTCGAAGGGAGTGAAACCACTCTGCACGTTAAACCTGATATGGTCACGATGGTCAGAACAGGTGAATACGCTTCCAGTCTTATTCTTGAAAAAGGGAAACGCGA